>JAALOO010000707.1_pt1 | contig 28112 bp, 19 predicted proteins | sample 7257641 | NCBI WGS metagenome assembly JAALOO01 (sample SAMN14085613, study PRJNA598686) | mite metagenome | biome: ENVO:01001000; feature: ENVO:01001002; material: ENVO:01001226; isolation source: single female mite from University of Michigan culture on fish food culture... ...
AGAGAGAGAGAGAGAGAGAGAGAGAGAGAGAGAGAGAGAGAGAGAGAGAGTCACCCAGTGCAGATCGAACGGTGAACGGAGTTATTAGTAATCAAACACAAACACTGCCCCAAACAAAGGGGCCCAGAGTGTGGCTAAGCTAACGAGAGAAAAGAAAAGATGGCTTCCAGTGGAGGAAGATGGGCCACCCGAGCCTTTTGTGTCGTAAAGTGACACTGGTCGGTCACTGGTGTGCTCACTGCCGGTGCCATTCGATGTTCCCCTTGTCCCTTTGTGCCATCACGCTCTTGCCGCTATATCTGCTGCTGATGGTGGTGGTGGTCGTGGGCAGAGAAGAAGAGCGTGATATGACACGGCCGAGGAAAAATCCACCGCTAATCGAACGTGGAGAATATTTGATAAGCGGCCCTTTTGTTCAAGTGACGATTAGATTGTCACCTTATACGGCAGTAGCTGAAAATGGGAAGCATTGTATTGCTAGGGCTTCACTGAGATTTGGTGCTGCATTTTGTGTTTGCTGACCTGGTCACCGGTAATTACCAGATGACTCTTAGAACTCCGAGGTCATTCAGCAGTCTGCACATGCTGTACAAACTGGTTGAACACCACTTATCAGCGTTGAGCATTCCCTTTGCGCGTTGAGCTTTCCTCTCTATCAGTTCTCAAATAGTCCTTTTCTCTCTTCCTTTCGATCCTTTTTCTTCACTGACAATCTCACAGTAGTATCAGTTTGCCTCTACCACCACTGCTCGCCAACCGAGTTGTCACATTGTCGCTTTTTATAAACTTTGTCACTTCTTTTGTTTTTTTCTTTGATAGGAAGGGAGATGTGAGAAGGAGAGAGGGAGAGAAGAAAATACGGAAAACATTTCTCACATATGTACCGCTATTGCTATTGCTTACTTCTTTTGTTTTTGTTTCCTCCTCGTTTTTTCTCGGCTATCACTTATCGTTGGCACGCACTAGCTCTCTACTAGTTACGAAGTGGACTTATCGGCGGTGTGCGGTGTATGAGTGTGTGTGTGGCCATATGTGTGTTTATGCATACGAACTGTGGTACTGATGATGATGATGCTGCTGGTGATTGCCACTGCTCCAAGCTAACAGATATCATCCGCCCAAAGAGTTACATTTTAACCAATTTGGTCGTTGAGATAGTGTTCGATGGGTGCAGAAGGAGAGAGAGAAGCGTATCGAAGCCAATTGCCGCTACCATTGCTGCATGACTAGATGCATGCATTCATGGACAGATGCTTGGATACTTGGATGCTTCGATGGATGAGTTGATGAGGCTAAGATAACAATGGTTGTCGAAATACGAACCACTGTGATCTCGATTTGCTCACTGCTGTACTAGTGGCGAGTCAACCACTCAGTGAACTCTGCTGCAGTGCTGATCTACATTTGCGTCTGACACGCGTGCCAACACTTCAAATCCTTTTTTTCTGGTCAGCGGTGTGATGTATGCTGTCGCTGTTGCTGCTGTTGCTGTGTTGTACAATTGACACAATCACTCTCGATAAGACAGAAAGGTTTGATTTGCTTAAAAACAGTGAGCTTTTTTCTCATTCTATTTTTTTCTGTAGTAGGCAGACAATCATCATCTCTGTTGCTCTCAGAAGAACTGAACGTTCATGACCAGTGCCAATGTCATCAGCATCACTTGACAAAGTCAATTCGAAGTCCACCACTGAAGAGCAGAAGCAGCAACAGCAACAGCAACAGCATACTTCAGAAAGTACTATCAACATCAGCTGAACAGATGGGTGATTGAATTCACCATATACACCGTATATACCATGCACCGATACCAGTGGCTATGCTGGTACCACCGCTGTTGCTGCTGTCACTTTGCAGCTGTCCTCAACTGCTCGGTACTTCTACACTTCTAGCACTTCTCACTGTCAAACGGGTGGTGATGGTGTTGGTGGTGGAGGTGGTGGGCACTTCTTCATTGTCTCCAGCTACATTTCTTAAATCGCAACAGCTCATCTCGCCCCCCTTGTATCGCACCCACTAGTTCACCCACTTACCCTGACTCTTTCACACTACAGCTATCCTTGAGGAAGGTTGGACCGTTCATTCCCCGTTGCCCTACTGACACACACTCACCACACAGCTGCTCATCAACCAGCGCACACTGCCTCCTCGTATTGATAATCTCACCACTGCCATCGCCACCACCACTACCTCCATCATATTTAAGTGGCTTCTCCTGTCAGTGGACAGTTCACAGTTCTGTGGACATTTAATTCCCTTGCAGTTGACTGCTGAAACGCTGTCTTTCTTTTGCCTTCAATTGATCATCTTTTTCCTTTATTTGTCATGAACTTCGCCATTATCAAGGCCGTCCTATGATCTCGCCACTGAGCAACTGTCGTTCTTCTGAGACAACCTCACCTACAGCCACTTGCTCTTATTACCGCTGTCCTCTACGATCTCGGCTGCTGCCCTCTCACACCTGTCCACCGACAGGACAAGCAGTTTCTCAAGTCAGTCAGCCAATCTCAAAAAATAGGCAGAAAAAGATTCTCTATCTGATCAGCTTTATGATGATGCTCCCACTGCAAGTCAAGGTAAGCAACTCGCTCATATTCAATTATCACATAACAGTTGAGCTACTGCATTTGTGTATCAATCTGTATTATTGGCACTAGTTTTTTAGAACTACCATTGCCACTGAGAGTTTTAATGTATTGTGAGAAAGAATTGATTTACATGCACATGTCTTCTGCACAAAAGGCACAACTGTCAATGATTGCAATCGGTCAATATAAACTGTATTTTTTGATCAAACCCAGACCCATAAAAAAATCTGCTTTTTTCTTTTTTGCTAGTCTCTCTCTATCTCTCTCTTTCTCTCACCTCTCAATGACTGTCTATTTTTTCTGCACTGTACTGTCATTTTTCTCTCTCTCTCTCACTGTCTCAGCCACAGTCCGACAGTCCGTCTTCCTTCTCTGCGCCTCGACGCATCAGCGACCGCCTTTTTTGCTGACCAGAGGAGTGTCTCCTCTAATTGGATTACACTTTGGCCGTTGGCCGGCACTGTCTGTAGTTTGTTTGCTTGCTTGCCTGCTGGCTTCTCTTCTCTATCGGAATCTGCTCTGCGCTCCAGAGTTGCCGCCATCGCTTCTTCTGTCGCTCAGTGGGCTCTCCACTTTAGCGTCGCGTCAGTTCTCGTTTTACTGTCCCCTTCAATGGTTCGTGTGTTCGATTCTTGTGTATTCTCTAGCTGCATTCTCTCGCTTTGAACGCTTTTTTCGCTGACCACTTTTGCTGACAGAGCGCACGTGAACTGTGTCCATGTGTATGTGTGTGTGTGTGTGTGTGTTTCAGGTTTCTACTGACTGACTGAACAGTTTGAATTTGCATCGTGACTTTTTATTTATTTTACACTTGCATCGTTTACAACTTTGATTCTGTGATTGACCACACTGTTGTTTTGTTTTTAATGTATTGGTAGTCCAGTATTCATCTTTGTGTCTAGTTTTTTAGCAAGTTAGAATGTGCATTCAATTTTAATTTTATTTCTTCTTATCTTATCATCATTATGTTGCATTTTGGTCAAGGTAAGAATTTAATTTTTTTTGTATTGTTTTGTCAGAATTAGAAAATTACAAGTTGACATTGTTTCTATGCATCTCACTACAAAGAGTGCCGCCACCGGTAGTGTGTTCACTGGTAAATCACCAAACACACACACACAAATATACTCCGACTGGGAGTCAAGTGTGCTCTTTGTGCCCCCTCACTTTTGACAGTCTTGCGTCTTCATTAGCGGCGGCATTAGAACACCGCTTTTTCTCTGCTTAGCAGCTCACCAGGCAAACACTAAAGTGTTGCGCTTCCTGAGCGCTTTTCTTCTCCTGAGCATCCTCTTCTTTTCCTTCGGTGGGGTTTATTTATTTATATTCGCATCACTGTCTGCCATTTTGCATAATCAAAGTCTATATACTTGAGGGAGAAGGGGAAGGAAAGGGAAATGGGGGAACCGGGCGTTGAAGGCGCCACTGCACAGCACTCGCGGTAGGCACTCTCACGGCTCGACACTTCTCGAGAAACAGAGCGACTCACTCAGTGCCATTCGGACTGATCTCCTTGTCGTGAATGCGTCGACTGATGCCGCTGATGCTTCTTCTGCTCTCTGCCTGAACCATCTCCATTCCCGATGCTATCCTTCAAGTGATGAACAACGGCAACACTGCCACCATTGCTACTTCTGCTACTTTCTCTTGAAGTGCTGTGTTGCCTTTGCCATCTCACTGAATATTACTGTCGAGTCGTCAAGTGGCTGCCTGTGTGTGTTCTTCGTTTTTACTCTCACTCCCTGTCTTCATATGTTCATCTTTGTGTTTGTGTTGATCTGTGTGTTGCTGTCGATAGTGTGTCAAAGTGGTCGTTTCCAAGGATTTTCGTAATTATTTACTTTCAAAAGTGCGTGTTAGGTATGCTGAGACGCCATAGTTTGTCAGCTAACAAATTATCAGTTGTCAGTAATTTAACTGTTGAACAGTTGTGGCTGATTTATCTGTGCTAACATCTCTTCAATTTTCAATCGTTAATCCTCATTTTGCTGTGCAGCAAAATATTGTCACACTTTCTAACAGTTGTGCATTTGCATTTTCTTCAACTTAACTATGGTTTCCCCATTTGATCAGTCTGTGCTGTCATTGTTTCTGAAACGTGCTTTTTGTCATAACGCACAGGACACGTGAACCTCGTGGTAGACTCTGAAGAGAATGTGAGTGTGTGTGATCTGACCACAACACCACCAGTGTGACATTGACAGTGTCACCACCATCACCACCACCACTGCCGCCATCACCATCACACTACCAATTGTTCTGTTTGTCGGCAGTGTTTGCGCAGACTACGTGTTTTGCATCTCTGATGTTTCTGATGTGGTAGTAAGTGAAATAATTTAAAACAATTATTGTTTGCAATTTAAAATGTACTTTTGAAGAGAATGTACTTTGCATCAAAAGCAAAAATGTTTTTCTGTTGTCCACTGTTTTTATTTAGTTTTTAAAATATAGCAAATCGATTGCTATTTAACGATCAATATTGGTTTGTGTTTGCTTGTGTCTACACTACATTCATTGTTGTTAAGGGTGTACACTGTACAGTTTACAGTAGCACCAACTTAATGACTGCCGCTGTCAAAACTGCAAACTTAAAACCGTTTTTGTGAGTTTTTTACTATTTGACATATCGAATAGCAAATAAAGTGATTTATGCTAGCTTGACAAATTTGCCATAATACATTTTTTCAAAAAAGTGAAAAAACTATTTGAGACTTTTTGCACACATTTTTATTTCAATATTTGTTTTTTGGCACTATGAGTATTTCCGCATAAAGAAGCACATAAAACCATTTAGAATTATGCAAAGATCAAAGGTCAATTGCGGTGGTAGTGGCGGCATCAGCAGTGAGAGAGTAATTGAGAGCATAGTTAGAGTTGGCACATTCAAAGGCGCCAGCAGAAAGAAGATGAATGAAGAACATTAGAGGCAGAAACAAGATGACGCCATCTTTGATGGTTGAATCAAAACTTTAACCACCGACACTTTTCACTTTTCAGTAAAGTTCTTTCAGCAATTGAAGGAGCCGCAATTCTTTGCCAGTCGGTGGCGGCGGCGGCAGTTTGCGCGCCTGCTGAGTGCTAGTGTAAAGCAGACCGACTGAAGCCGCATCTGAGGCTGCTAACTATCCGAGCTAAGGCAGGAAAAGTCACAACACAACAGTATTTTTTTCTCTCTCACTTGCGCATTGATTTGAAGTGAAAAAAATTAAAAATGGAAACTGTGACACAATCGGAGAAAGTCATTTATTACCAGTGGGTGCCCCACTCGAGATGACAATCAGACGCTCTACACTCGCGCACACAGTCACTCTCACTGTCTGCTGCGAAGTGTCTACATGTGTTGCGCTCGTGTTCTCTGTCTGTGTTTTAGTGTGAAAAACTCGAAAACTTTTAAAACAGTTAGTTTTACAAAAAGCAAGCAGACCATCGGTCAGATCAGTGAAGCTGATTAGCAATCTAGGCGCCACCATTTCTGTGTTTTGTATTCAGGCAACTCGCTCAATTAAGGCTCACAAGAGCTGGTGGTAGTTGAATTTTTCGATAAAGCAAACTTTGGGCCACACTTTGGCGACAGTAGTGAGCAAACACTGAGAGAGGGAGGGAGAAAGCGAAACAAACTTTACTTAAAATTTTACCGACATAAAAGCAAACATAAGCTGTTTGGCTACTGTTGAGGAAAGTGGTCTTCCAAAATTGAGAGTCGCACTTAGATCTGCACACACACACTTGGGCAAGTTTAGTGCACCGAACAGTAGTCCGCTCACGCCTCGCTCTCTGCTAACACACTTTAAACTGTGTCACAACTACTCAAGTGCGATAATCTTCTACTCAATGCAAACTTTGATTTGTCACTGACAAAAAAGTTTTACACTTTCACTTGATTGTGATGTTTTATCGTTTAGAGTCTAACTCGCTGAATCACTTGTCATCTGTCAAATGTGCTGTCCAAGTGTTGCTGTTTGAGCGCAAAACAAAAGTCGGCAAGAGGTGTTGCAACACCAACTGCTAAAATCGACTGAGGACTTACTGCATTTATCTGTCTACTGTACACTGCCCGAAAAGCTGAGATTTTGGTTGCACGCGCTTTCAGGACCCACTTGAATGGCTCTTGTAACCGCACAATCACAATTTTTTTTAAATTACTTTGGGCCCAACTCGGCAGTTCAGCCACCAGCACCACCGCCACCGGTAATCCCCCTCTTGAAGGCGGCTAACCGGTTACCCCCACCACCAACTCGTTGCTGTTCAACACACACAGTGCCTAATTTAAGAGGAAGGCAGGGCAGCAGCCAATCACTGGTCACAGTGACTGGTTGCTGAAGTGCCTGGTGAATTTGCCCCTTTCCTCACTTTCCAAGCACTTATGCAAATGAAGAATAGCAACGGTGGCGGCAGCAGCAGCAGCGAGCGGTAGTGGGGCGACGGCGGCAGTATTCAGTGAAAGGGAAGAAGGCAGATGCTGGCTGGCGTGGAGGACAATAGGCGCCTGATAGCGCCGTAGACCTATATCGAGAGGAGAATGGCTTCCCTCAGAGTCGATCGAGCATTGCGCCCTGTGCCTTCTTCTTCTTCCTCTCGCCGTTCTTCTCACCGCTGCCAAACCAGTAGTCAGTGCCTGGTGCCTAGTGCGCGCGCCTGATGCTTTCTCCTGCTCTCTCTCTCTCTCTCTCTCTCTCTCTCTCTCTCTCTCTGACTCTCTTCAGTGAGCAGCACTAGTATTGGCGCACAATTGCCCTTACTGCCAGAGATGATGTATTTGCGAGGTGGGCAGAACACAGTGAGAGAGTACACTGGCTGCTGTTTCTGCTGGCTGTCGACAGCTTCACTTAAAAATTCAATTACCACTGTGGTAGTGCTGGCAGTTGTGGTGGTGGTGCAACTGAGGGCTCCGGCATTAGTAGCATCATAGCCGATGGGAAGGCATTGCTAACCAGTTATGGCCGACTGACTGCCTCCTCTAAAGCGGCATAGTACCAATCACTAATCTTTAGAGGCAGAAACGTTTCTTGCTCTACTTTCCACAAACAAAATCTCTCACAGTTTTTCAACTTCCTCAGCTTGGCTGTTTCTTCTAATTGTCTTTCGGTTTGAACAGTTTAAAAGGCAGTATTCAGTTTTTGGCGTTCAAAGAAACTTCAGTAGAAGCAATTTTGCTTAGTCAAAGTAATATTCAGTCTGAATTTGTTTGAACTTTCTTGTCCACTAACATAAAATAGAACTCTTATTTTGACCATTATTAACATTCATTTTTCATTAAAACAGATGGACGCCTCTGGCAGTCTTTCCTCGGAAGATTACATGCCAGAGCTATCAAACCTTGACTTGAACAACTTTGACGACAACTCCCTGGAAAAGGCGGTCACAAAAATGGACCCACTGGGCAACGGCATTCTCAATGGTTGTTCTGGTCAACAGCAGCAGCAAGCAGGCATGCAGAACACTACGATGTGCAATAACACTTCCCTTAACGGGCAGACACTGGCAGAGCACCAGCGAAAGCTAGGCACTCATTTGCGTCTTTCACCGGTGGACACCAACGGAAGCCAGTCTTCTGCTATGCAACAGCAGCAGCAACAACAGCAACCACCGACCCCTTCTGCTTTCAGCGTCCTACCGCCAAACAGCATGAACCACTCAAGCATTCCCCTCCCCTCCTCCCTTGACCCTAACAATCGCATGAACGCCTTCATCGACGACCCCACCACTGGCCCCTATCCGATGAGCTGGCTGACGGCCAACTTCTCTCGACCGACGGCCAACGGTCACCCGCACCACCCGCACCATCCGCATCACCCTCATCACGCGCACTCCTTCCTGCACGGCGCTGAGGTGCCACTTGACCTGAGAGACCAACGCCCCGGTGGACCAGTGGACGGCAACGGACTGGTGGACGGAAGTGGTGGCATGAGCCCGTGGATGTCGCCCGGGGTGATGAAGACGCGTGAGTACCTGCACGACGGCGGCTACTCCATGAGCCCGGCCATGGTCACCAGTGGCATACATTCTCGACTGACCAGGCACGGTGCGGCAGCGGCTGCTGCTGCCGCCGCTGCCGCCGGCAACAGTGTTTTCATTAACGGCAGTGGCCTAGGGCCTCTCGACGGCAATCCCATTCACGGCGACCCAGCACCGGTCAGCAGTCAGCAGATGACACTGCACAATGGCCAGTCGCTGAGCCATCACCACAGCGCCAGTCCGCAACACGAGTTGCACGTCCTGCAGAACAGCACCTCCTCGACGATGCACTCGCAGTCGCAGCACTTTGCACAACTCGCTGAAAACGGCGCCTACCCCTATCACCCACACTCCATGCCCGCCCACCACCACCATCACCACCACCTGATGGGCGGTGCCGGCGCCGGAAACTCGCAGTCATCGTCCTCACTGCACCTCAACTCGCTGGCCATCAACGGTGGTCTGTCAGTGGCGGTCGGTGGTAACAACGGTAGTGGCGGCAATCACAGCGGACAGCGCAATGGACACAGCGGCAGCAGTACGAGCAGTCGAAGCAGCAACCAGTCCAGTCAGGGCAGCAGCAAGTCGGGCAGCACTCGAGGCACCGCATCGTACTCTCACCAGAGCGGAGCAGTGGGCAAGGACGGCAAGGGACCCAGCATTGATGATGTCTCCCTCATTCATCTGTCAGTGCGAGAGCTGAACAAGCGCCTGAACGGCCTCTCCAAAGATGACATCATTCGGGTGAAGCAGAAGCGACGGACGCTGAAGAATCGAGGTTACGCGCAGAACTGCCGCACCAAGCGCATGGAGCAGAAGCGAACGCTGGAGGAGCGACTGAAGGACCAGCATGAGCTGCTCCGAAAGTACGAGGCGCAAATTGCAAAGGACAAAATGGAGAAACAGAGTTTGAGAGAAGAGGTGAACGAAGCCCATCGAAAACTGCGCTACTACGCAGCCCATTTTCACAGTGCCATGAGCACACCAATGCAGAGTCACCTAGCCGGTGTTGGTGGTGGCAACGGCGGTAATGGTCACCATCATCCGGAACAGCACAACCAGGGCCTGGGTCAGAACCAGAATGCAGTGGGACAACAGCAGGTGGTGAGCACAACCTCCGGCACACCTAATCCCAATGAAATGCAGTACGAGTGCACCAGTTCGCTCTCCAGTGCGTCAAGTGGCAACTCGACGCCCAACTCCAGCATGTTTGAGTGCAACTCATAAAGTGAAGTTTTAGTGAATGAAGAAAGCGCTTTTTAAACGTTTTGCAATACTCTTTTTTGTTTTAATAGTCGCTCGATCACCAAACAACTGACCCTGACAATAAAGAACCCCATAAAACACAACCATGTATCCACACACACAGGCACAGTGTACAAACAGCACTTTTACGACCGCCAATCGCCGCTTTACAGCTAACGCACCACAAACCAATCGATCTCGTTGACAGGCCAATCCTTTTTATTATTACTAATTGCCATGCTGTATTATACAAAAAAATGAAAAACACAAAAAAGTACATCAACTGTACTGGAGCAGAGTTATCAGCCGATTACCAGCCACCAACAACAACACCACAGCCCGTTACCTACCGACGACCAATTTTATTTTTGTATTTCCAAACATCTTTCCACATACACACACCCACACTTTTACACCACCACATTTTATCGACACACTTCCCTTTTCACACACTTCACCAGCACCACTTCAACGCTTTGCTGCGAGTTGTTCATCTGTTCTTCAGTTCATCACGATTTGTTCTAATTCAATAATAAAAGCAAAAAATGAAGAAACTGACTTGAGTTGTAGCACTGAAGCGCGAAAAATTCAGTCGGATCGCTATCATCACCGGTAACAGCATCAAACTGCCCAAGAATGCACTGACCAAATTACAATTAGTCACTGTGCTACATTCACAGCAGCAGCACTAATCCAATTGTGCCCATCTCAGAAGCTGAACACACTGTCGTCCAATTATCTGTAATGCGATTATCCACTGGCTACTTTCTAATGCAGTCACCAGCATCACCCCTTTCAACGCATCATCACTAGAACACAATCTTCATCGACTGCGACTGAATTAAACCAACTGAGACAACGGTGTCGTTGCTGTTTCGGCTGGATAAAGCGTTGAATACTATTTAGTAGACATTTTTCTTTGATAAATCCTTTTTAAATATTTATTTTAAATTCTCAATTTCCAGCGTTTTTTTCAAATCTGTTTAAACAACAATGATTTGTTGACAGTAAACCACATTTAGTTACAAAAAACCATCCCTTTTTTTCTGTAATTGCAAAGTGAAGCACTTCATTTCCATTTATTTCATTGCACTTTACTCATCCATTTTTTCTGTTCTATACACCCAAGTTTAGACAAACACACAAACACAGACAGGGCAAAGTAATTGTGAAACAGTTTGAGTGAAGCACAATTGAGACTGTTCAATTGTTCAATTGACTAGGCTGAGTGAAAGAAGACAAACGCTCCGATAGAGCAATAGCACCCGATTTGACATTTTCATTTGCGTGTGCTCTTCCTCTTTCAAGTGCCAGGTTTTTGAAGTATAACAAAAACGAAACAAGAACACTACCACTGTCAGTCTGTACTACACCATCACAATCTTTGCAACCACTGAACATGGCAGCAAGATTGGTAATTGTAAAGCTAGTGCAATAAAGTCATTTTTATTATTTGCATATAATTATTAAATTGCACATTTGCGGGCTGCAATGAAAGCCCGCGTTCTGCGGCTACTAATGATAAAACAAAAAATATTACCACTACTTTTTTCTTTTCTTTTAATTAAACGGACACATTTTCAAATTAGCATTTAATTAATTTTGGCTTATCTAATTTATTTAAAGTGCAAATGATCAAGCGGAACATCAAGTGGGAGCAATTAATTTGCAAAAATAGCAGCAGCAGCTCGATTCTGCTGAAAATGGCTCTAGCATTGCAGGGTGGCAGTGGCGGACACAAATTGAACAAGAATTTGTACAACTGCAATGGACAACACACTGCGGGTGAGATTGGGCGAGTGATTTGGTTTGCCAAGAAGCAAAAAGGCAGATTGGCTGAGAAGACAGAGAGAAAAAGAGAGCAAACCCGAACCCAGTCAAATGTAAGCGTCGATATTAATGAGACATAAAAACAAAGGAAACGGGTAAATGGCGAGCTGTGCAAAATCTGCAACATCATCACATATTGAAATGGGCTCTAGCTGAACGACAGGGCAGAGCTGAGCAGTTGGAAGGAACTGAAGAAAAAGAAGAAGAGAAAAACCGGAGAGAGCGAAAAAGAAAAAGAGTCTGACAGAGTTGAGCTCGCAAGCCGAGGTCGTGTCAGAGACGGAGGCTCTTCATTTTCTCTGGCAGCCATGTCCCAGCAGAGAGCAAAAAAGGAAAACCAATCCAAATGGCGAGTATTGAGAAGGAGCCAAGTTAATCGACAAATGCAATGTCTAAGCAGTTCTAATACTAACGTCTCACAACAGAACAAAACCTACTTGGCCGAAAACGAAAAAAAATACTAAAATGCTTTTTGTAAGCTGTAAGTTTAATCTGAATTAACCTTTCTGTGCCAATCATACTTTTTCAAAAAGTGTCACTCGCAAATCACCCATTACCAGAGTCAGCAATTTGATACAAGCTGCGGCAATTCAAATCAAATTAAAACAAATTTAAATTTAATTGCTGCTAATTGCCACTGACAAACATGTGTGTCTGTGAACCAGCATTTTTTGAGTTATCACAATGGGCCCTATGAGTGCTATATAAAGCAACACTAACTGAAAACCAGAAAAGAAAAAAGATCCCAATTAGGGAGTCCTAAATGGCAAGCGATTAGGTCTCCTGCCGTCGAACATTCTACTGATGCTGCTGAGCATTCGAATGCTGGGCAAGTCGCTAATTATTGCGACGTAATTGACTATTAGCAGAAAGAGAGAAACAAAACCGCATACTGCTGCCGAGTGCATCATTAGATGAAGACAACGGGACTGAGCCTGACTAGATGTGTGCTGTCAGTAGGTGAATGCAAATGCCCAGTGTTGATTAGATCTGCCGGAGTTGATCCGACCACCAAAGACTGGTGGTGATAGAGAAAGCTAAATGACGGCCATAAGACTAGATCCACGAAGACACAGACTAATAAGTCTATGATAATGAGACAAATTTACAGACAACAGTCTTATTGTAATCCATTCTGGCTGGCGGAAAGCTGCTTTCTTTGCCCAAGAGACCAGTGGTAGGTTGCCTGCCGCCTGTTCCTTCTGCTCATGCAGATCGCTTGCAGTGTCGATATGCTGCGGTTAGTGTTGGCAGTCTTGGCAGCCTCCGCCGAGACCGCATCATTTGACACAATGGACAATTCAATTGGCAGTGTTCAGCTAACTGCGCGCTGAACACTGGCACTGCGTCCAAAGTCTGGCAGTGGTAGTAGTAGTGCTTTACTCCACAACAGGGTCACACTTTGCGCAAATCTGATCTGGTCACAGTGTGCTCGGGTGCAGTGGCACTCTTCTCCCCACTGCGACACTACTAAATATAGCCATATTGTCAACTTTTGGCTTCACTTTTTGTCTGAAACGGCTCTTAGCGGCATCTTCAAGTTTTTCTTAAACGACGGCAAACAAGCAGACAACAACTCTTGGCAGTAATTGGCGAGCAGACTTTGACAGGCTGGCCGCTGGCCAGTGTCTTTGTGTCGCCCAGTATTTGTAGCCGATTAACTACACTTCATCGATCGATCGACTGAGCTTGGCTGTGCTCAATCATGATAACACAAGTCATTTTTTGTGTAGGTGCAAGTATAACCACTAAATTGATTCACTTCATTTTTTCCTCATAGGCAGCCATTAATTCATAGCTTTGAGCAAAATGTTGCTTTTAGAAAAAAAAATGGCTGATTGGTAAGCAAAAAATCAACAACAGCAATCAGCGTATAATAAACAACATGAACAACAGCTACAGAATTAATTGCACGCGCTCATTATGAGCCTATTACCGTCACCACTAGTCTCTTATATTTTGAGATATACTCGGTGGCTCGGTACGTGACACACACTGTGTCGCCGTTATTACCCGACGGCCATCGTGAATGAGCCCAGAATCATGTATTAGGATGGGAGAAAATTTCTTGCAGAAGCCTGTAATTACACCGCCGGTTGACGTGCTAAGTGCAGCCTAGTTTACGTCATAACGGGACACCAAGTGCTCAGAGTATATTTCAAGGAAAAATAAACACACGCCTAAGTGGGGTGGGCAGTGATTTGTGCTCTATCGGTGGGCATTGGTCTGTTTTACAGCAATCTTTATTAAAGCTGGTATTGCTGAAACGGCTGTCAGCTTGTCGTCAGATTACTGGATCAACTTTAAATTTATATCGCTCTAATAAAGTATGAAAGGTCAGATTCTGCTGCTGCTGTTGCTGCAGCAGCTAGAGGCAAAAAGGTAATGCTCGCAGTTTTTTCTCTTGAGCCCTTCTACAGTGCAATTTCATGAGACGAAACCGATAATTACACGACAACTTAGATGTTTGGCCACGTTTAAAAATGTCCTCAATTATACCGCTGTGACCCAAGAAGGGCCATTCCACTCGTTAGCGAAAAAAGCTTTAATATGAGACAATAAAAAGTGCTAGACTTATGATACAGTGCCAATCAGTGGACACAGTGCAGCCAGATAAGCACGTCGACGTGCAGACATGGCTGCACTGCTGCTGAATGGGCTTCAGCTAATTTCAATTGTCCAAAATGGACCACAAATTCAATTCAAGGCGTCAGACAAATTGGCGCAAACTGGCACTGACAAGGCGACACAACTGAATGTGTCCACAATTGGACAGATGTAACGAGATTAAATAACATTGTGGTGCCGCTATAGTATAAAAGTTAAGCAACAAGATGGAAAACAACGAAAAATAAGGCGGCAAAAGATGGTAAGAAGACGGCAAGTGCTTGCTGAGGTTCTCGGTTTGTGGTCAGCCATCGACAATGGACAGCAGTCAAATCACGTACTCGAACAGTAGTCGGAGCATTAGTAGCGGCAGCGGTGCTGCTGTTGGGCAGGCAGCAGATCGATTTCATTGCCTCATTCTGAGACAGGCTCGTGCATTAGTGGAGACAGTACTGCAAACACTGTTGTATTAGTGGTAGAAATAAGAAAGAGAGATGCGAATTAAAAATGGTGTAAATTACAATCGCAGCAAATGCCTGGTCATTGTGGTTGTAGTAAAAAATCTCTCTGTTCTCTTTTTCTCGTTTCAGTATGACTTAATCCCGGCTGAGAATTAATCTTTCCTCGAGCAAGCAAGTGCGCCGCGTGCGCAAAAGAGCCTCGACCACTGGGCATCAGCTAACTGGGCTCACAAATAATACCGAAAAATTATAACATTACTGACCACCACCAACTTCTTTGTATGCGATGCACTTTATATATTTTAATTCGCCTAATTTTTCACCAAGTAATCCAATGTGTGTTAGGGCTCACTCTCCGTCTCATTGTAAGTGTGTGTGTGTGTGTGTGTATGTATGTGAACCATATGAAATTCCCGGCTCTATCCGCATCATGTTGCCGGTCGAAAACCACACACACGGAAAGCCATTTGTCGAACATACAAAACAATAAAAATCCAGTAAATCATATTATTAGTGTTTGTTTCTGTGCGAGTTTCCACTGTAACTAGTGTAGGTTCGGCCATTAAAGATTTTGCTCTGACAAATGATGCTGCTCTGGCGGCTGCATCGAGCCACGCTAGCTGCAGAGTAAAAGGCGCTGGCACACATCTTGGTCAGTGGACACTGTTTGGTGGGCAATATGTCAACTCAAGGGAAGGGAAACAAATCGAAACGAATCGGTTGAACAGAAACGTCGAATCGAGACAATAACTCGTGCACCAGCAAACGACAGCCTTTTTTGTGCCACTGTGGTCCCGGTTGCTTTTGTTTTGGCCCTGAGTTTAATGATTAGTGGATAATTTTATCTTCACAAAAAGACGTAAAGTTTTATACACACAGAAAGCAGCGCTTTATTCTAATTTCACAAGCACACAGGCAGTCCGTCGGCGAGTTTGCTGAAGAAATCCCGCAATTTCTCACACTCTCGGAATCTCTCAATTAATCAGCAGGAGAAGTGGGATGCCTATTTTCGGGAGGCCATGCCGTTTCCCCTCTCCCTCTCGCTCTATGGTGGCCATTATTCTGCCGTTTGGTTGCATTGCCGATAAGGTTTGTTTATGAATACTCCCTGCACAGTGGACTCACTGGTGCACTACTACTGCTGCTTCTTCTCAATGACGAGCACAGCGGCAGCGGCACTGTCAGCACAGTTGGCAGTCCTTGTTCCGCCGCCTCAGCCATTGAGAAGGCCAATTAGACATAAATAAATTTGCTTCCGACATGTTCCATTTAAACTGCGGTGAATGAAACAGTGCACACCTCTGCACCACTGAAAATCACTGAGCACTTGCGTAGCTAGTGCGTCTTTTGGGCGTCATTAGAGAAATAAGTCAAAATGGTGCAAAATAAGTCGGCTACTTTTTGCTGCAGTTGGGAGAACGTGGATTCTAACTGCTGGCGTCAAATACAAGTCAAATTAAGTGCCAGTGGTGATTTGTGGTTGCAGAAAAAAAACTCGGAAAAACTTGCGCTAATTAAGAGTGAAAAAGCTACTGTTTTTTGCCACCTCAGTTAACTTCATTTGAGGCAAAATGAAGAAAAAAGCAGTAGCAGCAATCGAAAAGGGTAAAGGGCGGCAGTGGTGCACTGCAGTGCAATTAGGCAAACAACAAAGCAGTTGTGTCAACAGAATGTAGTGATGACGGTTAAACACCTTTTTATTTGGAGTTTTAGAGTAGGCTATGTTTGCTTATGTGCTTTGCATTTCCACTTTTTTCAATTTATCGTGATTGCTAATTGAGTCCTCGTTGTGGTCGTCAATCAGGCCTTTTTGACACATTCACTGCTGAGCTGATGACTAAAACAAACAGACCAGTCTACACAAGTGCCTGTGTTCCAGCAAATATGTAATTGGTGGGGTTAAAGAAGCAGTCTACTGAATCAAACGCCACATTCATTCAAATTACTTTTGACAAACATTCTTTTGTAAAATTTGATCAATTTACATAACACAAGAAACTTAAAATGCTAGCGCCAAATGTTTAAATAAATTATTCAGCACTGCTCCAAACTATTGTTCTTGTAAAACATTTTCTTGCAATTTTCCAGCTGCCTTGGAGTTCAATTAAAAAGTTAATTTCTGTTTTTGCAATCTCCGAGGCGCCATTCATCGTGTCATTTGCTTTCCACCAAACATCTGCATATGTCTCTGCTGTTTAAGTAAATCACATGCATTCAGGCATTTGAATGGCAGTCAAAAGGCAACCGTAAAAAGTTATCATAAAAAATTGGTAATTTAGACAGCATCACTCCATTGGGGAGCTGTAAAGACTGGTTGTTGTAGTGTTCATCCGCTGGTTTAAAAAAGCACTCCTATTCTCATTGCTTCCCATACGAGTGGCTTTGAGACTGAGGCAATCAGACAAATGCACAAATCATGCTGTCGGTAAATGAGTCGAGGAGAAGAGAACTCAAAATATAAATTTAATTAACAAAAATAACAGAAAGATTTGCTAATGGTGCAAATTTGCAAAAGTTATGACCAGATAGTTTGGAACGATGACCAAAAGGACGTGTCAGACTTTGCTGTCTCACTTTGCCTATGATCAACAAACGAGCACTGCCATTGACTCTGATTAGATTAGCGCCTGATTGTCGATAATGAAGTTAGGCGGTGGAGATGAAGATGTGTGAGACACTGGCTGGCACTGTCACCCAAACAGTCGGTGTCATTAGCATTAAGTGTGAGAGTGCTGATGAGGGTGCACACTCGGGAACACACTGACCACTTCATATCGGATGCACACAGAGAGAACAAAAGAAAACATAAAGCGAACAAAAAACAAGACAACAACACACATCCACAGTGAGGAATAGCAGCACAACAGGCACTCTCAGCAGAATGCTGTTTGCTGCCTGGTTCTATTGTGTCAGGCTATTGTAGCCCTCTGCGAAAGGTCGAATCGATCGGGGCGAAGTGTGAGTGAGGGGAGGAAGTGGCCAAATGGCGATATCACTTAACTTGCCAGGCGATGGTCACTTCATTAATTATGTAAGACATGGCAATTAATCTACGCTTAATTAACACCACTGCAACACAACTTACTACTGCGCTGCAGAGACCATTCCACTCTCCTCACATCTTCGTGAAAGTCCGCTGACACGCTACGCTGTGTGGCGCGGGTCAGTCATTCAATTGGATCGGTCATTAATTTTGCTCGGAGGCAGCAGCAGCAGCAGCAGCTTGCAGTGAAGATGAGTGCTGCTGCATTCAGGCTGGGGAATAATTAAATAGAGAGCGGATACAACAGCAGATAGATTCAGTCGCATTAGCAAACAACAAAAGACGGACTCAAAGTGTTAATTGCTAATCGATAGGGTGCAACAGCAACAGCAACAACAACGGGAAAAAGAATGGCCACTGAGAGCAAAAAACGACAGACAATTTGCAAATGGTCAAGTGAACAGTAGTCAGGGCACCAACAGAAAGACCCTCATTTGTCAGCTAGTAGAAAAATACTGGGCTATTATTTATAGCGCGTAATTTAAATGAAGAGAATTTACAATGAAGGAAAAAATACCCAAATAGATGGAGTCGTACCAGCACTCTACAGCTCAAGTGTAGGAGCATTGCGATTGCGAGTTTGAAGTGCCTTGATTCCTTCAGGGTCTGACTTGTTTTTATCCTTGATTATCTTTTCCTTGTGACCACTTTTACTTTCGTCCTCGACCGAGTCCAGTACTACCTCATCTTCATCGACATTCATAAAGTTCGGAAAGTAAATCAGATCATCAGGGTTCTCCTCCTCTTCATCACTGTCATAGATAGCATAAAGTAAAGTGTTAGTGTTTGAAAGTAAATCTCTGTTCCCTTCCTACCTGCTAAGATAAGCATCCACAGTGACCGGAGTGACGACGTCAACACAAACATCATCAACCATTTTCGCATCAGGGTCTACCTTCTTAGGCTCCTTGTCTTCGTCCTCATCGTCGAATTCTGATTCGCGCTCTTCGTACTCAACATTTTCCTCCAGTTCTTGAAAGTCCGGCGCAAAAGCAGACCAGTTTTCTACTTGAGCTGCAGACCACAGCGACACATACCCACTGGCAATGGAAGCAACAAAGGCACGAATAGGATGCCAAACAACATCGTTAATAATTTCGCCCCTACTACCGCGAAGAAGTTTCATCAAAGTGCCAGTGCCAGAAGTGAGTTCCCAGATGTAGATCGAATTACTGCGTGAGGATCCAGCACAAATATAGTCAGATTCAGGACTGCCAGAAAAGACACACTTCCTCCATGTTGTTCGATTAATAAGATCTTGCAGCTTTTGACATGGCTCTGGATCGGGAATGCGTAAATCGACAGTGGACCCACTGTTTGATTGAACTTTTCTACTTCGATTCTGGCTTACATTGGAAGCATTTGCAGCATTGGCTTGAACAGCAGCCAGAATTTGATTTGTGTCGTACACGCGGATGATTCGGTCAGCACTGTTTACAAGAAACAAATTCTTTTTCTTTGGGGCAAACTCAATCTGCTTAATAGCAGTGTTTGAGACACGAAATGAGGTAAGCACTAAAACTTCAATAGTGCCCGGTTTGACCTTCATCACTTGAATGCGCCCTTTTGAGTTTCCCGAGTATATGTACTCGCCTCGCCGGTCGAAACATGACACCACATCAAAGTCTGAATCTTCATCAGGTGGAACACGAGTGTGCTCTTTTGTATGAACTAAAAACAAATAACCATGTTAGGCAAAATCACTATTACAACAAACCAAGATCTTGTACCTGTCTTATCTTTGGTTCGTGCGTATCGGACCAACAAAGAAGATTCCTTTATTCGCCTAATGAGCAGAATGGTGTCATCTCTTGGAGCAAATTGTACGAAGAGTACTGCACTGGTAAAGTGCCACTGAATGATGCACTCTGAAGTGATGACATCCCAAATGCAGACATAGCAGTCAGTGGAAGATGTTGCCAACAGTTTGCCGTTGCGAGACCAGCTTAACGCAGTGACAATGCTCCCGTGGGCCGATATTACTTTGGCAATGGTTCGAGTCATGATGTCCCAGATGAAAACGCGGCCATCGTTGGAGCCGACGGCCAAAACGTAGCCTCGCCGGTTAAAGGCCGCAACTGTGGCATGGCACACTTGAGGAAGTTCAATGTCGAAATCCTCTGGAAACGGTTGTCCGAACTGATTAAGTAACTCAAGATTCATTGTTCTACGTTGAAAGAACTGAAAAAATGTACAAAAAACTGGTAAAAAATGAAAACTAGCCGATTGTTTTGAATCAAATAATTTGTAATCGGGAGCTGATTTCGGCAGTTTTGCCTGTACCAAGGCTATGGTAGAATAAGCGCAAACAGTGTGGAATTTATTCCCGATTTTCTTGTTTTGTGTTACTTTGGTGGGGCGTTCATAAAGTGCGTGAGCAAAGTAGGTTCTTTATTTGAAAAAAGTCAATGTTCACAGAAGTTTAACTGATGGTCTGAGATTCTCCAGGTTGGATCATTTCTTTTATTTCTTTCAAACATATGCTGCCAAAATGATTATCTTTGAGTGTCTTTTTCTTCTTTTTAGCCCCTTCAATGCTCATCTCAGCCCGTTCCTTGGCTTCTCGTTTCCCCTTCCAGCGCTGGTACACTTTGTAGCCGACCAGCACGTCAATTATCATGAGCACTGTGATGATCGCAAAGAGGGCAATTGTGTTCTGTGTACTGCAATAAAAATAAATAGTTTTAAACTAAAAAGAGTTGCGCAAAAACAGTTAACTAACTTACAGTAACTCATCAGGACAGCAGGCGGTTTTATTTGGACAGCACACTTGAGTCAGCTTGCAAGTCTCATTACTGTTTATTGGACAAAAGTCTTGATCAAAACTAGCGTTTCGCTGTAAACTTGCAAACGCCATTTTAGTTTTTTCATTTAAAAAAGTGTGCTCAAAAAGTTTCTATTTTATATCACGTTATCCATTTGGAGTTTCAAATTCCAAAAAAAGTTCCAAATGGTCCTCTTCGTAGACGGCGTTTTTCAGCGCCTAAGAGCACCAAAACATTTGCATTTTGACACTTCTCCGGGAGACTTCTAAGCATCATGTCGGACTCTGAATCGGATGATGATATTCCCGCCGGGTAAACGAACTTACTAAACATTTTTGTAATTAATTAACTAACTGATACTTCTTCATTTTTTGCCACCAGCTGGGAACAGCGCGTTTCGGATAACAGCGATTTTGTGTACTACGTCAAGTGAGTATTAGTTCACTCTGATTCAATCAATCCCTACAATTAAAAACAACTTTTTTAGTCGTAATACAAAAGCCACACAATGGTATCACCCGGTGAGCGGAAAAAGAAAGTTTATAGACAGATCATTTCCAAGCAGTAAGTCAAAATGATATATCAAGTGTTGCTTTTTTTGAAAACTAAACGCGCGCGCGTTCTTTACAAACTAACAGATTGGCAAAAGCGAGAGCTCTCAGATGGCGACATATGTTTCTACAAGTGGGTGCGGATTGTTTGAGCGTTACAAACAGTGAAAATCTGACATTTGTTTTTGTTGTACAACAGCCCTGACACCGATCAAACGTCTCGCAGCGATCCCCGTTTAGCTTATGCCGTTGAAATGTCAGAGGCTAATGCACCAGCGCTGACAAACAGATACAAAGAGCTGGGATCTTCCAGCACTACCGACGATGTACTTGGACCACTGGACTTGAGTGGAAAGTGTGCGATTGTGACCGGTGCCAATTGCGGTATAGGCTTCGAAACGGCAAAAGCTTTCGCTTCTAGAGGTGCTCATGTCATTTTGGCGTGTCGCAACAACGACAGCGCCAATCAAGCTATCCAGGACATTCTTTCCATTTACGTAAATACAATTTTTTTCATTTGTTTCCAACTTTTAAAAAGCGCTAACTTTTAGCCAACTGCCCTACTGACTTATCTGCACTGTGATTTGACAAGTTTAGAAAGTGTGTACACTTTTTGCGATCAATTTTTAATGCTGAAACTGTAAGTTATATCATTGTTTTCTAAAGTCGAAGTGAAATTTACAAGTATTTTATATCATTTAGGCCTCTTCACATGCTGATTCTGAACGCTGCAGTAAATGGATTGCCATACACTCTTACTGGCGATAATCTTGAGCAGACATTCCAAGTGAATCATCTGTCGCATTTCTATATGACTCTTCTTCTACAAAAGGCACTCATTGAAAGTGCACCATCACGAGTCGTCGTCGTGTCTTCAGAAAGCCATAGATTCAGTACGATTAACGAAAAGAACATCACCACTGATTGGAGGTACTAGTTGAACGTAAGGTGAAAAAGAGCCTATTACCATTGTGTTACGTATTTTTGTAGTTCATCTAATTTCGTCTCGTTCATGGCGTACAATGACTCGAAGCTGTTCAACATTCTCTTTGCCAATGAACTGCACCGTCGTCTCTACAAGCACAACATAACTGTGCTCAGTTGCCATCCGGGAAATATGGTCTTCACCAACCTGCAACGGTACTGGTGGCTCTTGAGATTAGTCTACTTTCTCGCTCGCCCCTTCACCAAAGGAAGCGTAAGTGCGACTACATTTTGCTTATAAAAAAAGTTTTGTTTTAATATTGTTTTATTTTAAAGAATCAAGGTGCAGCGACAGTTGTGTTTTGCGCCGTTGCACCCGAATTTGAGCGTCACGGAGGGCTCTACTTTAACAACTGCAAGGAATGCACACCTTCTTCGTTGGCAAACAATGAGCTTTTAGCGGCTATGCTCTGGGAGCACAGCAAAAAGCTGATTAATAATATTGTTCCAATTGATAAAAACATCTAATGCGCTAACTAGTTCTAACAAAGGAAAGTTTTAATTCAACAATGTTTTTAAATAAATTCGAAAAAAGTTTTACCTGACGGTAAACTATGACGTTCAGCTCAGCCAATTCAGTCGCTCTTATTTGTCACTCGCTCAACTCATTCGACTTATCACCACCGAACACAGTCATGGGCACATGCTGCTCCAATCCGGAGCCTGGCGATGGATGTCCGCACGACACTTGCACAGATGCACACAACAAGTCAACGCCCACATTTGAGCAGAGTCCTGCTTATGTGCACAGCAAGACAGTGGTCGCTGGAAAGACGACTGAATCCAAGACACACCAAACTAAAGTTCATTCTTTCCAAAAGAACCACAAGCAGCACCATCACAGTCACACTGGCCCTGCCAGCAGCCGGCTACCATGCACTGAGCGGCCATCACTGCTGAAGCTCGCCAAGGGGCCACAGCCCAAGGTGAAGATTGACGAGGAGAAGATTAAGCGAAGTATTTACCGGAAGATGAGACTCTGCTCGGAGGTGGCCCTCATTGGCACCGGCGGCTCCAAGACGGGAGCGGCGGCGCCTGTAGTAAAGGCTGGCGGTAAAAGTTGCATCGCAAAGAAAGGAAAGGTGCTGAAGAATGCTGAACCGCTGAAGTCATCATCAAGTCACAAGCGCTCTACGACAAAGATCTGCCCAAATAGTTCGATATGCAGCGTCGACTCTGACGCGTCCACCAAATCGGTGGGCTTTTCCGTTCGATCGTCTTCGTCTACCTTCTCTAAGAAGAACTCCCACATTGAAGATGAGGTCTGATGCCAAGTGGTTTGATGGCTTGGCCACAAATGGGCTTGGCTATCTTTATAAAAACGTTTTTTGTTGTTATTAAAGTCCAGCTTTTACGAGCTGTTGAGCATAAATGTGTTTCACTCATCAAATGGTGGCGTATAAAATTTTGCAAGTTATGGTCAACATAAGATAGCGTATATTACAAGAAAAATAAAAGAACTTTTAACAGAAAATAAAAGGTTTGCATGCCTCAGTGTGGTGCGAGTTATTTATAGATGCGCTATGAAACAAAAAAGAATAAAATAGAATTTGGTGCCAATACTGATCATGTAAAGAGAAAGAGAGAGGTCTGAAGATTGCATGAGTGTGTGTCAGTAGAAAAGTGGTCGTTTACGGATAAATAACCACAAAGGTGGGCTCTTGAATGCGCTTGATCTCAAAGTAGAGCGACACCACGACCAGCCAGAGGTAAAAGTGGTACGCCGACGCAGACCAGAGGACGATGGCCGCAAAGAGTGACCATTCCTGCAAATGGGGGGAAAGAGAATAACATTACTGTCAGTGAACAGCTACAGGTCGATTGGTCGATGAGAATCGTGTTCACATACATTGTGGTAGTAACGGTAGAGCAGAAAGATGCCAAAGCCGGTGAAGAAGAGAATCTCCGTAATGGTTGCGTAGAGCCAGGGCATGAAGAAGAAGCGCGTTTCCTAAATATGAAAGAAAATAGGTTAGAAATTTGTTGCGTTAACACCATATAAATATTACCGATTTAATGGCACGAAAGAGGCTAAGCGAGCCGATGAAGACGTAGAGCAGACAGTAGAGGATGAGCAGGGTGGCAAGGACGTACATGTCCCGGCGGCTGAACTCGAAGAAGGGCGAAAAGAAAGTGTCCGACTGGCCGCCGCAGAGGATCCAGACGCCGTAGAAGATGAAGACGATGTGAGTCGACCCGGTGAAGGTGGCAATGAGCCTCGAAGCCCGCTCCAGGCCGAGGTAGCCCGAGTCGAGGCGGAAGCACGGGGCCCAGCACTCGGTCAGCATGATCGGTGGTCGTCGGTGGGCGCAGGTGGGCTCAGGTGCTGGTCAAGGTGGGCAGGTCATCGGCGATGTGGGCAGTGTCGGCAGTGCCGCTTGGTCGTTGTGGTCGATGTGTGTTGGACAGTCGGCAAATATCGGCGCCTCCCGCAAATAAAACACAAAACTGCCGTTCCTGTGGCGTTGGCTGCTCTCTCCCTCAATGTGTCACCGCCTGTGTTGCGAATGTTTACAGTCAGTGGTGTTTTCAGTGTTGCTATGTTTCGGTGGCCGTTGAATGTTTCGTGGTTGTCGTCGTCAGGAGATACACACCACTACCATCCTGATCAGCACTACCCAGCACTATGAGCAGGTAGAGAGCAGGGGAGAGTGTGTCTGTGTGAGTGTCTGTGTGCTGGCTGAGTGGAGGTGCAGGCACCGAAGTGGCAGTGGCTACCTGTGCGGCCAGTTAGTGGTATGTGTCTGAGTGGAGACTACCTCTCGAAATGTAGTCACCCAGCCAGTTCGAGGTTGCACTGAGGATGACACTCACACACAGACATGCATACACTTTCCCTGAGGCTTCCTATGGTGAACACACCCGGCATTTTTCGCCCATCACAGAGTGACTGCACGCACTGTCTCTTCGCCACGCTTCTTCGCTGTCCACAATGATCATTTGTGTTGGTGCTCTGGCTAATGGTGTCATCGGCAACGTCTGCGAGCATCCTCTGATAGATGCGAGGCCAACAGGACAACTAATTAATCGAAGGGAGACGACAAGAAGAGTGTCTAACAATGGCACAAGTTATGCACACACATCCGTTGTGTTCCTCATTAACAGGCGCATACATTGTATAAAAACACTCTAAGCACTCTACTGTCAATCACGTCTTTCATTCATTATCGTTAATCTACCGATTAACCACTAAAGACAGAGTTAATTGATCGGCGACACACAAGTGCTACTTGTAGTGCTGCATTTCGCAATTTCTGCTGCCACCACTTGCCGCAAGAGCAATGAACACATAAAAAAAGTTTACACTTTTTGCCGTCGATCGATGAACTGCAACAAAAAGTAAAAAAGTTTCCGTTAATTTGGGCGCCACCGAAACTTCAGCAGCACTTAATTTACATGCAGGGTAAAGAGAGAGGCAATGTGTGAAGAGCTCTCTGCCCGAGCGGCAAAGACGGTCGCCTCATTTCTCTGATATTGAGGCTATATACGGCAGCGACTGCCAGAATCCGAATAGTGACAGTGTCGACCGAATAGCCAGAGCATGATTTGCCCTGCAGTGCACATTACCATCCGAAGCAGATGCAGCAGCAGCAACATCGCACCGTGTGTGTCTTGGCTTCTGTCGGCGCTTCTGGGCGACACTTACGGCAGACTGGCAAACTGAAAACTGGTGCTCAACTAACAGAACAGGCACTTACACACACCGACAACCGAGGAGGACGGGAATTGGATGGCAATGTGCCTGCGCATGAAACCAGGGGAATAAAAGGAAATGAGAGAAGTCAGCGTGGTGTTGGTATTGCTGCTGCTGCTGTTGTTGTTGTGTTGGTGCTTAGTGTGTCGATGATTCCATTCTCTGCCATTCTGTCTGGCTCATTCTCGGTCTCATTTCACTGAATCTTGAGCAGTGTCTGTCTGAGTCGTGAGAGAAAACTGCCTACTCTTTCCTCCTACTCTGCTGCCGCACTCACTCTTCCGTTTGCACCACGCGTACCGCTCAATAATTAACACCCGTCTGATTGTCGGTTGGACAGACGTGGCGACGACAGTTGCTGAAACCCGATTTGACGTCGTCAATAAGATCTTCTGGAAAACAACTCATTTTAGTCAAATAATCTTTTCCACAAACACCATCATAACCTCATAGCCTGTTAATTGCAGCGCACGGTTACTTTTCTATTGAAACGTCCAACAAAACAAAAAATTGATATCCGTAAGTTGATTCCATGTGTTTATCAGTGTCAGCAGATTTGCTGATGGCTATTGTATTAATACAGAGAAATAGGTCTCAGATATATCTAAGAATTCGTTCCTTTTTTGGACCAGTCTAAGAAAAATTTTTAGTATGAGAAAAACGGCTATATTTTGACGCATAGCATTTTCATACCAGTGTAAGAAACCGTTTTTCAGATATTTGTAAAAAACTAAATTTTCACATATTTCTGAGTTTTAAGACTTGTAATATTTTTCAAAAACAAACTTTATTTGACAAACTTTACTCTTACAAAATACAAAATAGTGAACAGAAATCATGAGATAAAGTACTTTTAAATGATCTCAAAAAGGTGGTCATGGGTGGTCAGTCCTACTTTTGCTTTGAGTCTTCCTTTTGATTTCGAGCATGTCCTGAAAAAACAAGAAGTTATTACTTTGGGGCTGATAAAAATTGAGAACATCACTATAGAAACTTCCTTTGAATGACTTATGATTGAAACCTTCTTGGTTTACTGAAGAAACTCGATCTTGAGAGTCATTCATTTGAATGGTGTTTTTTGCACAGGTAGTCGGGGCAGACGTCCAAAAAGGAGCAGAGGTGATTTCTCTTGAGCAGAAAGTTTGAAGTTCCACAAGGACCTCGGGAACGAAGGCCAACTTGAAACGCTTACTCAATGTTGTTATCCGTCTGACTGACTATGATGATCATGATGACATGCAGCGCGGTTTGAAGTTTACGGTTGAATAGACAAACAACTTAAAAATGGTGACAAAAGATACTTTAAAAGTGCGTAGTGCTTATCGGGTGATAGATGGGACAAGATAATGGCTTCAACCAGAATGGATCGACGCGAGTTTGATTCCGTGCCTTGATTGAGGGACTCGGAGCTAGCGCTGTTTTGTTTTGATTCAACAGCCAAAAATGAGTTATTCATAAACAGCGTTATTGATAATTCTCAGACTGGTCTAAGAATCTAGATTGCAAAAAATTGTCAAAGTCCGAATTTTTATTTATATGCAAAAAAATAATTTTTTTTGACCAGTCTGAGAATTTTGAAAAATATATTTTTAGCAATTTTTTTCTCACACCAGTATAAGAAAAACCTTTGACTGATATGAAAATTTTTTAAACCAATCCGAGAAAATGTTTGGTTTGGATTTTTTTACACTGACATGAAAATTTTTTATATCAGTGTAAGAATTTAAGTGATTTTCAGATATATCTGAGACCCATTTCTCTGTGTGTTGGCAGTCACCTTAAGTGTAGTCATCACTAAAAGCTGCTCATCCTAATATGCAAAGTGCCGTTAGGTAACGGCGCCTAAACTCCTTGATCAGCACCATTGTGTCTCAGACTGTGTCTGCTTTATCTACACCGTTAGGAACCGTTATTGTTAGGCGTCAGCAGTACGCACACTTTCTCTTAAAAATATGAAAAACCGCTGATATTCTTTATCCTTTATTACCATACCAAATGTTTTCTTTCACTATACAACATGTTGATGCTTTTTTGCAAAGCTAGTGAATCGGAAGCAGATTAGGCAGCCGCTTCATGCTGCTGCCAATGCTGCATCCATCACCAGCAAATTAGCGCATGTTTACTGAGGAGTACACTGTACTTGGCGCACATTCACGTTCATCTTTCATTTGCCATCACTCTCTTTTCTTGACTCAATTTGTGTAAACACAATTAGTCTGTTTTGAGTCAAAAACTTTTGACTAAAGAGTGGGTGACAGACGGGAAATCTTGATGGGGAGTGAAATAGTGCTTAGAGAAAACAAAAGGTCCTGTTGCATTTTGATCTGAAAAACATATATTCTCTCTCTCTCTCTCTCTCTCTCTCTCTCTCTCTCTCTCTCTCTCTCTC
>JAALOO010000248.1_pt1 | contig 28100 bp, 29 predicted proteins | sample 7257641 | NCBI WGS metagenome assembly JAALOO01 (sample SAMN14085613, study PRJNA598686) | mite metagenome | biome: ENVO:01001000; feature: ENVO:01001002; material: ENVO:01001226; isolation source: single female mite from University of Michigan culture on fish food culture... ...
TTACTGCGGCGCATAAATAAACTAGGCAAAACGTTAACCTCCCTTTTTGCCTTCTCGTAATTTGCCATATTGTTAGAAAAGGGGGCCAGACAGGGAATGGCGATTAAAAATAGACCAGACTTGGGCTACCGCCACCCAGGACATGAGGAGAGCCCTGCATTGCTGCTGCTGCGGGCAACAGTAAATAAGGAAACTGGAAAATAAACACACACATACACACACACATTCGGCGGAACATTCACCATCCTCACAGTCTATCGTCACTCGTTGCAATTGGATCGAATGTTTATGCTATCAGCATCAGCACTGTCTGCCTGTGAGTGTGTGTGCCAATTAGTGTGCAGTACACTACACTGCTAATTCCAAATATGTAGCTGGACTAGTTGCAGCCAGCAGGCAAATCACCAATGCAGACGAGTGCTGGTGATGAGCGTTCTTGCCGGCTCCCCTGCCACCAGCATCGTGCATTGTTTATCTTATTGAACAACTATTTTTAATACACCCTGTATGGCGGAAACTGAAAAAGGGAAAAGGACTAGCAGCAACTGCAGCAGTTACTTCAGACGACGACTTTTGCAAAGTCAACTTGACTTTTTTGCCTGTGCTGGTAGCACTGCCGATCGCTCTGGCCACTTGATCTACGCTTATACACCACCGCATTATACATCATAGCTTGCAGACAATTCTTAATCAAACAACGAGGTGCTTTATTTAGTCAGCTATTACAGTAGTGCTGCTGCCTTCACCACCGCCGCCGCCGCCGCAACCCAAACCTGCAAGCACTGCACTTTTTGCAGATTGGCTGCAATCATCGACCAGATGGTGGTAGAGGCACTGTCGACTCTGATCATCGATTCAAAAACTGCTGCGAGGATGGTGAAAGCACACTGGTGCGAGCTTCCTTCCTCCCTTCCGTACACCGTGCCAGCCAACGCCCTCATTCTCTTTCTCATTTTCGTTTCACTCGCTCACTCTCGTGCTGCTCATCCTAATCAAAAGAGGTCGACCATTGGCAAACGATACTTGATAAGACGAATATCGCTATAACCTGGCGCGAAAATGTTTACGTTTCGCAGCCACTACCACCGCCAGCGTGTAACCTTGATCAAAGCACCGAGGATGGAGCTCACTTTTTTTTAAAGTGCACTCTTTTGAAAAGTGAGATCTAAATGAGTAAACACACGAGATTGACCTGCGAGATAGCACTCTGTCAAACACACACACACTGACTACTGTCTGTGCGGGAGAAAACAGTGGTGGCACGAGGCTGATGCTGATGCCGTTTTCTTGGCGACTGTAGTCGAAGATGAAGAAGAAGAAGAAGGGAGAGAGACATCTCAGTGATGCGTCTCATTTGACTGGCAGCAGTGTCTCATTACCCCACGAACAGTGCACAAACAGTGCCCTATAGTTCTAACGACAAAAAGCATCAAATTAAAATCAAAATAGTCCAAGTTTGTGCTTGCATGGCGGGCTAATTTAGCCACTACCATGCTCCTTCTCTTCTCTTCAGTGCCAGGAACAGCTCCGGTTCAGGCTTAGGAAGAGGGAAAGAAGGGAAAAAAGACAAACTTCAGCAACGAATTGTTTACCCAAGAGAAGACACTGCCGCTGATGATAGCAGTTGCCAGTTGCAGCGGCGAGGCGCGGTAATCAACTCTCGTCTACTGTGCACGCTTCGCTTGCATTGCCAGCGGCAAAGGCTCATCTGCGACGATGATGATCTGGTCCGGCAGCAGCAGCATCAGCAGCAGCAACCCAACACATGCCGCTCTGAAGCGAGTAGTTTCCTGGTAGTAGCGTGCATTGCCGAGTGTCACGTCGGGGTCGTGTCACTGCTTAGCGTGGCCATTCAGCTAATTGGAAATCGACAGATTTCTCCACACAGAGCTCGAGCATCTGTGTGTCGCTCTCTGCGATTCACTCAACGCCTCTTTCTCTCTCTTTCTCTCTCTCTCTTTCCATCTCCCAAGTCACTCACTTTCCCTCTCCTCGTCCTCTCTGAAAGTTGCCGACAGGGCGCATCTTCAAAGGAAAAAGAGCCAAGAGACTCAATCCCCGGATAAAAAAGCATTTGCCAATGTAAACATCAGCAGTTGTTGACGATGAATTATGACCCCAGCATCTGATCGCGGCGATCATTTTTTAGATCGTTGATCACTTTTGATCAGCTCACCGAAATCAGCAAGCACAACAACTTTTCGTTCGAATTTGCTATTGTAACTAGATATAGAACAACAAGCGTTTGAGGAAACGAGATATCAGGTTTGCAATGATAGACTTTATAAATAAAAAATAATAAATGCAAGTCAGAATGACTGACTTGCCGGGGCAGGGTGATAAGGCGGCGAAAAAATACTGTCGATTGTTCGAAGGACAAAAGGAGCTTCAAACAAGAAGCAAACTGCAAATTGCATATTAATCTAATCACTGGCAGACCTAAAGTGTAACCTCAAAATTGGGTGACTGACAATCGAACGGTGATAAACTCTCTCCTTCTTTCAAATGATTGATTTAAATCAATAGTAGCTTATTGAGGAAGGAGAATCAATTGGCAACGAGTTTTCACTTACTTGACTAATTGCAGTGGTGGCAGGAATTTGGGTGGTGAACACAAAGAGTAGGAGGAAGAGCACAAGTAGTGATGAGAGTAAACACCTGCCGGGTAGGAGGGAGCACCTGAGACCACCCTCCTCCAACTGCAAGCAGTGGCTGGCTGCTGCCCTGCTCTTCAGGCAGTGAACACTTGGACGATGATGGCCCATACTTTATTTGGCAGTAAGGTGGTGAGGATTTAGTAAGTATTTAAAAAACTATCATAACAACATGGTCGTCAAGGTGTCAACAAGTAGCTGTAGAGCAGAAAAGACGAGAACAACAATAAACCCTTTAGAAGTGAAAGAGCATTTCAAGGTTGTAGTTGAGAGGTGAAAATGGATGAAGCGAAGAAAAGAGTGAAGAAAAAAGTGGAACCGATCGCGCCCTGATGCCGCGCTCTCGATTTGGCAGTGTGCTCGTTGCACTAATCAAGACTTGTGGTCTTGCAGACTACTGCAACCGGGAAGGGGAAGCGCCCAGACGAACAGACGACCACCGTCAGAGCAACAGCCGCTTCTCCCTCTCCCTCTCCTTTTCCTTTTCCCTGAACGTCTTTCCCTGGTGCTCCTCTCAAGATGCTCTCTTTCTCTTTCTCTGTCTGCACTCTTCACTGTCCTTACGTCTTCCCTCTCCCTCTCTAGCTGCTGCCACTGTGGAACGTTGGGCGGTGGCGACGACTACGACGACGACTGTGCCACTACCCATGAGGCGTAAAACGGCGAGTAAAACTGATTATCAACTGGCGTTCACTTGATTACAGCTGATAAACATCTTCACACCGACACTTTCTCAAATACTATTTCACCGCAAGGCTTGAAACAAAGAACATTATTGCTTTATTCAACATGAAACCATTGTCAATAAATTATTTACAACTGTGGTGTGCCAGAGGTTCTCTAGACGCCTGACACCTCTGGAGCAGCACACAATCTAGGTTAACATCCTAAACGCCCTTAAACATCACATTGGAAACACTTACTAGGGTGGAAGCGGCTGCGGTGACACGTGTTTTGTATCCTTAATCTTACTCTGTAGTGCCTGCGATAAAAGTACTGGCTTAATTGTGGGCTTATTCGCCGGCAATGGAGGCTTCTGCAACTTAGGGGCAGTCGCCACTGATGCCGGCGCCGGCTTGCTCGGAGCAGAAGAGCTTTCCGCAATGTTCTGAGCTTCAAACAACAGAATATTCTGCTTCACTCTAGCAGAGTGCTCACTTTTGCTGCCCACATCTGCTGCTGCTGCTGTCGCTGCTGCCGTTTTAGCTGTTGCATCTGTCGGCGCTGACTCTGGTGCGGCGACGGCACTCAGGGGAACCAACTTTTTCATCGTAGCCGTATTCGATTGACTTTGCTTCGGCTGAGGAGCGGGAATCGACGGCGGCGGGAGAATGGTATTTGTGCTGGGAATACTTTTTGTCACCGGCTGAGCAAGACTCGCCTTGGGGTGGGCAACGGCACTGACCGAGGAAAGTGAGTGCACCTTAGCGCTGACCGGCATGCTGACAATGGACGAGCGCACCCCCTCGCCAATGTTCCACTTGTCCACGGCACTGTCCGCTGACTTGGAGACGCCCACTGGCTGATGCACCTTTAGTCCGTCTATCGTGCCGCGCAGCTGGTCAATCTCCTTCTGAAGCTCGGCATTCTTTGACTCGCTTTGCTGCAGCTGAGCTTTAAAACTGCTTCGCTCCTTTTCGGCGTCATTTAGGTACTTCTCTAGCTCCGATTCAAGCTGCAGGTTCCGCTCGCTTTCCCCCTCAAGTCCCAGCACCAGCTCGGACATTTTTGACTTTTCCAGCGAAAGCACCTGTCGCAACTCTTCATTTTGGTGCTTCTCCTCAATCAATTTCACTATTAGATGAGTCCGCTCCCCAAGCAAGTGATAAATGAGCTGCTTTTCTCTCGTCTTTGTTTCTTCAAGCGCTTGCTTCAACTTTTGAATCTCCTCTTCTAGCTTAGGGCGATCATACTCTTGATACTGTGACTGAAAGGTGTTGTTTTTTGTTCTTTCAATTTCCAAGTCGACAAGGATCTTTTCATATCGCTCTTCGGCTGCTTTAAGTGCGTTTTGTAATACTTTCTGGTTAACTTTGTGGTTTTTAATAAAGTCTTCTAGTTGGTAAACTTTGAGGTTAAAGATGGCTAAAGTTGTGTTGTAATCAAATGAAGGCTGGTATACTGCAAAAGAATCACGAGATAGAGCGCTGAGCGGATCAGCCGAGTATTTAATTGTCTGCTGCGGATTAAGATCTATCGATGAGCTTGAGCTGCAGGAGTTGATGTTTTTCACAGCTTTGAAACCTGGATTACTCAGCGTTGAGGGAGTCAGCAGCCGCTTGATCTACAATGAAATACAGCGAGTTTATTATTGATAAAAACTATTATCAGCAATAATTACCTGTTCTGATCTGACAATGGACAACATTAGCTGCATCGCCTCCAGCTCTCCCTCCAGCATAGAGACCAATTTAATCAAGTCAGACTTGCTCAAATCCAACTTGGAATTGCGCTGCAAAAATAAACTATATGTCAAGGGATTACATTCAATGGGGCATTTATTTACCTTTAGAGTGGTGCTAAACGACATTTTGTAGCAGCCAAAAAGTTAAGCAATTTGAAAAAGTCAGGTGCGGTTACTTCGGCGGTGATGATGATGAGGGTGATGAGGAAGACGAGTTGTAAACAATGCTGAATTGCAACATTGAGGCGCGGTAAATAACACTACTTCTACGTTTTATTCGGGCGACCAAGCTAATTAGCCGTGCTCTGGTTGAGGCCAGTCGCTGGTCAAGGTCGTTCCTTCATGGAGCATCTTTTTATTGGATAATCCGCGTCATTATTGCCCTCGGGTCGATGGCCACAGCTTTACTCAATACAAACAAAATATTTAATCGAAGCAAAATTCTTTAAAGGGCAATCCAACGACGACGTTACTAATCTGTCATTTCAGAATTGGAATCGGGGATTCTGATTCATCATCCTTTATTATCTTTCATTTTAAACTTCTGATTAGACAATATGTCAAGTAATAACTAAAACCTGAAATATAAAAACATTTTGTTCTCAAGTTAAAAAAATACAAACAACCCTTCTAAAACTAAGACTGAATTTCATTCAATTTGAATTTTAAAGTTTTAAGAATATTCTACAAACGCTTACAAAATCAGTAATTAAAACTCCAATGCATAATAATAAAGTAATCAAGTAACAACAAGTCTCTTTGGCAGTTTGAAATGGTTCTTATCTGGATTTTGACAGGACTTGAAAAATAAAAACATTTCAGTACGTCTTCTGTGAAAATGGAAGCAAAGCACGTGTAGCACAAAAAAATTGTTAGCAGCTGTTCTGCAGCATTGATTTCTTGATATTTTTTGTGACATTATCCGTTTCTGAAAAACAACCGAAAATGACCAAGGGAATGCACAGTAAGTACCAATTACAACATCTTCAATAAAAAGCATCATAATTATTGTCATTCTAGAAAAACCCAGCAAGAGGATTCCGGCCAAGAGGCGGTACAAAATTGAAAAGAAAGTACGCGATCACAACAAAAAGTTGCGAAGGGAAATGAAAAAGAAGACTTTTAAGAAAAAGGCCAAAGATCCCGGCATTCCCAACAGCTTGCCGTTTAAAGAGCAGATTCTCAAGGAGTTGCAAGAGGAAAAGAAACGAGCCGAGGAGTACCGTGAAATGGTGAAAACCCAGATGAAGCAACAGAAACTAACAGAACGTGCAAAGCTTAAGGCGACCAGTGTTGCAGATTTGGCCAAAAGTGCTGAGATCCGAGGCAAAGAATTTGAAAACAACAACAAAAACTCAGTATCTTCCGACGGAACCACCATCGTGGAAAAGGACACTTCCAACCTCAAAGCGTTCTACAAAGAGTTTCAAAAAGTTGTCGAAGCATCGGACATTATTGTCGAAGTGCTCGATGCGAGAGATCCTTTGGGTACTCGCTGCTTTGATGTGGAAAATGCCGTCCTTAAAAATAGCCCAAACAAACGCATCATCTTTTTGATTAACAAAACCGATCTAGTGCCCCGAGACAACCTGCACAAGTGGCTTAAGTATCTGCGGAACGAGTTTCCCACACTGCCCTTCAAGGCGAGCACTCAGAACCAGAAACACAATCTCGGCCGAAGCAAAGTCAACATTCTGCTTAGCAATGATGAGCTGCTGAAATCGAGCAAGTGCCTCGGTGCCGACGCGCTGCTCAAACTGCTCAACAACTACTGCCGAAATAAGAACATAAAGACGTCCATCACAGTGGGCATCGTCGGCTTTCCCAATGTCGGCAAGTCCAGTGTGATCAACAGTCTTAAGCGGAACCAGGTGTGCAATGTCGGCGCCACACCGGGCCTCACAAAGTCCATACAGACCATTTCTCTGGACAAGCACATCAAACTGCTCGATTCGCCTGGTGTCGTTTTCGCAAAGAACACCGTCGTTGAGGGAGGAAGCGATCACATGTCGTCAATTTTAGCTCTGCGCAATGCCATCAACATTGACAACCTCGCTGATCCTACTCTGCCAATTGAAGCGCTTTTGAATCGCATCAACCGCTCCGATTTAATGACCTTCTACCGGTTGACTCACTTTGACACGCCCAAAGAGTTTCTCAACCAAGTAGCCAAGCGCTTTGGCAAAATGCTAAAGGGCGGCATTTTGGATTTAAACTCGGCGGCCAAGAAGGTGCTTCAGGACTGGAATTGCGGCAAAATTAAGTACTACACTCTCCCGCCTGATAACGCGTCCTCCACCATCAGCGCTGAAATTGTCTCTCAGATGTCTAAAGAATTTAATGTCAATGACTTTGTCTACGAAGAGCTGATGAACACTGATGAAACTGATGAAGCCGACTTGCAGGAGGCCTTTGTGATAAAATCACTCGTTGATGAGGATGATGGGCAGAATGGAGTAAGCCAAATGGAACAGGACGGAGCATCTGTGGTAAACAGCAGTCGCATTGTTCTCAACAACACTGTGAAGCCTAAAGCCAGCCAGTCTGCTAATGACAATGACGACGTTGAGATGGAAGAACTCGAAGGGATGCAGCTTAACAAGACCAAAAAGCTGCTTTTTAAAAAGGAAAAGAAACAGCGAAAGCGAGATGCAAAACTTTCCAATAAGTTTCAGAGTTCAGTCAACGTGCAGGAGGATTACGATTTTGATGACTACTTCTAAACTTTTGTTTGTTTTCACTTTATTTCAATGTAAACAGACGTTGTATGAAAAAGAAAGATAAAAAGTATCCTACTATGTTGTTTTTATTGTTTTTTTTGCTTCAGTCGCATTGATTTACGCGACAAACCGGATCCATTGACAGATGTGTTGAGAGTGCAGTGGCTGTATCAATTGAATTCAGTATGGTGCTAGAAAACAAATGGACGAGTTCAGTCTAACCACCATTGAATTCAATCGATTCAGCCACCGCCAGTGGTGCCCAGGGCTCAACGGGGGTGAAGCAGTGGGTGAAGGTGGAAGGGGCCATTACTAATGCACTTTATGCCCGTCAGTCAGTGGTGGTGGTGGTGGCGGCAGTGGTGCCAATCAGCATTTCAATTAGCAGGTGACAGCCTGCACAGACTGCCTCCAGTGCCAGTTGCAGCTCATTAATCGAACTCTTCCCTTCCTCGTCCATTTGGCGGTGCACACTTTGTCACCTAATTAGCGAGCCGGCAGCATCTCTTCCTCCCCCCTCTACTTCGGCACCTTCTTCACCATCGGTCATGAGACACTTGGCTGCACTGCAAAGAGAAAAGGCAAAGAAAATGGAAAGAAAATTGATAAAAGCCAGATGCGGAGAGTGGCGAAGCGACGATCCGAAAGGCAAACACTAATTTGCCGTTGATTTAAAGTGGACTGGGACTGGGGTACAGTGCAAAGAATAGAAAAAAGGGAAAGCAAGGCTAGCAGAGACAGACGGGCAGGTGAAACAAAGCTACCTTGTCGCTCTTTCCTCCTTCCCACTTCTATTCGAATAGGACTTGAAATGTAGAGAGAAAGAAATGGACTCGGTGTTTGCAGTTGGCGCCAAATTCCTGTGCGCAGGCATCTTCCCTCTTCTATTTGCCTATACAAATTCAATTATGATTGAATTATTTTCTATTATTGCCTCTGTTGACATAATAATAAGCTCAAATAAGTAGAAAATCAAGTAGAAATACAAAAAATAAAAAATAGCAAATAGCAAATAGACCAGCCAGGAAGGGGACAAAGAGGAAAGGACTACTGGCACTGTAATGGCATTACATTACATTGCACTAATGAGGTTAGTACTAGGTAGTAAGTACAGAGTTCGAACATGCTTTTCATCGACTCTTGCATTTGATTTAGCGACGCGGTCTCGAATACAATAAAGCTACAACTGTAGTTGCCCGGAACAGTTGCCGCGCTCGCGGCCCACAGACAAGAAAGAGGTTCAAAGCAGCAGGGACTGGCACACACAAGCACACATGTGTTGACACTGCAATGCTTGAAAGTGGGCAAACAGACGCCCGGCGGATGGGGGCGCCCAACAAGCGAGTGAATCGAAATGAAACAGCAGACGTGAACAGCAAGTGTCTTTCCGAAACAAGCTTGTTGACACAGCCACAACTCATTATTAGCATATCACCGACAGGGCTCTCTCCCCTCTTCTTTCACTCCTTCTTCAATGCCTGCCTGCCTTCCCTCTCCCCTGGTGCTCTACCCTGAATTACACTGTGCCGATGGAGCACACCGGCGCACATTTGTCATGAAGACTGCCAATCGCAGCACTGCCAATCGGTGCGCCGGTGTGAATAGGTCTCAATGGAGCCGCAGTGCTCAGAAAGAGAGAGACCGAGTTTGCCGCTGGCCAGGAAGTGAGCCACTACGGTAACTGTGTCGCCTTTCTCCGCACACTCATTGCGGCCCATTAGACACAATCATTTGCTGCTGGCAGGTAGTCCCCTGCTTCTTCTTCACTTCCTTCTTACACTACGCACATACAGATTCCGCTGCACTGGAATCGCCTTCAGGCGGATGTCCACTTGTGCGCAATCTGTGCTAAATCTGATGCTGATCAGTTTGTCCTGCGGCGCCACACAAAAAAAAGACCAGCAATCTTCAACATGCAGTAATGGGGTAGATTGACGCGTTAAATTGGTAAATGGGCAAATTAGGCAGTTTCAAAGTGGGACAATTAAGAAAAAAAGTCTATGCTCTCAGCAACTGGCAACCTCACAGTAAACTGCAGTTAGTAAATGGACTTACCTCAAAGCAAATTAGCGTTCAATCAAATCAAATTGAATGTTTAATGCAATTAGGGCACATTATTAAGTTTATTAGATTACATTACCAGGAGGAAAGTGGGCTCGCAGCACACTGCCGTCTGACTTCTGACTGGTGCCGCTGTTGCTGCTGCAAAGTGCCAAGTAAAGATGTTCGATGGTGTGAATAGTGCTCATCATCGGCGCTTCCAGGTAGAAGCTAAAAGGGCCGAGGTGTGTGCTCACTGGTGCCGACGGCTGACGAATGGCAACAGCAGCCCACTTTGCGTGGCCTTTTTATAGTCTTCTGCTACGACAGGCATCCTCGCCAGGTCCCATTCCTTTGCATTCCCTTGCCTTCCTCCCTTCCAAGCAAGTGCGCCCGTCGGCTCCGTCGTCGTCGTCGATTTGAGGACTTTCACTTGCCGCCGTCACTGCCACTGCTGCTGCATTTGTTTCCTTTCCTTTTCATTACAGTCCAAATAATTGAAACAGAATTGCATTTGCATCGCTCCATAATAGAGCACCATTTGCAAATTGCACCTCTCTCGCTCTCTCCTGCCTGCCGCACACACGCACACTTCTGCAACACGGCGAGAACCAATATTTGGGTGTCCCGCCGCCGCCGCTGCCGATGCAATGGTCCCCGATGAGGCAGGCAAACACCGAGACAAATAGCACAGTTTGGCTAACTCTTCAAACATAGAAACGAATGCAAGTGCCGTAGTAGTTCACCAGAAGGCTTTTTTATACTCTAATAATCAGTACAGTATCACTATTTTGCATAGGTACACAGAAGGAGAAAGTAAATCAACAATGATGCAAAGGCAACCACCAACACCACCTCACTTCGCCGGACTGTCCGATTTGCTCTCGAATGGGTTCAAATTGAGCTTTTTAATGTCCTCGTAGCTGACGCCTGGTGAAAAGGAGAAAATATGTAAACAAGAGATGTCAAAGAGATGTCAAGTGTAAACTTAGTTGAGTGTTACTAATATTCAACACAAACCTCCGTATTGGTTGTAGAGTTCAGTTACTTTCTTCGTTGCCAGTGAATAACTTATCTCGGCATAGTCCTTTGCGAGAGGAGGATTGCAGAGAGCAGCAGCTGCACCAGCACCGATCAAGGCATATGTTGTGCGCTTGATTATGCCTCTTCGAGCGATGATAAATCCCAGAAAACCAACTGCCGTGATGTACGCAGCCCTTGCGGCTTGGTTCTTATCATCTTGCAAATACTCGATAGACTCTAAACGGAAATACATTTTGATGATTCAGTAAAACAACGTTATAGGCAACAACAACATACCCTTGACTAACTTGACTGAAGACTGAAGCTCTTGGCGAATCTTTTGTGGATAGTCGCCTACAATTGGGTTAATGAAGCCTTCGCACTCCTCTCTGGCTTCTCGTACATAGGGCTCTAGAATACTTGGAGCAGGCGTCTTTGATTTGCAGCCCTTTCCGCCGCAACAGCTCTCATAGAGAGGCAACTGTGCTCAGTAGATAAAAAAACAAACAAACGTTAGAGTCTGCACAACGGTCAACAGTACAATACTGCTTACTTGCTTGACGGTGACTTTTCCGGTCGAAGAGGAGTTTGACTCCATGGCAAAGCGATTGTTGTGGTGGACTGTGATGTCTGAAAGACAGCAGCACCCGCAGCAATGTCACACACACACGAGAACTCAGGTGAGAGACTGGGGAGAGAATGCCCACCAGCGGCCTTTCTTCACAGCACAGTTCGGTGGGTTCTGAACGGCCCACTCACCACCGCAGTGAAGGCGCACTCTGCCTTGAAGACGAACAAAATGACACCCACTGCCGGTGCCGGCATCCTCATCATCAACACAACTGTTGTCGTGGACATAATCAAGTTGGTAATCTTTATTGGTAAAAGGAGCAGCAGCAAGTATATCTAAGGAATTTAGGGTAAATGAAGAAAAGAAGGTTCCAGGCTCAATTTCAGCGTGTAAAGAAGGAAAAGAAGTTGCTCTTCTCTAGTTGGATAAAAAGTGTCCTTGCAATCAGTGTTGTTCGTGTCTCGTGCTGTGGTGTGTGCTGTATAGATAGTGTTCCCCTCTAGTTTCCCCTACTGTTCTTCGTTAAGGTCAAGCTTTACTTTGGAAAAGTCAAAGTCCTCGCCGGTGCCACGACGGAAAATGTCGACAACGTCATTGCAGGTGGTCTCAAAGTGTGAGGTGGCATCAAAGCTTTGCGAGATGAAAATCTGGCTTTCCTTGCCGTCGTCCTTTGGCTTGTACAAATCGCTGACCATGACAAACCTGCAAGAAAATAGGGCGATTTAGGAAAAGTTCATTCAGCAAAGTGTAAACAAAAAAACTTACTTTTGCTTGATTGGACCAAGAATGTTTAGACCGGGGACAATTTCAGCTTCGGGGTTACTGGTCTCGACGGTTGTGCTAACCAGCGCAATGAACCACCCCTTGGCGGCCACTTGATGGGTGTAGGAGACAACCGATATGTAAATATCTGCAATAGCACACAAATGTTAGTTGGATCAACACCAAACCGCTTCTTCAAAAAGCTTACCTGACTTTCGATTGACTTGTTTCTGGGGAATGATGATTTGACAGGAGAGAGCGTTGTTTGTATTTGGAATGGGATGGTTCAGAATGCAAACGCATCGAACGACCTGACCCACCTTATCAACTCGGTCAAGCACATAGGATGGATCACAATAAATTTGCTTGCAGCGGGCCACCTCGGTGCCGGATCTTACTCCCACCGCCTTGCCATTTTCAAAGACAATCTCATCGACTGGCTTGTCCAGCATGTAGGTGCCTCCGTAAATTGCGCTCAAACGCGCGAAACCTTGCGGCAGCTCGCCCAGGCCGTAAAGCGGATACAGGTACGGACTCTTGCCATAGCGAACCAGCGACTCGCTGTACAGCTTCACGCGATTAATCAGATCCAAGCAGGTGTCTTGCAGGTAACTTTAGTTGGAAAGTAAATTGTTGCGATTAAAATGATGTCCCTAAGTGTCCCAACTGCTCCACACTTACTCGTCGTCGCGATAAAGGGCCAGAGCGTGACCCGTAAAGTCGGCCGTCTCCTTGTCCAGCTTAAAGTACTGGTACAGCTCGGCACCAGTGGTCTTGTTTGGGTCAATCGCCTGCCAGGTCTTTGGGTCATCAAGGTTAAAGTTTTGCACAAAAACCAAGAAGCTCCGGTAGCGACGCTTCTCAAACAGTCCCATCAAGCCTGTGTGATTGATTCAAAGTGTCAAATTACGGTGAATTGAAATTGATTAGCTTTGTGCCTACTTGAAGCAAGTGCCTCCCTCTCATCGGCTGGGACTTTGAAAATCTTGCCCCCCTTGTACACGTAGCTTCCTTCGCAAGACTTGAACTCTAGGTAGCGCGTGACTCCAGTATGAATCAGAAGCTTGACCAGAGATCCTGAAGTAAAAAACAAGATTAAAAACAATTAGCGACACTTTTTGTTGTCGAAACACGTACCATTAGCCATCAAAAACTTGGGAATCAAATCCACATTCCAGTCCCGGGATCGACCGTACTCTTCGACGTTGACAGTGGTTGAGTCGAAGCCAAACTTGCCAAACAGATCCTCGAGGGGTGTAATTGACGCAGACTCGCCGCCATAGTACTTGTTCCGGTCGATGTGGAGCACTTTCTTGCCCGAGACCGACAGCATTCCAGAGAGGATGCATTCCTAGAAGGCAATAAAGTGGTGAGTGGGGCTGACAGGCAGGCACCGGAGACGGCGGAAAGGACGAGGATGCACTAGACCGCAAAGGCCGCATCCAGGCCTGATGAAAGAAGGGACAATAGCGACGTCTGGGCAGGAGAGAGTGCCCAGCGACAGTCCGATTGCTTACCTTGAGACCGGTGCCGAGGACTATGGCGTCGTACTGTTCGTCCATGGTGTTGCTTGAATTGGCGGTAGGGAAGGGGCGAGTTGGCAGAGGAGAGGAGTAAAGGGATCAGGGATCAGAGGCGAGACAATAAGTCAGGCGAAAAATGACAAGTTGCGAGTCTGCAGACACTGGGCGAGAGATCACAGAGGGAGCGAGGCAGAGAGGAGAGAGAGCGAGAGATAGAGAGACAGAGACAGAGAGACAGAGACAGTGATGTGAGCGAAACAGCGCCGCTGCTACCGCGATTGCGCCCTCGCACACTCTTCTGTCGACGATTCACCACTGCCGCCGCCACCGTCACCAACGCTGCTCACTCAATGCACTACAGACAGTCCTCTCCTGGTTCGTGCACTCACCGGGGGAAGAAGAGGAATCCTCGCCGAGGACTATCCTTTTTGCTGTACATTTTTTCCCTCCCCTCATCAACTACCTGGTCATCGACTGATCTTTGGTAGACAATTCTAGCATATGGAAAACAAAGAGTAAACTAAAGGGACACCACTGTACGTGCACCAGCAGCTCCACTGTAAATGTCGGTGACAGACATTAGTGGGCAAACGGTTTCAACACAGGTTTTGGATACCTGAAATGACAGTCTGAGAGAGAGAGAAAGGGAAGAGGTCATGTTCTAGACACCTGTTCAGCTAATCGCCCCTAAAATGTCAGTCTTTTGAGGTGGTCCCAGCTGGTCACAGAATTACACTGTACCTGTAGGAAAGTCTGGCGCTGGTTTCCTTTGGTCAGCAAAGACGAGTAGCCACGTAATTTGCCTGTTGCGTTTACCTGCTCTCGGCCAGACAACCAGTTCGCAGTGCCGCCGACTTTCACTGCACCTGCAGCAGTGTAGCACAATCGACTCCTAATTACCATGTGGTGGTAATTCTCAAAGATTGTCGTCGATTCACGCTCTGCTGCTTTCCAGTCTATGTGTCAGTGCCAACTTCAAAGAGGCTCACAAAAGGCCTGACTCTTGAGGTAAAAAAGGGAACTGGCAGTGGCGACTTTGACACCGCTGACTTATAAAGATTATTGTGTGGAACCAGACTAAAACTAGAATTGCAACTTTGGAACACAGCCGGCACTAAGTTTACTAATGGTTGTTGGTCTACCTACAAGTGTAAACCTATATCAAAAAATAAAAGTAAACACTCAGATTTCCCAAATAAACCAATTTTACAAATCAATACCAAAAACTTTGCTTACAAAAGAATCCCTTTTCCCAAAACCTGGATTCCAATCACAAAAACCTGGTCTCCGCCTTATTTCTGTAACGTTCTCTGCGGAGGGGCGCCGTGCAAAACAAACTCAGTTTTCCCTCCACTGGAAACTTCAGTGACAAGTTGATATATTTTGTGTTTTTGAATCGATTCTCCTCCTGTCTGTCGTTTCCTCGCGCCCTTACGTGCTCCTGTTATCGCCGGCGCCGTTGCACAGCTACAGTGACGAGTAATTGATCGGATCGATTAAAGGCCGCCGCAAGAATGCCGCGAGGACGCCCCCGAACGCGCATTTACCCGGATCGCAGCCAGCATGAGTCGATGGACTCGAATGTGGGGCGCACCAGCAGCTTCCACCCGGCAGAAGGATCGACATACAACGAGCACTCGACCGACTACGTTCCAGAGGCCTCCGTCGCCACCGAAGATTCCACCGACGACGAGGAGTTCCGCAAAAAGCCACGCGGCAGAGGACGCGGTCGCCCTCGAGGTCGTCCACCCGGTCGAGCTGTGGACAGAATGAATCGAACACAAGACTACGACCCGCTGAACACCAGCAGACCGAATCTGGAAGATGCCGACAGTCTGTATGAAATTGTCCGAGAGGGCCGCTCTGTCTTGCAGTCAGTGGTCGATGAGTGGATTGAAATCTACCGCCAGGACCGTGACAATGGCATGGTCAAGCTGATGAACTTTTTCGTCCGCTCTTCCGGGTGCAAAGGCAAAATCACCGTTCAGATGCGTCAAGCGTACGATAATGCACAAATCATTCGCCACTTGGTGGATGAGTTTGATGAAGAATCGGGCGACTATCCACTCATTATTACCGGACCTCAGTGGAAAAAGTTTCGTTCCAACTTTTGCGAGTTCATTCACACGCTCATTCGCCAATGTCAGTACTCGATCATTTACGACCAGCATCTAATGGAGAGCCTCATTGCCCTGCTGATTGGTCTCTCCGATTCGCAAGTTCGCGCCTTCCGACACACCGCCACACTGGCAGCCATGAAGCTGATGAGTGCCATGGTCGATGTCGCCTTGACGGTGGGCATCAACATGGACAGCACACAGCGACAGTACGAAGCGGAGCGCCAGAAGAATGCTGGCCTGAACAAACGCTCTTCAGAGCGACTGGACATGCTGATGGCCAAACGATCCGAGCTGGAGGAGAACAATGACGACATACGAACGATGCTCGGCTACTTGTTCAAGTCAATTTTCGTTCATCGCTACCGCGATATTTTCCCCGAAATTCGCTCAATCTGTATGATTGAAATTGGCGTCTGGATGAAGCGCCTACCTAATATGTTTCTCGACGACTCCTACTTAAAGTACGTCGGCTGGACCCTTCACGACAAGGTGGGCGATGTGCGCCTCAAATGCCTGCAGGCCCTCTTTCCACTGTATGAGAGTGAAGAAATTACTCGCAAAATGGAACTGTTCACCAACAAATTTAAGGACCGCATCGTCTCGATGACACTGGACAAAGAGCCCGAAGTGGCGGTGATGGCCGTCAAGCTGGTAATCCACATTCACAAACACCACCGGGATGTGCTCTCCGACAAAGACTGTGAACACGTCTACGAGCTGGTTTACGCCACTAATCGCGCAGTCGCTCAGATGGCGGGCGAGTTCCTCAATGAACGCCTCTTCCAGGTGGACGAACAGGCCACGGAGAATCTGCGAAGTCGCCGGGGAAAAAAGCGCTCAGTACACACTCCACTGATTCGCGATTTGATTCAGTTTTACATTGAAAGTGAACTCCACGAACACGGTGCTTACCTGGTGGACAGTCTCATTGAAAGCCACCCAATGATGAAGGACTGGGAGTGCATGACCGACCTGCTCATCGAAGAACCCGGCCCTGAGGAGGAGGCCTTGGATGATCGCCAGGAGACGTCGCTCATTGAAATAATGGTGTGCTCCATCAAGCAGGCGTCCACTTGCGAGCCACCAGTGGGTAGAGGCTCTGCGCGAAAGCAGCTAACTGCCAAAGAGTCAAAAGCGCTGGCGGAAGATAAAAATAAAATATCCGAACACTTCATAGCGGTCCTTCCTTCGCTGCTGAACAAGTACAAGACTGACGCGGAAAAGGTCGCCAATTTGCTGACCATTCCGCAGAATCTCGATTTGAATCACTTTTCCAAGCACCAGGATTCGCTGGACAGTCTGCTTCGCCTAATCAGCGAAATAGTGGAAATTCACTCTGACAAAGATGTGCTCGAAGTGGCTGCCAAGACGTTCGAGTATCTCTACGATGAAAACTTCTCTTTTAGTCGCGCAGTGAGCACCCACAAGAGTACACTCATCGATGACATGTGTAACAAGTATAAAGACGCAGTGCTAAAGTACACCCAGAATCCCACCGGAGAGGAGGAGAAACTGATGGTCAATTTGCAGCTTAAAAAGATCTCCGTATTTTACGCTTGCCATGATCTCACCAATCTCACACTGTGGGATGACATTTTCAAGCGCTGGATTCGTGCTGCCAACACTGACGGCGAGACACTGCCCATGTTGGCCATCAAGTACGCCATCATTTCATGCCACATGGGACTCATCTGGGAGTTGCACTCACTGACTGAACAGCGCTCAGCCTCGGACAGGGGAATGCAAATCAAAACCAAGCTACAGTCCTTCATGAACGAGATTCGCTCTCTCATGAACTGGCATAACGATGAACTGCAGGAAGAGGTAAGAAAGTTTGCTTTTTTGAAACTTTTTTTGCAGTTTTTTAATATTACTCATTTCAGGCGTACATCTCCATTTGCGATTTGCTGATCATTTTCAGCCATCATAATGAGACGGAATCTCCAGCTGCCGCCCATCTTGTCTACAAACCTGATGCAATGCTTATCAAGATGCTTGAAAACTTTATTCAAACTCGTGTATTTGTAGACACTGATGAGGGTAAGTTGCAGTTTGATGGTAATGTAAATCATTTTGCTTACCGTTGAAACTCCTTCTTTCACTTAGACGCCACCAACAGTGCAAACAAATCCAATATCGAAATACTGCATAAGCGGCGACACTTTTTGTCTGCCTTTTGCAAGCTAATTGTCTACAATGTCATTCCAATCAAACACGCCGCCTGTGTTATCAAGCACTATGTGAAGGTATAGTGTGCTTTGTAGTGTGTTTACCATTTTACTAATGAATTAATTGTGTTTAACCAGTTTTACAACGACTACGGCGACATCATCAAGACTACGCTTGGCAAAACTCGGGAAATAAACAAGGTCATGTGCGCCAAGACGATGGCCACCGCTTTGATTACGACCTTCCTGGAAATGAGAAACGACAGCTCCAACCGCAATCCAAACACTATTGCATTCACCAAACAGGACGAAAACTTTCAATCACTCAAAGAGCTGGCCAAACGTTTTGCCCTATCTTTTGGATTGGACAACATGAAGAACCGAGATGCTGTTGCTGCACTGCACCGTGAGGGTATTCACTTTACCTTCAACACACTGGAGAATCCGGAAAATCCCCTTGGACCACCGCCAAACTTGCCATTTTTGGAGATCATCATTGAGTTTTCCAACAAGCTCATCAAAATCGATAAAAAGACAGTGTAAGTAACTATCATTGTCTTTAGAGAGATTGTTTTTAATTTTCCCCTGTTTTGCATAGGCTTGCATACTTGGATCGATATGTGAAGAACGCTCTTCCCGGTGTACACAATGACGAGTGGCAACCCCTTATCAGCTATCGTTCCAGTCTGCAGCACAATGAGTTTGAATTGCCACTGAATCGCACCCCTGGTCGACAGTACAAGTCGAAGAAGAGGGGACGCGAAGAAGATGGTACGTAGCCTTCTATGTTGCTGTTTGAGCAGTGCTAATCTGTTACTATGATGTTATCTTTTGCAGGCGATGAGCTGGAAGGCGAATCAGACCAGGAGGGCTCGGAAATGGCCGAGTGATACCCTCTCTTCTCAGGCAGATTTAGCCACCACAAGTAAATAGAACACATAATCTACCATATTTATCACCATACTTATCCATACTATCCATACGTTACTATCATACTCTACTCACCTGTCCAATCACATGACATTCAACAATTACTCCACTTTTTTTAACAAGCCAACTTTTTATTCTTAGTCATAAATATACATTTGCAAACTTATCAGCATTTGCTTTTAAAAAGAAACTTGTACAGTCTTGGAATGACTTCTTCAGACGAGTCCATAGCAAAGGATGATACTTTTCAGCCCATTCGAATACTCTGGATGATCTGCAAAAGTGCAGAGCCACAGACGACAAAGATAAAGAGAGCGAGCAGCCATGGTCCAACCGGGTACTTGTCTTCGACGCTTTTCTGTTGTGAAGGTAGTAACAAAGGTGAAAAGATGAGCGTTGTGAGGGCCACAAATCGGTCAATTAATTAGCATAACAACAAACTCTGTTTTGTTGTGACGCGTCACCAACTGGCCCGGCTCTTTAAAGCGACTTACCGTGCTCTTTGGGACGTTGCCGCGCTGGGTAACGTTCTTGGAGGCCTTCTCGTTGGCGACACGCATTCGCTGGGACTTGACCATCTTGCTGCTGGTGGGTTGCTGGCGTTGGAACAAAGTCAAGAGGCTAAATGGCGGACCAGAGAGTCGTCGAGTTGCTGCCACGTAAACACGTAAACACTTGGACGGCGCGAGAGTGAGTGTGTGAGCGGTGTGCAAACGACGCAAGAGGCAGAGGGAGAAAGAGAGAGAGGAGACGCAGGTTCTGCTGACGAGCGAGTTTTGCAAAGCGAGCCAACGCTGACAACGTAGCCAATCTTGTGCGAGGATTTTTCCAGTCGCCACTCAGCCAATCGCGGCGCTTCTGTGCCTTCGCAGTTGTCCACTGAGTCAGTTTTGGAGTTTCACAGTGGCGTCGCCATCTGCCGCTATCGGTTGATTTTAGCTGGCCAAGCTGTGGTTGATAAAGAAGAGGAACAGTCACACTGACCAGTGAGTGCAACCAGGGCGCTATCAGCTGCGCTTTTCCTCCTTTTCTTTCATATCAGCATCGATTTACTTCGGTGCTGAAGGCGCTGCGTGGCAACCACCGAAGTGAAGAGAGAAATGAGCCGTCAATGACCGCCGACTTGGCCGTACTCTGCCGTACAAAGGCACACCGACAGACAGACAGATTCACTCGCAGCAACAGCTACAACAATGACACGGCATCATTTGTACGACTCCGTCAGGCGCCAAGCAGCTAAAGGATGACGCGCGATGATCTAGTAGATGCTGTAGCGGTAACTCACAGATGCAATCAGCGACTGTCTGCATGTCAGGCCTGCCCTTTTAGCCGTACAAATAAGTGCAACTCGAAAGTGCCTCTTCTGATTCTGACTAGTCCGACCTGCCACAACTGGTGTCGACACCACATAATAAAAAGGTCATGCCTTCTAAGGTAGCCTACCTTCAAACCTTAATTGCAGACAGAGGGAATTAATTAGACTAAGTGGAAAACAATTAAGAGGATGAAAGAATTGGCAGCTGCGGGGCGCCTGCAACCGGCATGCGGAAGCGCCACACTGCGGCGCTCTGGAGAAGTGCCCTCGCTAAGCACAGCTAAGCACACACACACACACACACACATTCAGCACATCACAATCTCGCTCGATCACACCAACACTATCGCTTCACCTCTCCGGCGCCTTTTCTCGCGCCGATCTCTCTAGTCTTCGAGTCACTAAAGATCATCTCCCCGATCAGCAAACGCCCCCTCTCACCGCTGGAACCGCAATGCGATTCCGCTCTTTCACTTGCCTTTTCCTGCTCGGCCTGCTCGGCCTGGCCTTAGCTCAGGAGCCGTCGCCGGTCGATGATTCTGAGGATGATTCCGCCGACAGCTCCCCTCCTCCTGCCCCTGCTCAAATTGACTATTCCACTCCTGCCATCGAGGGCCAGTTTCTGTACGAGCACTTTGATGATCCCGACCAGTTCGCCGCTAAATGGGTCAAATCGACTTCCAACAAGGGCGACTCGTCTGAGCTCAAGTACGACGGCGAGTGGGCCCGCGTCGAAACCCAAGCTCCTCTCAAAGGTATGACTCAGCAAACATTCATTGATTCACTGCCGATTTTCGGTAATCTGAATTGACTTTTTGCATCTTCTGCACTTGTATTCCCAGTGTACTCTTTTGTTTTCTTGCTCTTTCTCCGCAACCATTCATCCTCTGCGTCTCTTATTCTACGCATTCTTTGAGCAAGCGCTAAAAATAGTCTTGGTTGCATCTGTTTTGGCTGTATTCCTATTTTCTATTACGTACATGCGGCTTTATCCATTACGATCCTTTCGCTATATCTCTATCTCTCCCTTTGTCTAGGTGATTTCGCATTGATGACACAGAGCAAAGCTCGCCACCATGCGTACAGTGCTAAACTCAACAAGCCGTTCAAATTCAACTCCAAGCCCTTTGTTCTTCAATATGAGGTAATAGCTCTGGTGCTTTATTTTTACCTTACCAACATTTTTTGCCTGAATTAGGTTCAATTTCGAAACGGCCAAGAGTGTGGCGGTGCCTATCTTAAGCTTCTCGCTGCTCCTTCGGGTGATCTCAGCAAGCTGAACGACAAGTCACAGTACTCGATCATGTTCGGCCCTGACAAGTGCGGAAACGAGAACAAGCTGCACTTTATTTTCAACCACAAGAATCCCAAGAACGGAACCATTTCCGAGAAGCACTGGAAAAAGGCCGGTAGCGTTAGCAAATTAGAGGAAGTAAGTTCACTTTTATTCTTGACCAGTCACCTTTGTTAATTACAATGATTTTTATTTAGGTTTTCAAAGACGGCCGCTGGCATCAGTTGAAGCTTGAGATCTATCCGGACAACTCGTTCAAAGTGTCAGTTGACAAGCAAGTCGCCCAGTCTGGTCTGCTTCTGGAAGATTTCAAGCCACCAGTTAACCCGCCCAAGACTATTGACGACGTTAACGACTTCAAGCCGGAAGACTGGGATGAGCGTGAGAAAATTCCCGATCCTGATGCAGGTACGTTTGTATCTATGTAATTCTAGATGTCACTTAAAAGTATTGCCATTTAGTTAAACCTGACGACTGGGACGAGTCACAGCCACGCAAAATCTCAGACCCCAATGCCTTCAAGCCTGAAACCTGGGAAGAGGATGAGCCCGACATGATTGCTGATCCCGAGGCTAAACAGCCTGCCGATTGGGACGTTGAAATGGACGGTGAATGGGAAGCTCCTCTGATCTCCAATCCCAAGTGCGCCTCCATTGCTGGATGTGGCAAGTGGTCGGCTCCTTTGGTGGACAACCCCAAGTACAAGGGCAAGTGGAAGGCTCCTCTGATTGCCAATCCTGCCTACAAGGGCAAATGGACTCCGCGCAAGATCCCGAACCCCGATTTCTACGAGGACTTGACTCCCTTCAAGACTCTTGCTACCATTGATGCCGGTAAGACCTAAGATTTGGGGTATGGAAACCTAAATAACAGTTGTTTATAACATTTATAACTTTAGTGGCCTTCGAGTTGTGGACCATTTCGGACAACATTGCCTTCGACAACATTCTCATCACCGACGACGTTGAGATTGCCAACCTGGTTTCTTCACTGACCTATGAGGTCAAAAAGGAAATGACCGACCAGGAGACCGACAACATCCTCATCAAGGCAATGAAGCACGCCAACAAGAATCCGTGGATGTGGGCGGTCTACCTGTTTGCCATTGGCATTCCAGTTGTGCTTTTTATTGCCTTCTGCTGTGTTTCTCCGATCAAGAGTAAGGAGAAGCGCCAAGAGGATGCTTACGATGCTGCTCGAGCTAAAAAGGGCGATTACACTTCTCCGGACGTCATTCCAGAGGTAATGATATATAATGTTCTCTTTTCAGTTTAGAGTACATTTTAACTTCTCTTTTTGTAGAACGATGAAATCACCGAGGAAGAGCCTCTGATCGAGGAGATCGAGGAGGAAGAAGAGGAACCGGAGCCGGAGCCTCAGAAGGATCAGGATGACGGTGAGGAGACCGAAGAAGAAGAGGAGGAGGCCGAAGAGGAAGAAGTGGTGGAGGTCACCAACAAGGCCGTTCGCACCTCTCCTCGCCAGCGTCGTCCTCGCAAGGAGTAACTCCTCTGAACCTAAATGCGCTCAGACTGTTTGAGCTCTGGTTTAATTTTCTGGTCACTGTAATTTCATTTTTCATTTTGCAATTTATAATTTGTAATTTTATCGCATAGTATTTTACAATTAAACATTTTTACCATAACATCTTTATTGGGAAATCATCACACTTTAACATCCTCCTTATGTGTATGTGCGGGGAGACAGCAGGCAAAGTGAGTGTGCCAATGTGTAGTCGCCAGTAGTTGTCTGTGTGGTGAGTGTAGGTTCGCAAATCTATAGTCGGTAAGAGTGCCCTGGAGTCAATGCTTTCTTGTGCAAAACAATATTCTGTGTACTGAATAGGTGAACATGGTAGAAAGGGTGAAAAAAAGAATCTACTTCCAACCTTGAGTTTGGAAGTTGCGAGCTGCACTGTCGTCCCGCTTCGAGTCGAGATACTTTCTCTGCACCATTTTGTAGAAGGAACTATACTTCGGATTGCCAGCGTCTTTTGCCGTCATCAGACTCGCCTTTTCACCCAGTCGATTTGCCGAGTTCTCTTCATTCTCTAAGAGAATCAATCTACATCAACAAGAGTTGAATTAGAAAGCCGATAAACTACACTTCAAAACAGGCACACTCACTTCTTCAGAATACACTCATTGGTGCTGCAGTCATCCGAGTCAGCCAGCACAAGACTGACGCACAGGAAGATAGCCAACATCGGTAGGAAGGTGTTCATTGTCGGGCTCATTTGAAGGTGTGCTTTTGTAACAAAGTTGGGGAGTTTAGAGCACCAATGTGATCACAGAAATGATGTTAGGCGCCACTGAAGCTGATGCGGCTCTTTTAAATAGTAATCCCGTGCCTCGCTGTGTTCCTCTGTTGGCGTCATTCATTGCCGCAACCAACCTGATCAAACAGATGCTTCCTGTTGACAGTGCATCACTTTAGTTGACGAGTATTAATAATAGAAACACCATTACTGTCTCTAATGTACGTCCTAATTGAAGCAGTAAGATACATCTCCGTGTTTGTCAGATGACCAATTTTAGCTGTTAAGACAGTGCGGGGTAATAAAAATATCAATTACCGAGTACATATAAAATGATTGACAATTGAATAGTGGAGCTAAGTGCACTGTTCAGCAAACAACTTCGCATGTAAAACCCAAAGTGGTCTTCACCTCATTAATTTTGCAGTGAAGCTTGAGGAAATGCCGATCTGTCAATCGGTCATTTGACCGAACCGGTGTTTCTGAAGCAGCAGCAACCGCTGCTGCACTCTCAGTGAGTACGCTGCCGGTCTGGCGCCAAGAATCCACCGACGTTCATGCAGACTCTGTCTTTGAGGCGCATGTCAGAGTGTTCGATGGTGCCACTGAAACTCGGCGAACCCGCTTCTGCTGTGCACTCGTTTGTCTTCCTCTCTTTCCCTTTCTCCCACTCTCCCACTCTTTCCCGGTTCTCTGACCGACCAGCAGCTCTCTCCCAACGGCTGCTCTGTTCCTGAGCCTGGTTGGGCACTCTATACAAACACTCTGCGAATACACACACAACACACATTCTCAACAGTTGTGGCAGCTGATGGAGGAAACTCCCCGAACCATCAAGCAGATGGTCAGCACCAGAGCATCTTTGCTTCTTACTCCATCGCCATGTTGCGATTAGCAATCTCATTCCACTTACCACCGATTTCCCACCACCACAATTGCCCACCCTTCACTTCGACTTTGCCATCCTGTAGTTGAGATGTTTGTTTTGCTAAGCATTCCTCTTTCCTCCCCTTTTCCTGTGTGATGCAATTTCTTCTGGCGCATTTCTTCAATTGAACTGTGCACGCCTTCTTCAGCGAGCTAACCAGTTACAGCTAACCATGTTTTTCACTCGTCAACTACCGGGTTTTAAAATTAAAACCGCCTTCAGAAATGCTTGTTTAGTGCTATTAATTTATCTCAGCAAAACAACATGTGAACAGAGTAGCAAATCGTAAGTATCACTTCACGAATCTTCGCCCAAAAATGAATGAACGTTTCATTTTTTCCACTAAGAATCATAACAATAGCCAACAAGTTTGGTGGGCAGATGTTCAGCCTTGGCAATGATAGAATTTGCTTCAAGTCGATCAGTGAGGTTGGTAACACGCGACAGCCGAGATCGTGTAAACAAACTGACGCTAATGTTACTTTGACAGAAATTCTTAAAACATCGTTCTGAAGTGAAGCAAATAGATGCTACAAAAATGATGGAAGAAATGAGAATTGATCTCATCAACATGCTCAACTGGAAAAGGGAAGCTGTTGAGAGAATTGCCAATGAGAGCGAAAAGTTATCGGATGAACATGACTACGGTAAACGGCAACTCGTTTTTACCTTTAACTTGTTTAACTAACACACTATTTTTAGAAAATGATGACATTGAATATCCAAATTACTACAACATGAAGAAAATCCTTTCTGAATCAGATGTTACTGAAAACCTAACATTACCAGAAGGAGAAAACCGTTTGAAACTAAGCGCTCATCCCAACTTTGACAACTCTCTAGTAAATCTCGAAAATAGCGCTGTTCACATCCCTGTCAATGTTTATGATGTAAGCTAAAAATGCTTGTTTAAAATCCAAATAACTGAATAGCAAATCCATTCATTTAAATTTAGAACTCTTCTGAAGTTATTCACGGTATTCAAGTAACCGAAAAATTGATTGATATTTTCAAATTAAACCTAGCCAACGACCCAACATTGTCGTGGCAATTTTTGGGATCTAGTAAAGGTTTCATTCGAATCTATCCTGGTAAGTGTGTAAAAACTGTTCTATCTTTGTAACTGTTTCTAATAATTTTTCATCTCAGCTTCCAAGTGGAAAACGCCAATTGATTCAGAAGGGCAAAGCAAAACGCAAATTCCAGACATGTACGACTGCAGAACGCGTCAATGGTAAGATAAAGAGCAATATTTTTAAACTGTTTCACTTACCAACTATTGAACATCCTCCTCTTAGGTACATTCAAACTGCTGCATCACCCAAAGACGTTGTCATTCTAATGGATGTCAGTGGCTCAATGACAGGACAACGTCGAACAATTGCTCTCAATGTGGTTAACAACATTCTGGACACACTCACTGAAAATGATTTCTTTGTGGTCTACAATGTAAGCGCACTTTTTTGCAGTTACTAATTATTGACATGCATTTCTTGATCTAGTTTACCAAAGAAGTGAAGCCAGTATACCCGTGTTTTAACCACATGGTCCAAGCAACTCCGCGCAATGTTCAAGTAAGTTTTGCTTGCAAAAATGGCTTAACGCTTTTTAATTAACTCTTTGAACCATTTCAGGAAGTTAAATATATGTTGGACAATTTTGTAACTGCCGATATTGCAAACTTCACTGCTGCCTTCATTGATGGATTCAATATACTCAAAGAAGCAAGTCATTAAAAACAACTTTGTAAACTGTTTAATTTCCTTTGTAAATTGTTTTTAGGTTTTTAGTGAGAAAAAAGGCGCCCTATGTAATCAAGCTATAATGCTGATCACCGATGGTGCGCCGGAAACTTATGAACCCCTTTTCAAAGAATACAATGCCGACAAATCAGTTCGAATCTTCACTTACGTCATCGGTCGTGATGTTACACAGATCAAAGAGGTCAATTGGATGGCATGCAATAACAAAGGTAACAATTGGTTTTTATTGACTGCATAACTAACACTAACATTACACCGTTCACCATCAGGGTTCTATGCTCAAGTGGCCAATTTAGCAGAAGTGCGCGAACAGGTACACCAGTACATTCCTGTTATGAGTAGGCCACTGGTTCTCTCGGGCGCTCGTATTTTTACCTGGACGCCAGTCTACACTGCTTACTCGGTACTTTTTATCCATAAATTATCTTAATATTTGAATGACCATTTTATGTTTTAGGAAATACAACTGAGTGATTGGATTTGGGATGAACGAGGTTGGTAAAAGATTCTCTTTTGAACTATTTCAAAATTAAGTTTACAACTTTATTACAGTGAAAGCACTAACAGTTAAGCTTCACGAGAAAAAACTAATTAGAGGCGAAGAGAGTGCCATTGATGTCGCTGTTGCTACTGCAGATGGGTCAAAAAGTGATCTGGCACAAGTTACCCGGGAAGATGCGAACAACGAAGATGAGTTTGAAATCGTCGATCAGGATGATACTTACTTGGTTTGCAAAAGAATTTTTGATGCCGAGTTAGAAATGGCTAAAAAAGTAGTGAAGAAAAAGGTAAACATAAAGAAGTTATGTTTTTCAAAAATAATTTTCTAAAATCGTTTTGTAAACAGATCCAACTTATGACGACAGTTTCGACGCCAGTTTTTGATAAACGCAAGTATATTGTACGTTGTTGTGTGTTTTATTTCTTGAAATTACATGAGCTAAAAATTTTATTTGTTTTAGAATGTCATCAAGAAGATTTTGCTTAAGAACGTTTACGTTGACTCTGAACCACAATCGGTAAACATTTTTGTTTAGTAATAAGATTTACCTGATCAGGGATCTTTTTACTTTTTGTTTGTAGTCTCGAATTGCCAATTTACTCGGTGTGGCTGGGACTGATGTTCCCATAAAAGAAATTGAAAAAATGGCACCGCCTTTCAAGGTAAACCACAAAAAAACATTTTTATGTTTAATCTAAACATCTTTTTACAATTAGCTCGGCGTCAACGGATACTCTTTTATGACGACAAACAACGGAAAAGTTTTATTCCATCCTAACTTTAGTCCGATTGTAATTTGAACTAAAACTAATTACCATTATTTAAATTAAAATGCTATTTGTTTGCAGTTTCAAGACTTTACAGCAATTCAAGATTTGGTGAAACCTTTCTACAGCGCAGTAGATCTAACCGAAGTGGAATTGGGGAATATTACACAAGAATCGAGAGTAAGATAAAAACTTTTTGATCAAACAGCAAAAAAACTTAACTCTACAATTTGTTACAGACATTTGATCCGAATATTGTTCAGATTCGTACTGAAATGGTTAATCGTAAACGTGGATCAAAGAAAGTTGCTACTCGAACTTTTGTTGACTCAATGGTAATTGTAGTCTCTAAATGTAGT
>JAALOO010000708.1_pt1 | contig 28097 bp, 26 predicted proteins | sample 7257641 | NCBI WGS metagenome assembly JAALOO01 (sample SAMN14085613, study PRJNA598686) | mite metagenome | biome: ENVO:01001000; feature: ENVO:01001002; material: ENVO:01001226; isolation source: single female mite from University of Michigan culture on fish food culture... ...
GAGAGAGAGAGAGAGAGAGAGAGAGAGAGAGAGAGAGAGAGAGAGAGGGAAAAAGAGAGAGAGAGAGAGAGAGAGAGAGAGAGAGAGAGAGAGAGAGAGAGAGAAGGAAAAGGCAAAGAGGAAGACGAGGCGAGGACGATCATTTCAGTGAGCACCTGTGAATGTGGCCAGATGTGATCATCAGAGTGCAGTGCAGTTAGGAGGGTGATAGTGGTGCTGAACGATGCACTGCTGGAACGATGCGGTATTACCGATGACTGCACTCTGCAGCAGGAAAGAAAAAGTGGCAAAGAAGAATGAGAGGGTCTGAGCGAGTGAAAGCAAAAAGCTCACCAGTTCAGACAGTTCAAGTGTTCAATTGACCGATTGAGATGTTTCAATGAGCTAAAGACTTAGAAATCGAAAAAGAAAAGAATGGGGAAAAGAGGGAGAGCGAAAGAAGTCTGCTAGTCAAAAAGCATCAATTGCACTTAAAAGAAAAATAATAATGAACAAAATGAAATAAAGAAAAGTTGTTCAGTTTGCAAAACATTTTTTTTGCTTTGACAAACGACTGACGCGCAATGTTTTTCATTTGTGTCATTTGTATATGAATTTGATTAAGTAGACATATTTCAAATGTTCATTTAAGTATACAACAAATTAAAAAATTAAACATTTGTAACAATAGTTCATTTGTGTTTCTATTGCATTTTTAAGTTGGCAAACTGATTTTGTTTTTTACTTTTGCAAAAAAACTATTTGACAAGAATGGGTTTTGGTCATTCACCGTTTACCACAATTACACCTCGTTGGTCATGGGAAAATGGCCATAACCTCACTAATTCGTCTCAATCTCTCCTTTTCTTTTTTCCTTTTTTTTAGTCTATGGGTTAATGTGTGCGGGCATCAACTGCTGTTAGTTGCTCCATTGATGCAACATTAGTGCTGAGAGCATCGCCACACGGTCAGCTTGTTCTGCAGTGCAGTCCTCTCTTTATAACATGCCAAAGTGAACCAGTGTACTTTTTGTGTACACTGTTGCTGCAAACTTCAGCTAATTGAATGACTTGAATAGGCTGTAATTGATGTTACAACTACTGCAAACTTTATGTTACTTTTTCACTTAACATTTTCCTTCTGGTTCTTAAAAGTCAACCATTTTAAATGGTCAAAACATTATCAGTTTTCGGCATGCAAAATTGTTGCAGCAAAAATGATGCAGAATTTTTATATAAATTATTCTTATTAACTATTTTTTAGGCTTGTTCAAAACTAAGACCACTTAAGCGTTGTGCCCTTTTGATGCTGAGCCTGTACACTGGTGATGGCATCTCTCTGACCTGTACAGTGTTAATCAGACTCAGGCAAAAAAGCTGCAGCAGCATTAGTTGCTACCATCAAGGGAAAAAGTGGCATGCACGCTACCCTTAGAGTAATTAGCATAGAACTGAAACTACTTTGCTGGGAAAATGAACAGGTGAGAAGCAAATATTAGTACTTGTGTTGTTGGCTTAAGCTGCGACTGTTGCCCTGGCTCTATCAAAGAACATCAGCCGCATCACTGCGCCCACATTAGCTGCTTGGCTCTCTTTTTCTCCTTTTTTCACTTTTACATTTTCTAGTTCTGCTTTGACAGTAAAGCAAACAAAAAGAAGGGTCGCTGATCGATGCTCTTTACAAAATGTTGCTGAATCTTTCTCTTTCTTTTTTTCATTTTTGTCAGTTTGGCAACCAACCCCAAACCAACTAAGCACTAAATGTGCAGTGTTGGCAACGGTTTTGCCCGCGTCTTCTTGTTTTTGGACCGTGCTTTGTTAGGTAATTAATTGCCTGTCCACTGCTTAAAAAAACAGCTCAAACAGTAATAGTAAATTGTTTGGTCATTTGTAATACACTCATTTTCTTTTTCTATTAAAAAGTAGACTGACATCTGCATTACTTTTATACAGTAGTTTTTTGTTTGCACAGCAATATAGGCTCAATATACAAACTTTCAAATGTATTGTTTTTTTGTAATTGTGCATAACAAAAAACCGTTTAACATTGCATTTATACCAATTGTTTTTAAATGAGAAACTTGTTTGTTAAAATCGCTTATGTTATTACAATTTTGTACTTTTTATAAAATTTAAATGTGTGTTTACCAGTGTTGTTAAGTAGTTCAATTTTTAAGAAAAAACTTTTTGTTATATTAAAAACACATATATATTTTTAAAACTTAAAAATTTAGTTAAAGCAAAATTTTCATGCAAACTAAAATGTCTGAGTTGATGCTGTGACATCAGCGATAACCATTAAAAATTTTTATAAAGAAAAAAATTACAAAAAATTTAAAGAATTTTGTCTCAAGAATGTATATTTTTATTTTTATCAAACGAAAAACAAGAAAACTTAACAAATTTTTTTAATGTTAACTAATATTTTTGTAAAAAAATTACACTTTGCAAATGTGAAATGTTAAGAAATATTTGACATTTAATTGTTTTTGTTTATGTTTTAAAAATTGTTTTAAGTTTTAGAAACATTTTTTAATGTCAACATTTTAATTTAATTCCTTTGAGCAGTAATTTTTCTTAATCATATTTTCTGCTTTTTTTTGTTTGATCAGGAATTAATAATCCATTAGCAACTGATCGATTATCTTTATTTTCCAATTGTCCATCAACTAAAATATTTGCACTCATTATCAAATGCTAATACCTGGCTATGAATTCTTTTTCTAAAACATCAAAACTTTTCTTGGTTTTTTCACAAAACATTTGTGATATATAACAAATACTTGTGTGAAATTGTATTTAAAAACTGACACCTATTTTTTAACTGGTTCTTAGTCTCAGTCAATTGTTTTAGCAGTTTATTATAATCACTTTTGTGTTGTTGTTGTTACACATTTTTGGTTCAACCTTTTTCCAATTTTGTCTTCTAGCAATAATGGGCTCAAGTAGGCTTTAGAAAATGTGGCAAACTGTGTGAGCCTGTGTGTGTCAGAATGAAAAGCGGACACAAAAAATGATTGCTTGATGTTTGTGAGAGCAGAACAGGTGGTGATGAAGAAAACGACACTTTGTTCAGTGCAATGTTTGCACTAAATTTTGTCTTTTAAGCCGTCACTGAACAAAATTCTACACATGTTTTTACTAAATTTTAATATTAACATTTGCTTATTTTTTGCTAAAAACAACATTTGACAAAAAAAAGCTAATTGACAAAAGTAAATTTTCTAAATGTTTTTATACTTAGTTTTTGTTACCTAACAAAATTTAAATTTTTAAATGCTGTTAAGGCGTTTTTATTGTCGTAAATTGTAGTTAAAAATTTACAATGTGTGTCAACTTAAAAAGTTAAACAGGTTTTTTTTATTATTTTCAGTATTAAATCGATACTTCCGCAGTGATTCTTTTCTTTCTCAGTCTCAATGTCACCATTGATCAGTTTGAGCATTGAACTGGACAATATCGATTAGTGCCGCTTTACTAAACTTGGCGTCAATTTTTTGTGAGAAAAAAAATTAAGAAGCAAAACAATAATATTTGCAACACGATGATAAAAATGTTATCAAAATAAAATTTAGTACAAAAATTATTTTTTTTGTTAACTGTATTAGACTATATTTTTTTATTTAATATTTTATATTTTTTACATGAAAACTTGGATAAAACTGTCAAAACAATATAACATTTATAAAACTAACTCAAATCTTACTGTTAAAGTTTTGTTTTAACAATAATTTTTGTTTGCAGTTCTTTAAAACAATTTCAAACAATGTTAACTGTGTTCAAACCATTTTTACTAAGAAGTTCCTTGAGTTATTTAACTATGCAAACAAAAAACGTTTTGTTTAAGTTTGCTTTCACCATTTATGCTGTTTGTTACATTGTTTCAGTTTTTGAGCACTTTTCAATTTGTCGTTTCTCATTTTTTAAGTTCATTTTTTAAGTTCATTTAAATCACATTCTGTCACGTTGATATCTTTTTGAAGCATTTCTTAGTACACTTCATCCTCTGGCAGGTCTCTCTGCCTCTCCGTGACTCTTACGCCAAAAACCGAAACTGCCACTGCCACTGGAGCAGTTATAACGTCAAGCGAAAGGAGGAAGGCAAAAAAATGGTAAAAAATGAATTGTGGATATGAAGGAGAGATAAGATGAGCACAGAAGCACGGAAAACTAATTTCATCTGTTCAGTCTGTTTACGTTAGAAGGAATTACAAAGTGGCAGGAAAGGCAATCAAACAAAAGTGTCTGCTCGGGCCTATCTCTCCTCTGCTTTTGAGTGCCCGATTACAGCTGTCGACAGTGTGTGAGAACGGCACCACAAGCTAGTACCGAAAGGAAGCGCGCGCAAAGAGAGCAGAGAGAGCGTATTCTTTTTGGAACATCAACAGCAGCAGCAACCTCAACGCATCAGTGCGAACAGCGACAGGCAGCAATTTGTCGAGTCGAGCAAACTGAGCAATTCTCTTTTTCTCTTTCTCTCTGTCTTTCCCGCTCGAGCTAGGCCTCTCTAATCAGTATCTCTTTTGACTAGCAGTTGCCCTCCTTCTACTTTGACTGGATGCTCATGATGGCTCATCGCTCTTGGCTTAGTGCCCACAGTCCATGGTAATGACCAGGATGATGATGGTGCTGCTGCTGCTGCTGTTGACGTTGGCAATGCCGAGGCAGAGAGGTTGGAGCAAGGCAAAAGCCTTTGCACCAGGCTTGTTGCCTTGAGTCCATTTGGAGAGGGTGCACTCTCTCACTTGCTCCCTGTTTTGTGCATTTGTAGCGTCAAATGTCAGGAGAGAGAGGGAGAGAGCGATCTGCCCGTCAAATGGCAACAATGAATGGTGCAGAGCCTAGAGCGGTCTGGGAACCGTTCCAGGTGATGCGGCAAACTCTTCAGTTTTTCATCTTTTTAAAGTTTTGCCTAGTTAATGGTTGAGCAAACGTACCCCGCAATGCTGTGTTTTGGTTCACTGGTCTGGTAATTATTTCTAAACAAAATGGTTTGTGGGTGTTTTTGAATAAAAAATTAGAAACAAGTTAAATTTAGCCAAAAATTGGTGAACTAAAAGTGGCGAAAACTACACAACTTATTGGCAATAACACCATTTTAACCTAACAATAAACAGAATTTAGCAGCAAACAAATCTCTTTGTAAGCAGTCAACACGCACAATATCGATCAGATTTGAAATACTCATTTGATTCGTTTATAACCCAAAAAATTTGACTCTTGGATGGTTTTACTTTATTTCACCAAATTAAACGATTGAGATGCCACCTTTTGTCAGCATTTATAACAGTCATTTCTGTTTTTAGTTTAAAATTTGCTCATTATGTGGCGCGTTGAGCGTTACTGCATTTTTTCCAATTGTGTCTTTTTACTATTTAGAATTTAACTAAAAAATTGTTGTTGTAAAACACTAACACTCTAGACTTTTTTTGTGAAATAAAATGCATTTTTGTAATCTATCTAGTTTTGGCCATTTTTACCGAAAGATTCTAGATTAATGCATGGTAAACTTGAGCGCTTTTGTCAAAAATTTACTTTTGATGATCGCTTGTTAGCTCAATACTCAGATAATAATAACTTTATTTCCTAACAACATTCTATTTATTCCTTTGTCTAGTTGTATAAAAATATACTTTAAAATTGCTACAATACTCAACAAATTGCCGCGACAATTTAAAATTTGACTATGCCACTAGCAATGTTATGGCCACCACCACCACCACCACCACAGCCACCATCATCAATACCACAGATACAAAAAGTTTGCAAGTCAAGGCTAGAGGAGTTGGTGTGTGCGAGCAGCACAGGCAGACAATAATTCTCCTCTCACTGCCTTATGACTTCAGAAAGCGTCGGACAGTGTTGTCCGTTGGCCAAAGTCGTGCCTCAATCTTCTTTGAAACAGCAGCAACAGGGAGAACACGCTGAGACAAGAGCTCTGTCGTAATCGCACACACACACACACACATCGACTGACATTCCAAGACGGCAGCTTACCGAAGGCAACTTGCTGTGTTTAGGCTCATTGCCTCTCTCTCTCTCTCCCTCTCCTTCTGCTCACCTATCCTGTCGAAGTCCCTCTCTCCCTCTCCTTCTCCCTCTCCTTCCTTCACTCCTCACTGACTGACTGGTCACACTCTCTCAACGGTGGTGGTGGTGGTGGTGCAGCAGTTGTCGGTGTTGTCGTTGTCGTTGGCAGCAACCACTGGTCGTGTGCCTCTCCAGTCTCTCTTTCTCTTTCTCCCTCTCTTTTTCCTGTCGCTCTCTGCTCTCTCTCTCTCTCTCTCTCTTTCTCTAAGTCAAAGTTTGTTGCCTGCTGCTGCACCACTGCTTGCTTCACACTCACACCACACACTCTCTCCTAGAAACACACTTTGTTGCCTGCTCTTGCGGTTGCTGTTGCTGATGATGCTGCTGCTGCTGCCACCACCACCAGCAGCACTGATCACTCACTCACTCACTCACTCATTCGTTCACTCAGTCCACACACTCTGATGATGGTCAGCAGCCGAAGCACTGACTGCCACCACCAGCGTCATCATCGCTATCATCACTATCATCACCACCAACACCAACATTGCTACTAAAAAGCCGAAAAACTGTGTTTGGTTTTGGCAAGCAGTGCCTGCAGTGTTTGTCCCCTTCTCAACAAGTACTTTTAAAACAGCAGTAGTAGTAGTGCTGGTGGCTGTGATAGCAGATAGCCCCGAACTTAAACCAGACCAAAGAGGAAACAGGAGCAGTCACAACACTTGCTGCTTTCAAACTATCATCAAATCATCGGCATCACCACCGTACCACACTTCTTCCCGTACCAGTTGTTTCTACCCGAAAGTTGTTTATGTTCTCAACACCAGCATTGCCTCATCAACATATCATCAAGTGGTAGCTGTATCGCCTACTTCTGCTGCTGCTTCTGTTGCAACACCAATTGTTGTTGTTGTTATTATTATTGTGACTGTTAGTTAGTGCTTTCGTCAGCTTTCTGTACCACTCTTGGTATTCGCTTCTACCTCAGCAACAGCAACAGTATCTGTGAGTGTCTGCGAGCAGCAGTAAAACTTCACAGGTGGTGGTCTCTCAACCTGATGCTCCTGATTGAGCAGAGTGAGTCAAACTAACAAATTCACACTACGCCAAAGGATTGCTTTTCTCTGCCAAAAATCAAGAGCGCATTCAGTTGTACTCGTTCATTTTCAACGCCATTTGCTCTCTACATTCAGCACATTACCACTTTTATTGCCATATTCGTTGGAGTGAATCAACCACAGCAAATCTGAAATCACTTCATTATTTCTCCCTGCCACTGCTAAAGGCTGAATGAGCCCTGAACCCAATACATTGCCAAATGATAATGTAATTTGAGATCCTTTTCATCAAAACTGTAAGTAGCTCAGCACTATGCACCAACGAGAAATAGTGTCACATCATTGAAAGTAAATGTAGTGTGTGTTGTAGTTATAAACGCTGACTTATCACCGAAGAAGAGTAGAGGAAGAGTTGTAGTACTGCACGATATTGATATCTTTCACTTTTCTGGCATTCAGCTCATCAAAACCCGACGGCAATGCTTTTCTTGTTTCCTGCTAAACATTTTGAAACTCAAATTATTCAAACGATACGAGCAAAATCATTCTCTTTCAGTGTGTTTTGCGCTTTCTCATTTAGTCGACGGCAAAATTAGCAACAACAAAAAGTGGTGATTAGAGTTTGCTGGGGCAGGAGCGGCGGTTTTGGCGGGGTTGTTACTGCGACAACGACAATCTATGGTCAGTGTTACTGCTGCGGTTGCTGCTGCTGCAAGTGCTGGTGATCATCAGGACAACGGCACAGCTAGTTAGCTAGAAACTACAAACAAATTTTCGCATGTTCGCGGCAGTGAGCGACCGCACACACTCGCTTTGCCGCTGTATCTAGGTGTTACAGACAACATTTGCAGTATCCACGCAACCGAATGGGGCAGATTGGCACTGCCAGATTGCCTGGCATGTTCCTGTTCATCTAACTAAACACCAACAACAGCGGCAGAAGCGCAAATCAAACAGTCACTTTTTGTGAAGTGTATTGTGACTCACTTTGTCTCTGATGAGAGTTTGCTGCTGCTGCTGTTGCTGCTGCTGAGTCACACTTGCAAGTGGCCGATTACGGACAACTTAGTCCTCCCTCACTCAACTAGCTACTCATTCAGCCAGTCAGTCAGTCAATCAGCCAGTCAGTCAATCTCTCGTCCATCTCGCCAATTGCCACCTCAGTTTATCTTCCTTTTTTTTCTGCTACTGCCTTTTTTTCACCACTTTTCACCGCTCGTTGCCGCAACAAGAGCAGCAGCAGCAGCAGCAGCAACAGCGCAAGGGTCCTGCCTGCCTGCCTGCCTGTTGTTCACTGTTGTGCATTTGCATTCGATTACCTGAATCAGCCGAGCAATTGATTGTGCAGTTGGCCAAATTGATTGTAGCACTCAGACAGTGTGAGTGTGTGTGTGTGTGTATTTGACAGAGGCAATTGAAGTCAGCTGGTGCTGTTGCTGTTGCTGTTGCTTCTGTTCTGATTTGACAATTGAAGCTGAGAGCTGCCACTGTTCTTGTTCTTGTTGTAAGCTGCTGCTGATGCCTCTGCTGCCGTTGTTGTTCGACGATTGCCACCGCCGCTGCCGTTGTTGTTGTTGCCGTTGCTGTTGCCGTAGTAGTCGCTGCTCTCGATGACCGAAAATAGATCACTTGAAGCGGCCGAAGACAGGTGAGGAGGACGCGACGAGATTGCCAGGACACACAACTGGATAGAGCAGAGAATAATATGTCAACGTCGTCGACCACCGCCATCGACCTGACAATTACCACTGTTCACCATCGATTGCATAAAAGAAAGAGTAGCAGTGACAAGTGCCGCAGCAGCTGATGATTGCCAAAGTAGCTGTCACCAGTCTAATGACAACAAAAACGGCGGCAGCAGCAGCAACAGCAGCAGCCCTAACAAAAACAAATGCTGTAATAATGTTGATTGTGCTTTCACTAATTGGTCCTTTTTTCTTTTTTGCAGTTTATTGCGCTGCTCTCACTTTTTTGGTGTTATCATCAACCGTTGTTTCAACCGGTGTTTTTCTTCTTTTTCTTCTTCTTTTTCTTCTTCTTCATCATCCTTCTCCTATGTCCTCTCCATCGTTGCTCATCTGACACCAATTGGACACTGAATGTGTGGTGCATGTTATGAGTGCTGTGGTTCAACAGGCACAGCAACAGACAAACGCTGCTGCTGCTCTGCTTTGTGTGCCAGTGCTGCTGGTGCTGCTCAGTGATTCAGGACTAACTACCACTGATCATCACCATCACCATCATCCTCCCCCCTTTTGCTCATCAGCATAATCATCACCATCCTCTGCAGCTCTGTGCTCATTATCACCAGCACCAGCAACAGCAGTAGCGCAGTCTGCCACCGATCAACGGCAGTCAGTGGCACAGACTCTTTCTGCACTAATTGACACTGCCTACCTGTGTTAGAAAACAAGCCCGGGCGCGCGAGCTCGCGACACTACTGGTAATTGGCACAATTACCGCTCGTTGTTGCTGTTGTTGCTGGCGAACAAGTCGTCATCGTCACGTCTGCTCTTCTTCATCTTCTCCTTCATCCGAAACTACCTCTAATTGCGGTAAGTGAATCGGTGTGTCTTCCTCTAAATGTCTGTTTGTTGTTGCCCTATGACACAAAGCTAGGATTGCTCCCTTTTTCTTTGTTCCTTTTTAATTCTTTGCATTTTAAGGCACACTGTTTTCTTGTCTAGTTTTAAGTTGTAGTAGCACTAGGGCTGGTGGTAGCAGCAATACAGTTATGCAGACACGCATTTAATTACCGTTCTGTAAGCTGCAACTGCAGCCTCTTATTTGTTGTTTTTAGTTGTGTTCTCAATACTGCTTTTTGTTTGTTGCTTCTTTATTTTTTATACTTAAGTTTATTTAATTAGCTTATGCATGTTGTGCATGTTTATGTTTATCATAAGCTGGTTACAAAAAGAAATGTTGAAAACAGAATTTACCAAAATAGAATACCAGTCGTAGTCAGCAAAGAAGAAGCGCAAAATGTACAAACTGATTGCCAACATGTAGTGGCGTACTGTTATTACTTGGAACAAAAACAAGATAATGCTTTTATTCTCATGCACTAAATGTGTCATCGTTGCTGCTGCTGCAGTTGCGTGGACGCCGTCGATAGAGACATTGAGGCTCGGTCATCTGTATATCTGTTTGTCACGATCACTCTTTTTGCCTTTTCCGCCTCCTTTTCTATCTTTCGCTCTCTCTCTCTCTCTCTCTCTCGCTCTTTGCCTCCACAGCAGCACGCAAACACGGACAATTTGTTTGATTGTCGTCTGATTGCACTTCAATCTACACAACAACATACTCACAAACTCACATTGCGAGTACATAATTTATAAACTCTCATCTTTATTGCTCTTACTGTTTACATTACTTTGCATTAATATTAGCAATAATCAATTGAGATGGAATTAGAGAAAAAGAAAGAGAGAGAAACCCTAGACTTAATAGAGATTAAGAAAGCAATTGATGTGCTAGAGTGCAGTGCAATGTTTTCACTGCCTATACTGTCCATTTACTAGCAACAGTAGTACTACACTTAGATTGCTCTTCAGTTCAATTGAACATATCTCTGTCACGTTTTTTTGCAAACTGAAAAACTTATTCTTTAGAAAGAATTTTTTGCTATGAGAAAAAAGCATAAATTCATTAGCAGTTTTGTAACAATGAGTAGTGTGAAAAAAAGATAAGAGCAAGAGAAAACAAGATCAACAAGGACAATACATAAAAAGTAAAATACAAGTTGCTGGTGTCACTTTTTTTGTCACTCAGAATGTCACATTGTTGTGCTGGAGAGAACAAAAATAAAATGAAAAACTTGCTATCTTAACAGGTGCTTCTGTTTTCACACACAAGCAGACTGTCTAACCCTTTGCCCACTACTCTTTGTGCTTCTTTTTCTCTTTTCTCTTTCTTTTTTCGTGACCACCTGCAATTCTCGGCAACTGCAGTTCTTGTGATGCGGTTTCCTTCTGTTTGTTTGCCAGTTCAACGCCAGTTCACTGGCGCACACTGCTGAACTGCTGTTTACAGACACAAACGCTAACAACATGCCTTTTGGTAAAAGGAATAAGCTGTTGAGTAAAGAGAAGAGAAGGGTTTTATTGTTGGCAATTAATTTGATGGCCTTTGCCCTTTTCTTGGTAGTCGCAAAGGGCAAACTTTTTGCTTGCATAACTTGCAAACAAACTAATAAAAAAGGTACAAATTGAATTAAATAGAAAATGGCTTAATCTAGGGCTGAAAAAATAGCTTGCAGTTTGATAAAATAATTAAAATAATTGCATATTTTTTTAAAAATGATCGTTTTAAGCACAAATTTTAATATTACAAATTACACAAATTTTTAATATAAAAACAAACTGTACGTAACATCAATTAAAATTTTCAAACTTTACTTCAATTTTTTTGACTTTATCAGGGCACTTGTGTTGCTGTAAAACTGTAGGTGGAAAAGCTCAAAACCGGTAGCCAAAGAGTAGCCAAGTGCAGCCGTACCGGTGCTTTATCTGATCCTTTAAGTGGTAGTTCACTCAAGTGATATTATGTGCGGTATCTGTTATGCCGGTTTTTGTTTTTCCACTTTTCACACCATTTTTTCTGGTTGCTGTTGCTATTTTTGTCAGGCGACAAAACTCATTTTTTCTTTCGTTTCCTCCTCCTCCTTTTTCAGTTATTGTTGTTGCCAATCTGCTTTACTTTTCTCGCTTTTCTTTCTTTATCTGCCGCCTAATCGATTTCCTTTGTACTGGACTGCCGCAAGCAAGCGGACGAATAGCCGGCTGACACACGACAGCAACGGTGTCGTAGGGAAAAAACAGAGGGAAAAAGACGGAAAGCAAAATGTCACTTGGAGTGAAGCAACGGCATCGCTGCGGTTTGGGCCACGATGAAAACCGCTGCACTGACTGAACCAACTGAGGGAGAACAGGATAAAGGAGAGCAGCGTAATGTGTCTGCCTGTCGATGTGATGCTATCACCGAGTTTACTCTCTGCATGTTTGTTTCTGTTTAGTTTTCCTGCCATAGTTTGTGTTTGCCATTCACAGCCAACAAGCACAAATAGGCGCACACAAACACACACACACACACACTCACAAATGCTCACTAGCTCTTAAATTAGATCTGCTGACCAGCCTGAATAGCGCAAAAAACTTTAAAAAAAGTGTGAAAAACAAAAGCAGCAACAGCAGCAAAAATACATTTATTGCTATTCATCAGCATAGTGTCAAATTGATTGCCGATTGATTGCACTCAGCAAGTAGGTAGCATTTCAAGTTGAAGATGATAATTTAGTTGCAGCTAATTAAATTAATTTAAACCTGAAACTGGTTTGAACATGATCGGTTTTGGGGTAAATTTTGTAGTCGTGTTAGTGTTTTGTTTGTCTGTCTGTTTGTTTGCTTAACTGCCGTTGTCCTGTTGCGCTGTTTTGTGTGTTGCTGTGGTGGTGGTGGCGGCTGTTGACCGGGCAATTAGTCAACCGGATGCACAGTAATGGGCAGCGGTAGCAGTGGGCACCGACGGTGCCTGTGCTAATGTGCACACAAACAGCATTAGCATCCCCACCACAGTGACCATCATTGCATTGCATAGCATTGCTTCTTCATCTGCCTTCTATCAATTAACTTTGCACTACATTGCATGAGTGAGCATTCAATTAGCATCATCGGCGCATCATCATCATCAGCAGCAGCATCATTACCAGCGCCGTCATCATCTTTGGTTTCTACTACTTTTTTTTATTTCGTTCCCCATCGTTTTCATTAACTCAAATGATGGCTGATTAACTTGCCATTTTGTAAACATTTTCTGCTCTGCTATTAGCTTTCTCGCTCTCTCTCTCTCTCTTTTCTCTCTTTCTCTTTGGATTTTCCTTTTTCCAGCCTTCTTTTTAGTTGGCATTATTTTGACTTTGTGTTTACTTTTGCTTCTTCGAGTCTGAGTAAGTGAGTGTAGTGAGAGTAAGTGAGTGAGTGAGTGAGTGAGTGAGTAAGCAAACTGTGTGGATGCTGAAAGTGATCCGGGCGGTGGCAACTAGTGCTCAGCACTGCTGCCTAAGCAGACATTTCCACCGGCGCCCCTGTTAACGGTTATTGTAGTCCTCCTTAAGAAGGCAATGCCTCCATTGATGGCGCAGTGATTGATGTGGACGATGACATGACAAACAAACATACACACACACCATCATTCTTTGCTTTTTGCTCAACTTTTTAGAGGCATCACTTGCTTTGATGATAGTGGTGGTGGTGGTGGTGGTCAACTGTGAGTAGATTTTCTCCAGTTAAAAGAAGATTGACTTTCTCTAGCTTCGCTTTTTTCTTTCTCCAATTTGTTTCGATTGTGTGGTCATTGCTTGTCATTGCTGATGTTGTTGTTGCTGTTTCAGCAGTTTGGCCGATGTGTTGTTGTCTGCAGACTAAGCCATAAAAGAGGTGTTTATTGTTTGGCAAACTTACAAACACTCATTGGGCTAAATTGTTTAGTGTGCGAGCATCAACAGATAAAGACACAAACACAAACACACACACACAGACACTGACAAACGCACAAACTGTGCTAGTATCTCTCCTTTGATTTAGCTTTTGGCGGTAATTTATGTCAGTGTTCACTGGGCATTCACTGGAAAGGGGCGTGTGAGTGTCTGTAAGTGTGTATGTGTTTGTATGTGTATGGATTTGCCAGTGTTTACTGCTTTAGGGCGATGGTACAGTTTTTTTTTGTTGCAGTCGAAGTAGACAGCAGAGACAAACCTGCCAGCAAAAGTTTTTCTGGCTATACTGCCTTGTGGCGCAGTGTCTGCATAGCTCACTATTTTATTTATTTTATTTACTTGCTCGTTTTGCCATAAAATAAAAAAACAAAATAGGTACAGCAATAACTGCTTTTCATTTGAAACTGCTGATTTCTTTTTTACTCGCAAACGTCAACTGCAGTTTGCTAGCAGTGGAAGTGTGTTTCGAGATTGTTGGTATTGATGTAGCTGTCGTAAACAAGTGTTAATATAAAAACAAAAATATTTAATTAGACTTGACCTTATTTTTTGCTTTTTTAAATAAAAAAATGAGTTTCTTAATGAATTAAAAAAATCAAACGGTTAAACTGACATGATAACATTTTAATAAAAAAAATTTTAACTGTTTTGAAAAAGTTTTTATTTGTTTTTGCCATTTTTTCCGAGTAATATTTTTTCTAGTGCTATTCAATCAAACATTTTTGTACCCAATTTGTAACACAAACATACTAACTTTTTCTAAAAACAAAAAAATTGTAAGTTTTTCTGTTTTGCTAAACTTTACTTCTATTTTTCTAGTTGCTAAAAAACAAAAAACTGATAAAAAGATTTACATGTAGAGCATTTTCCTTCCTCCAACGTTAATTGGACAAACTACACTTGACCAAACTTTTCCTTCTATAGTTCCACTTTTGCTTCGCATTTACAAAAAGTGGAAATGCAAGTAGAAACGCGTCCAAACTGCGTTTAGACACAAAACACTTCTAGAAAGGAAAGAACACACACTACTTTTCTTATCTATTTGACTTGGAGTTCACTCTTGATTTACCGGTGACTGAAGGGCATACTAATGGTGTGGAACTGCATTTGTAGTGCTGGCGGTGTAATGCTCAACCTGCCATGATTACCACCACCGCCACGGCACTTGGGCTCTCTGTTTTTTATGCCCATTTTGATTTTTCATTTCACTCCTGAACTACCACTAAATGACCACCACTTTTAGTTAACTTTTAAAATTTTGCTTACCAAATTCCAAGATCATCACAGTGGTCACCGTTTGCGAGTAGCCGTACTAACAGAAAACCATTACTTTTTATGCATAAGCCAATTTTTCCCCTATTATTACTACCACCACCACTACTACAACTACTACCGTCTCTGCCACACAGTTATTCTAGCGTTTCATGCAGTGCTTTTTGACCTTTAGGCAGCCATTTTATTGGCAGTAGTTGTTGGCAGTAATTGCAGCTAACTTTACTTTATCCTCAGCAACAGCAGCGACATCATCATCAACAGTTTGGGCAGTTTACTTTATGATTTGGCCCCTCTGCCAAATGGCCACTCAGTGATGGCTGTTATTTGATGAAGAGCACCACTTTATTTATTATCCAATTCATTAGTTGACCGTTCTCCTTTTTTCTCTGAAAAGCACTTTTGGCAACTTACAGCTTTCAATTGGCCAGGATGATTTGTTGTTCGCCTATTGTTTTTGCCAATTTCTTTTTCTTTACTTTTGCATTTAGTCCACACGGCCAATTTGACCGGCGCATTTTAGCGCCAGTCAGAAAGTGCTGAAAAGTACTGTTGTCGTTTTTGCTGTTGTTGACTTCTTTGGCGAGTGCAGTACTGCCGTGTTGTTGTTGTTATTGTGCCATCACCCATTTTCTTCCCCTTTTTCTTTTGACATCCATTACCCTGATTGGCTGCTCTTTTTGGTCGGCGCACTTCATCTTAAACCCTCACCATTAGCGGCAATGTCAATGTCAATGCCAAGGCGAATGAAGTCAATTGGTAGTGACTCAATTTGCTCAATAGCACCCACCGGTGCTGTTGCTGGAACGGAGTAGAAAAGGGCCCTCATTGAGAACTGGCGAAACATGGGCGCTATTAGGGCCATTTGACCACATGAAAATTACTGCCGGCAAAGTGGTCGACGGTGGCAAAAGAAGGTGATAAAGGAGAAAAAAAGTTTTATTAGTGAATTGATTTGCACCATTATCATCATTACTGCCACCAGTGGCTTTTAGTGTTGCTGCTGTCGGTGCTGGGCAAATCAATTTAGCACAGGCTGCACAATGACAAATACATTTGGGCGCAACGGCAACAACAACAGCAGCTTTTATTGAATTGAACTTGACTAGACAACTCAATTGTGCAAATGAGTACAACAACAGCAAAGGCAACAACAAAAACTCACTTTCTACTTTTTTGCCCTTGATTTGCTAATTGTTTTCCGTGCCAAGTGCTCAGTTATTTTTTTGAATTCAAATGTACTAAATATGTCTATTTTAAAGTCTGTTTTTGGTTGTACTTTTGTATTGCTGCTTTTCATTTTTCCCAACAACTCAAAAACGCAAACTTTAATTTAGAGAACTTGTATCGTACGTGATGCTTTGACTTTAACTTTCTTTTTGGTTTTTATCTTGAGACTGTCACTGCTGCTGCAACAGTCAGTTTCAAACTTTAACCAGAAGTTTTTTAAGAAGCTGTAAGTGCGTGCCTAATTGCTGCCGCAGCTTTCCCTGATCTTGGCAGTCTCTGGCATCCTTTTAACAGCCAGAACACTTGATCTTTCTGGTTTGCTGGCCGACATTTACTAATACTCTCTAAAAGTACTGCTCTTTACAAAGCTTAGCCAGCAAAAAAAGTTAAAGTAGGACTGATTGGGCAGCTTGTTAACTTTGGCTCCTTCTCGTTAGTGTTCCAGCCAAACAAGCAGCCAATTGGGACTTGCAACCAGACAGCCCAATTGACAGCGTCTCCCAGCTAGCTCACTTGCGTGCCTCAGCACAACGCAGCAGTTTTTTACTTGAACTTGAACTTGAGCTTGAGAACCGTACATTCACTGACTCGTTTGCTCATTCTCTTCAACAGTTCCTTTTTCCTACCATACCATTTAGTGAATTCCGTCTATTGCTTTTCTTTTTTTTCTCTCTCTGTTTTACCCCTCCTTCCTTTTCTCTTTTGAACGGTACTCTTCAAGCTGGTTGCTTTTTGCTCTTCACTATTGCAGACATTGCAGACAGCATTTAGGGGCACTTGTTCCTTTGAGAGGAAGAGAGAAAGAGAGAAAATAAAGTCGGAATTACCGTCTACCCTAGCAAAAGGCATTTTGGCAAATGCAGGTTCAGCAGTAAGGTGGTCGAGGCGTCTTGGGACTGACTAGACTTCAGTGTTTGCTCTCTTTCTCAAAGCTTTTTCTTTGTCTGACAGCAACTAGGCATTTTGTTAAAAACCCCGATGCTGTTGCCCATTCTGTCAATTCAGCTTTGGCCGTCTTAAGAATCACATGCTTCATTTTGTCCTAGTTTTTTCTGCAATAAGCACTTCAAACCAATTGACTTGATGTCACCCATTCCCACAATGGGGCTAATCAACGACCTCTGCTGCTCTCTGTCCAACTTCTTCTTTAAACCCCTAAAAGCACTCATTTTCTTTTTGTTCTACTTTTTAATCATCAATTTTTCCTGTGTTTCCGCCTGTCTTCTGATCACCCCTTTTCGCAGACTGTGTCGTCGGAAGCAGCAGCAGCAGCCGCAGCCTCCACAGCAACATCAGCATATTCCACTGCAAAATTTGCAACGATATTTGCAGTCATCAATTCGCCTGACCACGTCGTCGGCCACCAATCATCCCCACCGTTCATCACAGTCGACCAGTGGTGTTGGTGAAGGTGAAGGTGAAAGTCGAAGTGGAAGCCGTGGTCGTCGGAGCAATCGCCGAAGTGGCCATCGAAATCGCAGTGGCCGTCGACCCCTCTCCTCGAGCCCGCTGACCATCAACATGGGTCTCCTACCGCTGGAGTTCACCGACGGCCTCACCGATTCGCCGTACTTTCGGGAGACGCTGACGGCGCACGAGCGAGAGCTTGATCGGACCAACGTCGCCATCAAGCATCTCATCAAGGACATCAAAGACCTCATTTTCTGCGCAAAAAGTAAGTGCACCTCTTTTTTCCTTCAACAACTTTTTTTTGTGTATATTAACTAGGTAACTTAATAGTGTTAAGCATTTAACAGGGTAAAGAAGCAGTTAATGACTTTATTTGTTTTTATCTATTTAACTTAAGTATTGATTTACTCTAGTCTTTAGTGTTATTGCCTTATTGTTTAGTGCGTTTAGTAGGTTTTATATTTATTACATCCTTTTATTGACTAAGTAGGTTTACTTTTTTTAAGTGCCTTTTCTGTTGATGTGTTTGTGGTTTTTATACTACTGCGTTATTTTTATAGTTATCGCTTACTTACTTACGTCAAAAACTTTGCTTGTCAGGCAATAACAGTCACGGCATTTAATGTCGTAAAAAATTATTAGTAGCTAATTATTTATTGGCACAATCTTTTTCAGTTTTATCAGTAGTAAATTTCATTATACGGCCACTGATGTTAATTGTTTGCTATTTATATTTAAATTAATAGATCTTAGTCGAGCTCAACGAGTCTTGTCAGAAACGCTGAAGAACTTTAACTTTGAGTGTATTGGCACCTCGCAGACAGATGATGAAATGGTCATTGGTATGTAAACGAGATGTTTTCTAATACCTACCCAACCAAACAAACCATTTAATTGGCATTACTAACATTACTTTTTATTATAGCGAATTCTTTCAAAGACTTTGCCCGACTGTTGTCAACGATTGAAGACGAACGAGACCGTTTGGTAAGCAGATTTGTTTTTAGTTTTTTATTTGACATCATTTTTATTTTATTCACAAACTTTTTGCACTATTGCAATCAAAAATGTGTAGTTGGAAAAAGCCGAAGAAGCATTCCTTGAGCCAATTGAACGTTTCCGCCGAGACCAGATTGGCAGTGCCAAAGAAGCCAAAAAGAAGTTTGACAAAGAAACAACCAAACATTGTCAAAACTTGGAAAAGTACCTCAACACGTCGACTAAGAAAGGTGGAACACAGTTGCAGGAAGCAGACGCCAACTACTCCATTGAGCAATGGCATTTTTTCAACGCAATGTCAGAGTACGTTCTCAAACTGCAGGAAGTCAATGAGCGCAAAAAGTTTGAGTTTGTGGAGACGGTAAATATAGCGATAAGTTTTGTTTTAGTTGTAGTTACATTTTGTAATTTACTATTCACAACTTTAAGGTACTAAGCTTTATGCTCGGCTGGTTGACCTTCTATCATCAAGGTCATGAAATCGCCACTGATTTTTATTCGGTGAAAATGGAGCTGCAGATGAGACTGCAACGAACCCGAAACAACTTCAACATGACTCAGGAGGAGACAAAATGCCTGCGACAGAAGATGCTCAACAACAGTGACAAGTTCCGTCAAAAGCTTGAGGATCACGGCTCGTTGAACAAGATGTACACTCGACAGGGCTACCTGTTTCTTATGGAGAAAAGTAATACAAGCATTTAAATTTTTATATTTTATGACTAAACCTAACTTACCTTTGACCTTAAAACAGAGGCATTTTCCACATCTTGGACCAAACACTTCTGTCAGTACGAGAAAAGCTCCCGTCGACTGACGATGATTCAGTACACGCAAACTGCTGGAAAGATTGTATGTGCATATTTTAAAAAGTGGACAATCTTTTAATTTAATTTACAAACTCTTGTTAACTTTCAGGCATCCACCGAAGAGATCACCGTCAAGGAGTGCTTTCGCCGACCGACAGACCTCATCGACCGCCGCTTCTGCTTTGACATTGTGCCAGACAACAGCGGCGGCTTCGTCCGCGGAGTAGGCAATGGCAGCGCTAACGATCCAGGCAGCCCAGGAAATAGTCAAAATGGCGGCAGTGGAGTGTCCTCCTTTTCAGGAGGCGCCTCCGCCTCGGCCACCACCTCATCCTCAGCTGGCCAGAACAGCGGCTCCAATGTCAACTCCAGCAATGGCTCGAGCAGTAGTCGTGACGACTACGTGGTGTACACCTTCCAGGCGCTCTCCGAGGAGGACTACAAACTGTGGTTCGAGGCGCTGGAGGGCAAGGAGCGAAAGGGCGGCCTCAATGGGCCCTCAACTTCTTCCGGTCTAGGAGGCGGTGGAAGTGGTGGCGGCGGCGGTGGTGGAAAGAAGACTTCATTCAAATTCGGCGGCGGAGGCAGTAGTAGTAGTAGCAGTGCCGACCATCACCACCACCATCACCACCATATGAATCTGCCGCTGACCGCCTCACCGGACAACGCCGAGACCTTTGAGCTGGACGAGGAGGGCTTCTACTTTCTGCGGAAGTGCATTCAGGCAATTGAGGATCGCGGCGTCGAGCAGAAGGGCATCTACCGGGTGGTGGGCGTCGCCTCCAAGGTGCGCAGCCTGATGGAAGCTTTTGGGGAGAAGCGACAGCTGGCCAAGCGACGAGGTTCGAGCAGTGCCGGCGGCGAAAGTGGCGGAGGCAGCAACTCGGCAATGCCCCAGCAACCCGGCGGTGGTGGAGGTAGCTCGGCCTCACCCTCGGCCAGTGGAGAGAGCTGCGAAGAGGAGCTGGTGGCGCCGCTCTTTGAGCTGAACCTCGACTCGGAGGAGAACTTTGAGCTGAAGACGCTGACCAGTGCACTTAAGAACTACCTGCGCAATCTGGCCGAGCCGATCATGACCTTTGGCCTGCACGAGGAGTTCATCTCTGCTGCAAGTGAGTGTTTGGTTTTGCTCCCCTTAAGAGAATGATTAGTCTTGACGTTTTAGTTTGTCGGTTAACTATTTAAAACTTATTTTTTTCCTATTTTAGAACTGGAAAACCGATCCATGCGCATTGATCGCATCCACACTCTAGTCCACCAGTTGCCGCCGCTAAACTTTAAGGTTCTCAAGACGTTGGTTGAGCACTTGACGAGGTACCTGCCTGTTTCAGTTGATCAAAACCAACAACTGTTTTTTGTTTAATGTTCCTCATTTTTCCAACTTTAGAGTGGCAAATCAATCGGAGAAGAACTTGATGACCGCCTCCAATTTGGGCGTTTGCTTTGGACCGACTCTGCTGCGCACAGCTGAAGAGTCTGTTGCCGCCATACTGGACATTAAATTTGTGAACGTCATTGCAGAGATGCTCATTGAGCACTACGAAACAGTATGTGTTGTTGATAGTACAGGCAAAATGCAAACGACATAATACTTTTGTGCAGTAAACCGATTATGTGCATGCAAAGATGTTGCTTACTTTTCTATAAAAAATCTAAAAACTTTAAAATTTATTTAAAAATTTCCTTAGCTCTTTAAAGTGAAAACACAAAAGCAAAATAACACAATTTATAAAAACTTTTTTATATAACTTATTGTCACTATGTACTTTCAAACCAATATGCAAAGACTCATTTTCAAAATTTTTACTTTCCTTCAGATTTTCCTGTCACCACCTCCTTCAACGCCTCCAACTGAAACCGACCACGCATTTGGCCAGCATCAAATGGTACCATTTATTTACTTTAATTTGCTTTTGCATATAAAAAATTAATCAACTTTTTATCTTTAATTCAGAGTGCTCACACCTCCTCCTCTCCCAGTGGTGGTGATGGTGGTGTGTCGGTGGGAGGGGCGGCCACCATTCAGCAGCGTCCACTGCCCACTGTGCCAAACAGCAGCCACCACCATCACATTCAAATGGTGTCACCGTACCACCAGAACAGCAGTCCGACGACTGTCCAACAGCAGCAGCAGCAGCAACTTCACTTGCCCCTCTCTCCCCAACAATTGGACACTAGCTCAATGGTGTTTTTTGCTGGCAATGCCGCCGGCGGCTCTCCCACCTCGTCCAGTGCGTTGGGAGGCGTTCCGGCGCAGCAGTACCGCTACAGCGTCCATCCGTCTGCCACCGCTCGAAACGCCGCCTACTTCCCGGCTGGAGGCAGCAGTCACCACCACCACCATCCCAACCACGCCCACCAGACGGTGAAGCAGCTCTCTCCCTCAACGGACGTCTACGGGCGGCTGGCGTTGATGCCCAGTGCGGCGGTGCCACGACGTAGCAGCAGTCAGGATCAGCTCTACTCGGGCATTATCATGGGCGGGGCTGGAGGTGGTGGCGCTGGTGGCGGCGGTGGTCACCACCACTCCAACTCAGCAGTGGCAATTCAACAGGCGAGGGCCAGGGCCTCGGCACTCTACGGCGGCGTCTCACCGACGGCCAGTGCGGCGCAGATGATGCAGATGGCCCAGCAGCAGCAGCAGCAGCAGCAGCAACTGCAACGACCGCACAACCTTCCTACTCAGCTGTCGGCCTCAAATTATGCCACTTATCCAAATCAACACCAGGGAATAGTTGGGCGAAAGCAGCAGCAGCAGCAGCAGCCGCAACACTTGAACAATTCACTGCTGCAGCCCTCATCTCCAATGCAGATCAACCAGGGCCAAAATGCTTTGCTCTACCAGTCACCAAGTTCAGCCATTTACGGGCATTTGATGCAACAGCAACAGCAGCAGCAGCAGCAACGACCAGTGGCCGTTGGAGGGCTGTCACAGATGGCCGTCATTCAGCCTTCAATTTCCTACCAAAACCTGCACTATGAATCGTCGATGGCTGTTGCTGCGGCCGCCGCTGGAGAACTGGCCAACTATGGGCAAAGCTCTGCCGGTCATCAGCAGCAGCTGTACAACCACAGCCAGCGTCCAATGACTAGCATCGGCTTTGCTATGCCCAACAATCGAGTCGATGGCAGCGGAGGAGGAGGAGGAGGAGGTGTTGTTGGCGGCTCGGGACTCTACCAGCAATTTCAGCACCCTCAACAGCTGATTCAGCAGCAACAGCAGCAGCAACAGCAGTCCACCTCGCCGCCTAGTCAGACACTGCTGAGCGCCAGCTCTTCAGCTCGTCCCTTTGCCCTCTCTTCCACCTCCTCAGCGTCATTGCCCTCCACCCCGGAGCACTCCTCTGCTAACTTTCACTACGGAGTGTTGCCCACTGCAGCGGCGGCCACCGGCGCCCGAACGCCCACAGCGGCCCACAGTTTGCAGCACCAGCAACAGCAGCAAAAATCAATGCAAACTCTTCCTCCGATTTCCAACAACACCTATGAGCAGATTGCTGCCATTGGAGGCGATGGAGCCATCCTCTCAACGGCCCATCACCAGAAACCGCAACAGCAGCAGACAATCTACGGAACAATTGGACAGGTGAGAGGCGGCGGGGGCGGAGTTGTTCCGCAATTGTCCTCCCCGCCAGGCACTGCTACTGCCATTGTCGTCCAACAAGAGATTCAAAAGGAGGCGTCAGTTGACAGTAAGCAAAGTCCACTTTCGCTGCCCAGCAGTAAAGTGCGCACTCGATACGTCTGCATCGGCGGCAATGACTCGGAGCTCTCCTTTCAACCTAACATGATCATCACCAATGGTAAGCTCAAAAATGAACTGAAGAATAACTTTTCAAGCAAACAAAACGTTTTGTTTTATGTTCACATTCACAATAGTAACCATTTTCCGTTTTTTACCTCTTTCTAGTGCGTCCTTCACGAGAGCCCGGCTGGATTGAGGGCTACCTTAACGGCAGAACTGGCCTAGTGCCGCTGAATTACGTTGAATTTATTGAGTAGTTTGATCACAGATTGGCTGAGTGAGTAGTAGAGCTGCCAAACATATTAGAACAAACAAACATACCACAATCACACTGTGTGCAACCACTTTTTCACTTCCTCCACTTTTGTTTATTGCGCGATGATCTCTAGCAGTCGATTCTTTTACCACTATCTACCTTTCTTACCTATTTGCTGTTGAGTACTTATTCACATGCAAAATATAAATAGGAAAACAGTGGTTTTCTGCTTATCTATTTATCTATCAGTTGACCTTTCAGAGGACTGCAAAAATATTATCATTGTCATTTTATTTATTTATTTTTGATTTTTTTCTGACATTCTTTGTTAGTTCATTTTTATGACTTTTTGTGTCATTGAAAACAGAAAACTTTTCACACAACTTTGTGACATTTTGTTTTTTTCCACTTTTTTGTACTTACAACTTTCCGATGATCAGTATTCCTTTTTAAATGAATCATACAATTTTTCATTTTTAAACGCAAATGATTTACCAAATGATCAAGCCAAACAAAAAAAATTTCTGAATTTTTTTTTCGTTTATCAGTCGATCTCGAGACAGGCCACAAACCTAACTTAACATATTTTCCCACTTACATTTTATTATTTGTTTAATATTTTCACACAAACACATCTATTCTTGTTATATTTGTTTTGTTAAAAACAAAAACAACATTACAACGTGAAAAATATAATCAATCAGGTCACAATTTTAATTGCTTTACTTAACTTTGTTAAAACAACACAATTCCTCATTGTCACAATTATTTTTTTGATTTTTTTGTTTAGTTATTTTAATTTTGTCTCAATTCAAAAACAAATTTTTTATTTTTTAAATACCGCAAAGCATATCGAACTATATTTATTTGTTGTAAAAAATTAAAACTTGATAAATCAGTAAAACATTACCATTACTAAATAAAAAAATGTTTTTTGCATAGTTTTTTGCACAAAATAAAGTAGAGCAACTTTTTATTGATATAGCTGTATTATTAATATTATAGAGTTTTAGTAACATAAAGTAACTTTTAATATGTCTTTGTGTCTTTGTGTGTTTTGTTTTGTAAAAAAACTTAAAATACTAGCAATAGTAGTAGTAATAATTAATAAAAGACTTTCTGTGCGCAAAAATGTGTTTAAAAAATAGATGTGTGTATGTGTTGGGACAATGAACACATTATGTCACATTTACGGAACTGTATATCTCTAAACCATGGTCAAAGTTGTACATCGATATCAAGTGTTTGTATTTGTGTATGTTTGGTATGTGTGAAATGATTGCAAAAACAATGACTGTGTGTTCTGTTTGTAAGTAAGTAGGTAGTTGATAAAATTAATACAATCAATGAAAGCAGATAAAGAGGAGCGTAAAACAAAACAAATTAACAAGATGGGTACACCAAAAAGAGAAGGAAAACAGAGTGCAACAAAAGTCAAAAGAAAAATAAAACAAAAAATGAGAGAGAGAGAGAGAGAGAGAGAGAGAGAGGGAAAAAAAGCGACATTTGTAGTTTAGATAGGTTTATTAAGTGCCAATTATTTGTGATGGCGTTGGTTGATTTTGTGGTGTTAGTTGCAATAATGAAGAGGCAGACGTGAACAAAAAAAAGTCAAAACATAAAGGGCACTAAAAACTAAATCCAGTTTAAAATGAAAACATTGATTTTGGCAACTTTCAGTTAAACTGGGATGGTTTTGTGAGATTGATAGTTTTTTAAGTCAAGCAAAAGATAACATTTTAACAGTTTTACGTTGTACAAACTGGTGATTTCTGCGCTTAATTGTAATTTTTTTTGTTTATCTGCTTGACTATGATATTTTAATTTTGACCAAAGTTTACTTGCGTGTGTGTTACTTGGTCAAAGAAAGGCGTCTCATACGAGGAATGTCCTGTTTAGAAGGTAGTGATAACATAAAATTGTCGTAAAAAAGTATTAACGTCAAGCTCAGTAAAACGTAAAAATAAGTTTTGCAAGTATCACTTACGTATTCCTCCATTGACAGTGTGCGACGACGACCAATTGCCGCTAGATTTGACTTGATTGAAGTCATTCCCACTGATGATGTCAGAAATATAGATGAAAAGGGTTTGTAAAAAAATGTTGTAGTTAGTGTCGTATAAAGTCAAATGATATACTTTGTCTAAGAAAGTTCATTGCTGAATGAGCCAGCATAAAACTGAATGCTTGAATGTGTTTGGTTTTAATGAATTGGAAAGAGTAGACAACATAAGTAGAAAAAACTCATTTTGATTAGAGCTGCACATAAAAAATATGCTGGTATTCCAAACAAAAATGAAAGTTGTAAAGAAAGTAATTGGAGATGAAGTAGTTGTGTCAAATCATCCTACACAATTTAAAAAAACTTTTCTGTGCTACACTACATTATGTTTTTATCAGTTTTCTCTGCTAAATTAGCTAACTTTTATATAAATTACAAAAAACACTTTCTCGTTTGTTATTTAAAATACAAAAACATTTGCATAATTATATGAAAAGATATGAATTGAACATTAATATTTAAACAAAATTGCTGGTTGTCTAGTTTTTAATTTGCAAAGTGATGTTATTTCTCTAGCAAACTATTTAAATGCCTTTTTCAAATAACGTTAACTTAAATTTTAAAAAGTTATAGCAAAACGTACTTTCTGCGGTGATTCCAGGCAGCTGCAATGAGGTCAAAAAGCCCAGACCCTTGACAAAAAGCAGCAAACTTTGTGCAAATTTCTCCGGACATTGACTGTGTGCAATTGATTGAAGGAAAGAAAAAAAGTTTAAGTAAAGTTATTTTGGCAAATCATTTTGGAAGTGCAAGCAGAAACTTTACCTAAAAATGTCCACTGCGCCGTCGACCTTCAGCAGTGAAGTCTTTGACTTGTTGCACTTGGCGTAGATGTGCTCCACTCCGCTGGCAAAGGGCGACTTGCTGCCGGTGACGAGGAGGACGTCCAGGCCGGCCAGTTCGTTGATCTCCTTGCGGTTCATGTACGCCGTCAGGTACTTGCGCAGGTTCTTCGCATTAATCTTCGACATGCTGCTGCTGTAGTTCTCAATCAGCTGCTTCATCGCCTCATCACTGGCGGCGCCAAACTGTGGGGCGTTGGTGGTGGTGGTGCCAGGTTTGCCGGCGATTCCAGGCGATGAAGTGGGAGTGGTGGTGGGCGTAGTCGGAGTGGCACAAATTTCAGTGGTGGTAGCGGTTGTAGTAGTGGTGACATTCGGGTTAGATTTAGGACAATTCGGATCACTACTGACCACTACTTGACTACCAGTGCTGCTAGTGCCAGTGCAGAGTGCCTTCTTCTCTTCTACCGGTCCACTACCGCCTACTTTACTACCTCCTCCTCCTCCTCCTCCTCCTCCTCCTCCTCCTCCTCCTCCTCCACCCACCTTGTGCATGGCGACAATCTCCTCTGAGCCGAGCTGTTGTGAACTTCGCCGTTTCGCCGAGAACAGCTTCTCCTTGATGGACTCGAGGAAGCCCACACCGGCGGAGACCAGGTTGACCAGCACCAGTCCGAGAACGCGGTCAGGGTGGGCCAGACCAAAACGAGCCAGTATGTTGGCGCCCGCTCCGTCGCCGATGCCCACACACAGCGGTATGCCCAGCTCGTCGAGAATCTTCAGCAGAACGTCAGTGCCTGGAAGGAAGGTCATTGTTGCAATGGTTTGGTTAGTTGGTGGTGGCAGGAAGATTTAGATAAAAAACAGGTAGCAAAATAGTACTAAATGCTAATAAAAAAAGTTATATTTGCAAAAAAGATTGCGAAAACTGTTTTTACCCAGCTCAAGAATAGTTGGAAAGTTTTCGATATCAGGGGCATTGTCTTCCTGCCCGGGCACATCCACGTGAATAAAAACAGAGCGCAACTTGATTTCAGTCACTGTTGTGGCACAAAAAAGCGGAGAAAAAATGTTGAACAAATCATTTTAATAAATATAAATTGATTCATCAATTTACAATTATTTTACTTACTGCAATCAATATCAACAAATTCACGCATAGAGCTGGGTTTAAAAAACAAATTTTTATTAATTTAAAACTGTTTAAAATAGAAATGAAAAGCTTAATTTAAATTTTTATACTTTGAGTTGGAACCAATGTCGTGCACTGTAAGAAAAACGGCTTTTTTCTCGTCCAGTTCACCTAAAAAATTAACAGAACAAATAGATTAGAATAAAGGTTAGTGTCACAGTGAAGATAGTTTCTTTTTGTGTTTTTTAAAAACACTAAAACTTTTGATGTTTATGTTTTATTTATAACTGTTTGCTAAACTTTTTGTAATTTCAAATGTATAAAATTTTAATAACAAGTAATACAAAAGTTGTTGTTTTAAACTACACACAGAAATATGCGTCAAATATATTTGAAAATCCTTAAAAAAGTCAAATACGTTTGACATTGATCAAATATATTTGACTTTTCTGCACCAAAATTAAAATGTCAAACATGTTTGACAATTTGGTCAAATATATTTGGCTAAAAGTCAAATATGTTTGACTTTCAAAAATGAGATTTTAAAAGTCAAATATACTTGACCAAGTCAAATATACAGGCAAAACTCACACTGTCGAAACGCCAGCAACTGTCGACGCGGACTGCGCCATCTCACGATGAAATGCAATGCGTCGTTTTTTTCTATACAAAAACGTTAGCGTCTGTTGACACAAAAGAAGTGTTTTGTGTCAAAATGGACGCTGGCGCCCGCAACTGTCGATAAATCGTGCAGACGTTTTTTATCGACAGTGTGAGATTTGCCTGTATTTGACTCATTTTTGGACTTAGAAATTTTGGTTTTTGTGAAGTCAAATATATT
>JAALOO010000710.1_pt1 | contig 27951 bp, 16 predicted proteins | sample 7257641 | NCBI WGS metagenome assembly JAALOO01 (sample SAMN14085613, study PRJNA598686) | mite metagenome | biome: ENVO:01001000; feature: ENVO:01001002; material: ENVO:01001226; isolation source: single female mite from University of Michigan culture on fish food culture... ...
CTCTCTCTCTCTCTCTCTCTCTCTCTCTCTCTCCCTCTCTCTCTCTCTCTCTTTCATTGGGCAACTCTGAAGCTGTGTATATAACCATCTGCATCACTGCGACATTATCGTCAGAATCGATCGAAGCTCGCAAGCGCACACTTCTTGCTCGACTTATTCGCTCTCTTTCTTGTTACCATAAAACTCTTCTAATCCGGTGCAATCACACTTATCCAACTTGATCAATCTATCCACTACTACTACTACCGAAAATCGAAAATTCGCTGCTCGCACACACTCACACAAGCACCGAGTTCATTGTCGTTGCCTTTGTTTGCAGCTCAGCAGCCGCTGCAGCATCAGCTTTTGCTGTTGAATGAGCTAGCTCATCAAGCAGTTTGGCTGTTGCCCAGATACCACCACTTTGCACCGTTTCACCTCTTGCACTCACTTCACCACTTCACCACTTTTACTACCGCATTTTTTCACACTGTTTATCACTCTCTCACTCGCTCGCTCACTCACTCACAGTTTACCTGGCTCAGTCAGTCTGCGGAGACCAGTGTTGCCACTGTTGTGTGTGGGATTGCCAGCTCTGTAGCTCTTCGGCGTTGAGGTTTGCCTCAGCTTTGCCTCAGGTTTGCTCACCCCGCCAGAAGTGTGTGTGATCAGCTCATTCACCGCACTGGCACGAAGTAACTGGCACTGGTTTTAGTTGATGAAGAAGCGCCTGCAAGCAGCAACAACAACAGGAGCAGCAGCGAATTGATGCGCTCAGGTAATCGGCCAAAGACCTAGTTTGAAGCTGCTTCTCCCTGTTGAACAGCTACTACTGTTTCTGTCATTATATTTACCTTGCATCTCATGATCAGTGATCATTACCTTCTTCACCATCACTACCACCACCACAGCTTATTATCATCATTATCACCACCATTCCTCTCATTCATCTCTTCTCTCTTCACATCTACTTACCCCCCCCCCCAAAATCACCCCTTATTTTCACTTCCTTTTTCCGCCATCGCACACACACACAAACACCATTCTCTGACATTTACGCATTCAGCCACTCCACTAATTAACTTCACAAGCGACAAACGACTTTATTAGCAGCACCATTTGGCATTCGTTCACTCATTCATTCATTCATTTTGTTCATCTATTTCGCTCATATACGACCACTATCACCACTACTACCACCACTACCACCACCGCCATCATCAAGTGGTGGACACATCATACTTCACATCACATGTTCTCTCGTATTTGAACCCTTCAAGCAGAGTCTGCTGCCGTAAATGCCAAGTAGTCAGACATCTGAGTGAGAAGTGTCGACACTACAGCACGAGCTAGCTAGCAGCGAACAAGCAGACGCTGAACAAACTTTGAAGCAACCTTGAATGTTTAAACTGTTTTGTCGCCGCCGCCGCCGTTGCCGGCCAACTTCGGCTTCTTTCACCACCGACAAAACGGACACCGAAGAACACTTTCTTTCTTCTTCTCTCTCTTTTCCTCTTTCAAGCAACAACTTTCTTGCACTTTTGCTTCTGCCGGTTGAAGTAGTAGCAGACTTTTGTGCCCATTTGCACGCTTTTCTTCCCTTTCCTTCCTCTTCCTTCCTCTTTCTCTTCGCATCAAACAATGGTGCACTAAACTCGAAAGTGAAAGTGAAAGTGATGACACCCCATCAGCTTCCAATGAAGCCCACTGTTCGTGCACAGCTGACCAGCTGACTTCAACATCAATTTCACCCAGTTCACCTGTAAACCGTTTTGTCTTTCTCTTGTTCTCTTTCTCCCCTTTTCTTATTTGAGATAGAGACAGTGTTGTGCCTCCCCCCCTCTCCTTAACTTGCTGCACCAGTGTCACTTTAGGTAGTGGCAGGTAGTGACAGTAAATTTTAGCTCAACTCATTCATCTCATCTCTTCCCCTCCTTCTTAACATTTGCAGTGCAATTACCTACTACTCTCGTGAAACTATTAAGCATCAGTAGTAGCTTTTACAAAGTGTTGCAGTGTGTCTTTCTGTGCTCTACCTACTACCTTACCTTTCAGTGGAAAGATTTAGTACCTCTTTCTCTCTTTATTTCTTTCGCATTTGAGACATTTGTTTCAGTGATTTGTGTGTCTGTGTGTAGAGTGCACCTCTCTCTTTCTCTCTCTTTCTTTCTCTGTGGTGATCAATGTGTCATTTTCACTTTCCTTCTCACTTTCACCTCGAAATCATCCTCTCTTTATCATCAGTGCCAGTGCTCTCTTCAAGTTGAACAACATCGGCGGCTGTCGACTGCAAGCAATTGCAGACAACACATGCCCGCCGGTCACTTAGATGTGGCTGCTGATTAGTGAATGACTAATTTTGAAAGAAAGAAAGAGCGAGAGAGAAAGAGAGAGAGAGAGAAAGACAGTGTCTTGACACGCTAAAAATTGCAACAAGTGTTTTGTACAAAACTGCTGCTGTTTTAAACTGCTTTTTAATTGGCAGAAGTAGCAGCAGTGGTGGTGAGCTGCATCGGTTGCTGCTGTTTCTTGCCAATACCACCAAAAGTGAACTTATTTCAGCGGCGGCTGTTGCCGTTTTGAACAGTGCGTCTGCACATCTCCTGAACACATTTCTCCCACACAAACCCTTTGCAGTTTTGCCAGTGTCCATTATTGTGCACCTGATTTTTTGGACATCAGTTGTCACCGCTACCCCCATTTGCAATTGATTTTTAGTTTTTTCTTTGATTTTTTGCCATTTACATCAGTGATTTTTATTCATCATCATTACATTATTCTCAACGACTATTTGCATCATCATAATCACCACACTACTGTTCACACATCTTTAACATCCACACATTTACTTACCGCAGCTACTGCTGAAAGGAAGTAGCCAAGAAGTGGTGGGCTGTTCCAGCCAGTTCAACAGTAGCAGTAGTAGTAGTATCAACGACTTCTTTTCTCCTTTTCTCCAGAGGAATAAAAGAGTTGAAGTCTGTTTCAGCAGTCAGCCAACTACCAACCAGCCAGCTAACATAGACGACAATAATTTGGAATAATAAGCTTTTGCTGCAGCAGCAAATACATCCTGCACCTCAAACATTGGCCCCCTCTTCTTCTCCTTTTCTTTCTTACACAAACTTTACCTTACCCTAAAACAGAAGAAGGAGAAGAAGAGGGAGGGAGGCAATCAACGAACATTTTTTTTCATCTTCATCTTCCTCAGCCTGAGCAGCAGAGGCAGCAAATATTTTCGCCCGTGGACATTTGAGGAGAAAGAAGCCAGCCAGCTAGCCAGCCATCAAGCAAGCACAGAGGCAGAGTCAATTGATCTGCAAACGCCGCAGAAGTCGACAGATTTATTCGCTAGCTCGTGTGACAGTGCCTGGAGCGTCTTAAGAAGACGACGAAGACGACGGCGAGCTGAAGCTAGGCTTAGCAGTGTGCTTGCTTGCTTGTGTCTTCAGATAGACAGAGAGAGACCAGCAAACACACACACAGCAGATAGCTGTCTGCAGCAGACATTGGCGCGCAAAGTGTGCAAAGTGTGCAAGCACAAGTGTGTGTGTGTGTGTGTGTCTACAACAGAAACACAGTCTGAAGACACAGTGCACAGTGAGCTTCGCTTAGCCGTTGCAGCATTTGCTGCCTCTGCTGAAACTGTTTGTTTTCTGTTTTCTTGGAAGAAAGGCAAACACACAGACCACTCAGGAGCGACCACCAAAAACAAATGGTCAGAGGTAGTAGACACAAAGAGCTGCATGCTCTTCATCACCGAAGCCGACGACCACAACTGCAGCAATCAGAATGAAGTTAAGTGGCAGTCAAGTCAATTAATTAATATTCAACAGGGCTAATTGTAAAGAGACTTTCTGAGGAAGAAGAAGAATTGCTATCAGCCCCTGAGCTTCAACTACCGATTCGATCTCCTTCTCTTTCTCTTTCATTTTGCAATCACCCCAGTCATCATGTACCGTCAAAGGCCACCAAAGTCAGCAGGCTCGAGCCAGGCTGTGCCGAGCACAACCACTTCTTCAGCCACTACCATTACCACTACCACTACCGCTACTTCATCAACCTTCATCACCACCTCTATCATCACCACTACCTCCATTACCTCACCCATTACCTCACCCACACCTCTTACCACCCCATCATCATCTTCTTCTGGTCATCCCTATCACCCCACCACCACCACCATTCACCACTATCATCAACATCAACCGATGTCAGCGAATGCCACCTGCAAATCATCCTCTTCACCCTCATCACCGGCACTACCACCACCACCACCTTCTTCTTCTGATCACCAATACAAGTCAGCCCGTTCGCTGGCTTCATCCGCCGGTTACTACTCCTCCTCCACGACGACGACCACCACTGCCAACAACAACAGTGGTGGCTTATCAGATAGCTTATCAGGTGGCTTATCAGCTTCACCCAATGGAGAAGAAGGAATACACAGTTCAGTCAGTCCTCAGCACTCCCCAGGTAATCCCTTTGACCCTTGGGGAGAGGCGAAGGCCACTGCCTATCATCAGTACTTTGCGACCGCCTTCAAGCCCATGACCAGTTATCAGCAGCAGCAGAAGCAGCAGCGGCAGCAGATAATGAGCTTCGATTCAGTCGAATCACTGGTCAGTGGAGAGATGAGTCCTGAAATGATGATGATGATGTCCACTGCTGCTGGACCACATGATGATAATGATGACACTAAAAGCGATGACATTTTGGGGGCAATGATAATGCCGAAGCCCAGCTCAAAGTCCAAAAGCTCAGAACCTTTCAGTAGTAGTTCAACTTCAACTTTGATGACCAATTCCTCTCGCAACAACTTCGCCCGTTTCCCCACTACTCAATCTCGACGACCGGCTGCTCGCCGGCTTCTCTCCTCTTCCGGTCGTCAGTCGGGTAACAGCCTCGAGACTGAGGAGGACGAGGACGACTACCTGGCTGACTATCTCATTGATCTTCGAGACGAGAGTGATGACCATGACCATGATCATGATCAGGCTGCTGTTGATAAGGATAAGGCTGCTAATAAGGATACTAGGAACGACTCCTTCGACAATGACCCATATGATTATGACCCACTGGATGCCAACAACAACAACACGGGGGCAGCAAGCTCTATTGCCGCCCTTGATCAGCGCCTGTCCGCCTTCAATCCGAAAAAGCCCTTCTTGCCCACCACTTCTAAGCAGCCAATTTTCGGTGGCCCAACTAATTTCATTAAATTCAGCGGCGTCAGCAGCAGCAGCAATTGCAGCAGCAATAGCAGCAAAGAAACTCTCGATCAGGTGACTGTCACCCGCTGTACGACCTGGAGTCCTTATCATCAGCAGCAGCAGCAGCCTTATCAGTTCCCAACCGTGCCAACTGCTTCACCACCAGTGTTATCAACTGAATCAGCAGCTTTCAACTTCTCAAACAAAAAGTCAGACAAGAAGAAGAAGACGACGAAGTACACTGTGGCCTGCTACAACCTGAACCAGGCCTCAACCTCGTTTTTCAATTCCAGTCGAGGGCTTCCGAATTCAAAATTGTCCTCAATTGGATCGCCTTCAATGGAAAAAAATGGCAGCGGCAAGCTGAAGAGTGGCAGTGACAGTAAGAACAGCCGCCGCCGTTCTTTCTGGGCCACTTCAAAGCTCCACTTCAAGCGAAAGGTCCTCAACTTGGGGGCCTCAACTCCCCAGGCCCCAACTTTCCGACGCAAAAGCTCTCTGGTGCTCAGCGGCAACAGCAGCAGCAGCATTCGTCGTCGTAGTCGTCGTCGAAACTCGATTAAAAGTCTGCAAAAGCAGCAACAGAAGTGCAAGGTTTCCGGAACGGGGCCCGGCAAAGTGGTCGACGTGGTCGGTCCGACGTGGCTATCATCTTCGACGCCAAGTGCAACCTCGAGTAGTGGTGCTTGGAAACTTAGGTATTGATAAAGTCGTTTTTCTGTTTTTGCTTTTACCAGTCCGATATTCCCCAGGTTCCATCAGGTTCAACCCTTTTAACCTAACTCTAACTTTGAATGCTACCGTCTTCTAACTTTCACTGCGCATTTGATTTTGAGCTTTTAACCACTTCTTTTTTCATTATGATTTGCATTTTATTGATAACTAAAACTAACCGCTTTCTTTGTTTACCACACACACACACACACACAGATCCGCAGAGACCGGCTGCAAAAATTTGGCTAATAAGAAACCGAAAAGCTTCTTTGGAAAACTAAAGTAAGTGTTTTGTGCTTTTGCGTTGATTTTTTATATTGAAAATTAGCTTGAAAGGGTTTTTTCTGGTAGTAAAAATTTGCATTTCAAAGTACAGTGTTGTGCAAGCGGTGAATAGATAGGTGACAGGGCAGAACAAATAGACTAGATTAAGTAGAGGAAAAACAATACCGGTAAACAAAAATGCTTTTAGAAATTGCCAAGAGATTTAATCAGTTTTTAAAGTGATCCAAGTCGCCAATAATGGCAGCCAGCACTCTTGCCAGTAATGCCAAAAGAATAGTGGACAATTTCAAAATGACATTTATTAACCGAAAAATGAATTTCCTTCTAAAACCCCTTCGCTATTTTCTAGCGGCAATTGAACAACAACGGGAATATTTTTCCTTGCCATATATGCAAATAAAATGATATTTTATAAATTCATATAAAACTTTTGCTTTAGCAATTTTGCATCACAGCAGGCAAAGCCAAAATTCAGCCTAGTCCAGAGACAGTTTGAGCCGCCAAAACTTTGGGCAGACATTCAAAATCAATTACCCGTGTTTGTTATTTTCTGTCATGTCGGCTCTGTCATTTCTGCCTCTGTCTCCATCAAAAAGCATCGCATGTGCACCAAATCGCACAAATGCACAAATCAGCAGCAAAACTTTTCCACTCCCTTGAACATGGCCGTTGCAGTAAATGATAGCTAAAATTGAGCTTTTAAAAGTTTTTTAAGTATTAAAAACAGATGGCTTGGTTTGGCTCCAAAGATGATGCTGATGATGTGGTGACAAGAGTACATGGACTAGCTTTTAGTTAATTAAAAGTTTAGAGTAAAAACTTGATGTTCTTGTTGATGATAGAGTTAATTGAAGCAAATTAATTTGTCAATTAAAAACCCCTTTTTGATTTTCTTGTATGTTATACCTGTCACAGGACAAAATAGTGAACACCCAAATCAGCAAACTTTTCAACCCTTCAAACTCATACTTTTTTCTGATTTTACAGGAAACTCGTCCCCTTCACCAGCGGTGACAGCAGCAGCAGCAGCAGCTTTGACATCAGCAGCCTGACAGCTGAAAACACAAACACCAGCAACAACAACAGCGGAAACTCACAGTTTTTCCTGCCGTACGTCACCGATACCACTGAAAATCTCTTTCCATTTACGGATCCAAGGAACATTGTGCCAGAAAATCCGCCGCCGCCGCCGCCGACGCCCGGCACGCCCAAGTCGCCGCCGTACATTCTCCACCGAGTAGAAGCGTACGTCATCAAGGACAACAGCGAAGAGGAGGATAGCAGCAGCTCGGCAGCAGCAGCTGAGGTGGAAATAGCCAAAAATTCAGGCACAGTTCCTGGAACTTCATCCTCGAAGCAAAGTACTACTACCACCACGGCTCGAAAGTACTTCGCCAGCACCGTGGGCGCCTCGGAGTACCCGATCCGCCCGGAGGCGACCGCCCGCGAGGCGCTCCAGTCCTTCATCCACGCCCACCGACGGGAGATCACCTCGGCCACCGCCGGCCACCAGGACGACCTCGAGCAGATCATGGGCACGGTGACGAAGGTGCTGAAGAAGTGCCTGGCAAGCACCACTGCCACTGCCACCACCACCACTTCCTCTTCAGCCAGCGGCAAGGCTGACCACAATCCAAACGCCGTTCAGCTGTGGTTCGCCGCCCGAGCCCACCACCTCCCGAAGAGCTCCCCTTGGAAGAGTCTTCTGAGCAAAAGTCAAGGCAGAAAACCCTATCAGGAGCTGTACTTCTTTATCACCACGGCGGAGGCGTCGCCCGAGGAGGCCTTCGCCGACGTCCTCTACCGCCAGGCGAACCTCCTGAAGCCCTTCAGCCTGCTCACCTGCGGTGATGATAATGATGGCGATGATGGTGGCGATGATAAGAACTTTGAGCAGCTGGAGAAGCAGCTGAAGCCGACCACTTCGGTCTTCAAAGGTGCCCAGCCTAAGGGAAAGAAGAAAAAGGAAGGGAAAAAGGCTCAAAAGAAAAAGAAGGTGACCACCGCCGAGCTGGCCCCCTTCGCCACTATCAACGTCGACCGACGATTTGAGCAGCTAGTGAAGCGGTACGCCGACTTTGTAGAGGCCGGCCTGGAGTTCACCCATCGCCGCTTCGTTCTCGTCTACGATCTGCGAAACTCGGCCAGCGACGATGACAACAGCCAAAAGACGGCTACCAGCGGAGGAGTACCATTTCCGCTCTTGGAGGTCGATGAAAGCGAGGAGGAGGAATCGACGACCACTACTACCGTTCCCACCACCACTACTTCTTGTGCGCTTCCGCCTGGATGCGTCTTCAGCTGCTGTAATCGAGGAGGAGGAGTAAGAGGAGGAGGAGTTGGACCGTCAAACAGAGGCATCAGAGCCACACCTGCAACCTCAGAAACTGCTGTTGACAATGATGATGATAATGGCAGCGGCGATGGTAAATGGCAGAAAAGTGAAGAGGGTGACGAGAATGACGGTCGAGGCAAAACCTCTTATCCCAAGGCTGGACCTAGTGGACTAGGAGGAGCCAGTTCCCAGGAAAACAAGTTCCGCTCTGCTGACAACCGAAGCAAATCGGGAGTTTCAGGAGTTCCCGAGGATTCAGTGGACTTCTTTGGCGGCAGCAGCACTTCTGGCGATCAGAACCCAATTCAGGACGCAAGTACTGTTCCCAATATGAAGGTGTCGATGCACAGCAGCAGACCCTCTTCAGCGCCGATTCAGCAGCTTCTTCCATCTTCGAATCCTTTTGCTCCGAATTATCAGCCGCCGCCGCCGCCGCCGCCGCTGCTGCTGATACAGACGCCGCCCGCAACTCACATCTTTGATGGCTGGGGAAGACAGCTCCTGCGCAGCTCCTGCAGCTGCTGCTTCTGCAATAGCTGCAGCTGCACCCTGAACACCACTACCACCACAACCCAATCCAACACCGTCACACCCTGCTTATCACCGGTGCTGATAGGCAGTCCTCATCGAGGCAGGGTCGACCCTAACTATTCGGAGTCCTCTGAGGCGGGCATTCCCTCGCTGGCCGACTATGAACAGGCGTCCGCCTCCTTGAACAACAGTGAACAGCAGCAGCAGCAGCAAAACTACTCGGCTGTTTTTGACTTTGCTCCAGAAGAAGAAGAAGGAGGAGGAGGAAGTCGTCGTCTTCAGGACAAAGAGGCTGAGGCTGTTGATAAGGAAAAAGAGGCTTTGCATGATCAGGAGAATAACTCCTCCTCTTCTTCTTCAACGGCAGCAGCTGCTGTCAGTCTGAAGGCCGTGAAACGCCGAAATGAGCTGGCCAAGAGCAAGAAGGCCGCCAAAGTGGTCGACTTTAAAGTCACAAATGAGACTGCTGAAACCGCTTGCAAAAATGAAACCTTCAAGAGCTACATCAGTGCTAGCTCAAGAGGACGACAGCTCTCCGCCAGTGTTCCCAGCCTGGCCTCAAAAGAGGGAAGGTGTTCATTCTTGGCTACGGCGGTGGATTTTTCACTCTCGGACTATTCGCCGCCACCGGAGCAGCCACCGAAGGTGATGGAAGCCAAAACGGTGAAAAAGGATCGCTCCTCATCTTCGCCGCACTCATTTTCACCTGTCGCCGCCGCCGCCGATGACAGTGTTTTTGATCACCACCACCACCAGCCACCACCAACCACTGCTCGTGCCAGCCACTCCGCCTCAGTGACCTTTGGCAAGCACTTCTTCTTTCCCTCTTTCCTGAAATATGGACATCACGGCCACCACCAGAAGAAGGCCTCCACCACCTCTTCAGTGGGCGGACAGTCGAACTTCTCGGCCTTCTCCGTCGGCTCCTTCTCCTCCTCAAACGGTGGCGACTCTGTGTCTGGGGGCTCAAAGCAGACCGGCGCTGGAGGCCTCTTCAAGTTTGACGTCCCCGAGCCGGCGGCCAATGACAGCCACCGGACGTTGTTGAACTTTACGCTAAAGGTAACTTGCTTGTTTGAAAACCGTTGAATCCTATCAAACTGTTGTTGACTGACTTATCAACTCATCAAATAACTCTTTCCACCAAACAGAAACTATTCTTCGCCATCCTCGCCAATGACGGCCTCACCACCGAGGGCATCTTCCGCCGGTCGGGCAATGCCCGAAGCCTGAAGACGCTTCAGGCACTGCTGGAGCGCCTTCACGCCAACGTCCACCTGCAGCTGAACTCCGACTACATCAACGGGACGCCGCCGCCCGAGACGAACACCACCGCCGCCGTCGCTCACAGTGGTGATGAAGGCGATTGTGGAGATAACTGTGAAGTGGTGGATGGAATCCATTCTCCGTCAGTCGTTGTGGTTGATCATCGAAAAATCGTCGCCCAGAAAGAGGAGGAGACCGAGGAGGAAGTGCACTGCCTGCAATCGGACCTGCAGAAGCTCGCCCAGGACTACACCGTCTACGATCTGGCGGTCATTCTCAAGGTACACTAAATCTTGAGACTAAATCCTTTAATTCTAATCAACCCTTATTATCTGCTCTAGAAATACGTCCAAGAGCTGCCCCACGGCGGCATCCTCCTGCTTGCAGAGAGTGACAATGGCCTGAATGGATTACCTGCTGAGGCTCAGCAGCTGAAGAAGGCCCAGTGGCTGGAGGTGGCTCGAAAGATTGGTCAGCTGACCACCAACTCCAACTCCAACTCCACAAACTCCGAAGAGATCAGCGGCCTCTACGAGAACATTCGAGCACTTCTAGGCCTGCACCCCACGGAAACCACCGACCAGGTGTCCCCCTCCGTCAACCTCCTTCGCTACATTCTCAGTCTGCTAAATGGAATCGCCGCCAACCAGGCCGTTACCCGAATGGGCGCCCCCAATCTGGCCACCTGCTTTGGACCGACGCTGCTGTCTGCTGTGGGCGTGTCTATGGCCGAGCAGCCTCTTCAAACTCAGCAACAGACAAAGAGCATGAAAGAGAGCTCCTCCAAAAAGGAAGAAGGCGGTAACTTCCGGAAGCCGTGGAACAGCATCAGCGGCAGCACGGCGAACCTCGTCGGTGCGGTGACCGGCGGCCTGCGCCAGATGAGCCGCTCGACGCGAGATCTGCTCCTCCATGGTCACTTTGGATCCCACCACCACCACCACCACCAGGAGACCACCGAGGCCCTCGACCACCACCACCACCACCAGGACCAGGTCTCTTCAGCCACGGCCATTTCACACATTCTGAACACCGAATCAATCTCCCTCATCAACGGCCTGGCGCAGTTTCTCATTGAGCACTGCGACGCCATCTTCCGCCCGGAGGATGGCCACCTGGTGGATCATCGCTCCGGGGCGCCGCTGGCCACCTCACAGTGGATCGTCCACCTGGGTGAACTGCAGGCGGAACTGGAGGGAGTTAATCCGAATCCGAATCAGAATCAGAATCACTGCGGACTTTCTGCCGCCGGCTTTCAGGCCTTCTTGACCTCTAGTTTGACTGGAGTTAAGGAGGAGGAGGAGGAAGTGGTGGTTCTGGAAAAGAATGACGCCGAAAGCGACCTTGAGGATGAAGTCTTTGCGGTTGCGGTTGCGGCTGCTGCTACGGAAGAAGAAGATCTGACGGTCGCTGGAAATGGAAAAGAGGAAGCAGCTTACATCATTCAATCAACCGAGTCATCGCCGACGCCAAGGTGGAAGTTGTCGAAAAATCGTCCCGTTCCGCCCAGGCTTCAAATTGGAAAGCTGAGCACTTTTGCCGTCGCTTCTGATAAGACTGTGGTCAATGCTTTTGCCAGTGATCTCAGCAACCAAGTGGTCAAGGACGGCGTGGAAGCTCCCAAGCAAAAGGGTTTTGTTGGTTCAGGGCTCGAAAAATCGGATTTGTTGTCTAAATCGGCTCAATCAACCGGTTCGGAAGATGTTACCGACGCAAAGTCTCCGGAGGCAAAACTGCAAACCCTGGAAGAGTTCATCGCCGATCCAAACAACCTAAAATCACTCGAAAAAACCCAGAAAGAAAAGAGGACTCTTCAAATCTTCCCGCTGAGCGATCCGCCAAATCGCAAGGAGAAGGAGTGCTTCTTCTCCAAGGTCCTCACCACCGTCAGCCAATCTAATGTGAGCAGCAAACCAGTAACAACCAGCTCTGAAAAGACGCTTTCAAAAAGCGGCGGCGGAAAATTCGACCTCAGCTCAGTGGTGGCCCGACTGGTGTGCACCCCTCCTACTCCTTCTTCTTCCCTCCTTCACAGCGAGGAGATGGCCAAGTTGGGCATGTTCACCAGTGGCAGCTACAAGGCCAAGGGTGAAGAGGAGGAGGAGTTCAGCTCGGTCCTACCACCACCACCACCACCACCACCAATACCACCGCCACGAAAGACATGTTCATTGGCGAAGGAATGCAAAACTGAGCAGCAGAAGGAGGAGGCTGTTATCACCGCCACTCCCACTCCTTCCACCTCGAAAGGCCTCAAGGACTTTGTCATCACCACCACAAGCTCCTCGATGATCCTCGGTGATCCAAAGTTCACCTCCTTTTCACCCTCCTCATCCTCTTCACTGAGCCTGTCCACTCTGTCGCCATTCACTCCATCTCCAGTCCCTTCCTCCTCCTCCTCTTCGGTCTTCTCTTCAAAGGCTAAACAAGTGGAAGATAAAAACGTGGATCAAAAGAGCACCATGCTGAATAGAAAGGAAAGCTCTTCAGGCGATTTGATCACTTCTTCATCCTCTTCCTCCTCTTCATCTTCTTCCTCATCTTCGGAAGTTCTTAAGCCAAAAACTCCGACCGAATCTTCGGATCGAACTCTGTGCCAGCAAACCACCTCAGATCAGAACCTCTCTGAGGATGATCAGTCAGGTAAGATCAGTTGGAAGTTTTAGTTTTGCTAGAATTTTACTAACTTTTAAATGTGTGCTTGCAGATGCATAGATGGTTCAACTTTACTTTCTCAATCTTCTAAATCTTCTCAATCTTCTTCTGTTTTCAGGTTAATAAATACTTTTTTGCTGACTTTTTACAACTAACAAAACTATTTCTATTCTTTTCTTTTTACCTGTTGTAGACTCTTATTGATGCTACCATTTTTCTCTCTTTCAATGTTCTATCTTGTTCTACTCTTTTAATTTATTCTGCACGGAATCACTTTTGCAAACCTATTGTAAGACTACTTATTTTACCTTTTGTCTCTTGTAAAATTTGATAAAATTACTAACCAGTTCTTCTTATTTCTACAGGTCAACTTCACTTTCACAAAAATCCATCGTCGTTTGCACACCTGAACCTGTACGAGGACAAGTCATCAAGTCCATTCATTGCACCATTTGTTCAGGACATCATGCCAAATAACGGCTTCTTAATTCAAATTTGATATTCCCTGCTGCACTTTGATACATTACCCACTTTTAAGAATAGCTTTAATTCGGTGCAATCATATTCCTCTCTTCTCTTTCCTCTCAACTTACTTCTGTTTCCTAAATATTTTCCGCTTCATGTACTTTTCTCAACTTGAATCTATTCAAAGAAGCGATTCTTTTGTCTATCTGATTTATCTTCAGCCACACGCTGATCTTTCGTATTTGACAGCCGCTGAAAAAAAGGGAAAAAGCTTTCCAACAAATCTAGTCGACAGATTACAGATCCTTGAGTTTTCTCTCAATTTGTGTTTGCAGCAAATAGCAGTTTGATCTCCCATTCAAGAGTTTAAGATTCCTGAAAAGCAGATCTCTTATGTCAAGCAAATACTTGATGATAATATATCGATGTCAACGAGAAACAGCTCATCAACGCAAAAAGATCTTCTCAAACTGTGGCCGCGGCTCTCAAATGCCATTACTACTTTTCTTGGTTTCAACTTATTTATTTATTTGACACTTTAATTTTAGATTCTAAAATCTTTCATTTCATGTTTTCATTTCAATTTTGTGTTTGTGCTTTGTTCGTTTGCCCATTAAAATATTTTAAACCCAAAACTGAATCAGTTTTTTTTACAAAAGAGCCTTGACGAAAAACTGGAACAAGCATTGAAAAAGTAGTTGAAAGTGCATCAAAATATAGACAGTTTTACATTAAAAACATTGGTAAAAAAGATTAAAGCATTAACTAAATTTGGCAATTTGGTAGTAGTAGTAGTAGTAGTAATAGTTTTCAGATCTGCCCTGCCCCAAATTCTCAATCATTGTTTACCTTGAAGCTTCATGCATAAGGGTGTAAAGCATAAATATAATCACAGAATCACCACCTTTTACAAGTGATCACTTTTGCAATTTTACCTTCTTTTCCACCTTCGTCTTTGTCGTCATCGTCGTCGTCCCTTTCTTGGCTCGCACATCTTCCCAGGTGAAGAGGAGGATACAGCCAAAGACGATGCCCGTGCCCAGCCAGTGATTGGGCGTGAAGGGGTGACCGAAGTAGAGGATGGAGAAGAGGATGCTGGCGAACTTCCGCGTGGTGACCACCAGCGTCACCGTGAGGGAGGCACACTCCGTTGTCAGAGTGTAGACGAGGAGAATGCAGCAGTACTGCGTGAGAACGGTGAGCAGAAGGTAAAGTACTAGAACTGGAGGAGTAGCTGATAAGGATTCATTTGAATTCAAAGAAAGGAACTCCATTTTAGTCCAAGAACGAGCACTCTCGCTGAAGAGCGCCCAGTGGTGGCCCAGGTCAGCGGAGGCGATCAGCGGAAAGAAGGCCAGCGAGATGAGGTGCTAAAAGGGTGCCGGGGAAAAAAAGAATTTACTTAAGTACTTGAAATTACTCAAAACAAAACAAATAAGAAAGTACTGACCACGTAGAAGAGCGTCTCGCTGGGGTGCTTCCCGAAAAGATTCCTCAGCCGCTCCTGGTAGATGCCGATGCCGGCGGAGATGAAGAGCGACGCGGCGAGGTAGCCGATTCCTACCAGCTGCCAAATGCTCTCCAAACTGAGAGAAGATAAAAGGTGATCAAAGGAGGAAGAGTTTGGAGATTGAGAACTGTGGTGGTCAGGAGTTGTGTTAGTCAAAGTTGCTGATAAGTTGGTTCCATTGTGACCGGAAGTTGTACCGACACCGCCGCCACTTTCTGCCACCTTCAGCTTGTAGTCCTCCCAGGTGCAAAGAAAGAGGCCGGCGGTGATGAAGAGGACGGAGGCCTTTTTGCCCCACGAGTAGCTGTGCCGGAGGATGAGCATGCCGAGGAACATGTTGGCGATGAGGCTGGACTGGAAAAAAATTGAAACAAAAAGCTGTGATAAACATTGGTACATTTTTAGACATTGAAATGGCTGAAAAATTACCGATTTGAAGATCATATTGAGCGGAATGGAGACGCCGTAGTTGAGCGAGGCGTTGTTGGTCAGCACGGCGGCCAGATTGAGCAGCGCCAGGACGAGGTAATTCCGGGCGGGAATCTTCGGCCGCTGACCGAGGCCCCAAAGACCGAAGGGCAGCGGGCCGAAACGAAGCAGCCCAACGGCGGTGATGAAGAGGTGCTGCACAAAGGCGACAAAGTTGGAGGCCTGGGGGGCGATTCTGGTGGGAGGGAAAAAGGAAAAAAAATCTCTCATTATTATCAACCTTTTGTTATCAACAACCCCCCTTATCAACTGACCGCAAAACCGCCTCCATGAAGGCCATATTGAGGCAGCAGGCAAGCAGGCTGGCCACCATCAGCTGACCCTTGTACAGCGAACTGCTCTCCGCTATCGGCGAAATCCGTTCCCGTTTTGAAGAGGACGTTATCGGATGACCCTTTGAGTCAGTGTCGCTAGTGTCGAGAAAGGGCTCACTTTCTTCGTCTTTATTGCCATCACTATCACCATTACCACCTCTTTCTTTGGCCACCTCGTCTGACTTTTTTGCCCTCAGAGTTGACATTTTGGGCTCGTCTTTTAGTTGTGACGCTGATGAAGCTGAGAATGTTGATGTTGTTGTGGTTGTTGTGCGCTTGCAGCGGGCAAGTCTGAAGTCCTTTATTTGTTTCAGTCAGACCAGACTTTGTTGTTGTTGTTGATCTGCGGTCTGGAAAATGCAAAAAAAGCTTAAGAGTTGATGATGATGATGAGAGTGAGGGTGATGATCACCTCGTTTGAAGTGAAGTGAATCATCACTTAATCACTGCTAGTGCTTCTACTTACCAATGATAATTGCGCGGCTCACTTGTGTCAATTGTGTTGATTGCTTTAAGATTGCTTCTTCCTATTATTCTCTGTTTGCCTCTTGTGGACACCAGGCAACCAGGCAACTAACTGGCTGTACAGCAGCTTATCAGTACGTCATATCTATGCCGGTGTTGCCGCCGCCGACTCCGAAAATCTGTTGCTGTGGCAAAGGCCTGCATAGGATTTGCAGGCCTTTGCAGTGGATACATTGTAAAGTGACTGTAAACAAACTGCCAGCCAGCCAGCGAAATTTGCCGCGGCAATTCACAGATGCTGTAAGCTGGCAAACACTGTTAAGAAGCTTTCCCCCCAGCTGCCGCCACTGGTTTTGAAGTGCTAAATGCTAAAGATTATTTCACTTTTTAAAAGTGTTTCTATTTTACCCCTTTTTCTATTTTTCCTCTCTTTCATTTTAATGACTTTATTTCCTGCAGTATTTAGGCATCCTTTGCCTTTCACTTGAGCCAGCACACTAATCAACTTTCTGATTATTTCCCTGATGCGCAGCAATGCAAAACGTGAAGAAAAAATGACCACGGAAAAAGAAAGCGAGGTAGCGAGAAGCTCAGCTCTCGAACAAGATTTTGTGCCTGTGTGATGATGGATAGCCTGTAATTATCCCCACCTCCTCCTTCAATTGATTGCTCTCTTCAGTGCAAGGCAAAAAATACAGAAGGAAAAAGACGGCAATTACTGCTGCTGCTGCGGAAAGCTAACAAGCAAAGGGTACAATTTGCTGCCATTTTAAATAATGTGAACAGAAACAGAGGAAAGTGTGTGTGTGTGTGTGTGTGTGTTTATACTAGCAATTTTTTACAACAACAGGTAAAAACTCCCCAAAAATCACTCCCACGCACTCTTTGACAATGTCAAAATAATGACTAAGGGGGGGAAAAGTACTTGTACTTAAAATATGGGATTTTGTGGTAGTGGTGGCAATAGTTAGTGATAAGTGTGAGGAAAAAATGCAAGGTGTGCCGCATTTACCGCGAGCTTGTTTGCTCGGTTGAGCTAGTGTACTTCACAGGACTTTAACCTTAGGGAAGCAAATTCATAAAATGACAAACTTTGATGTGAGTATTTATTTATTGCCATTTTTAAATTTTTTTTATTTTTACAAAATACAAAACTTTTTAATTCCTGTTTCTACAAAAAGCTGTTAGAAAATAGTAAAAAGAATGAAAATTGAATACTTTTAAAACGCATATATTATTCTCTGGGTTTTCTTTTTAATAAAAACAACAAGCACTTACATGCGATTAAGCACAAACAATTTATTGCATTTTAAGTGGCGGACAGTAAAATGTACTGCTTTAATGTTCTCTCTGCTGTTGTGGTCAGTGCAAGGTCATCAAATTTTGCACAAAGAATGGCAGGCAATGAAACAACTGAGAACGGGGAAAATGGAGTAGAATAATCGCATCGGTTTCGGTTGTGGCTATTGTACTAGGTAAATGACTTATTTTTGCCATTACGCTGAATTTAATGAAAAGAAATAAATAAACCAAGCCAGCACAAGTTTTTTTCTACTGAAAACACAATGCCCAAATCTTAATTAAATCAAATAAGCAAATAATAACAATAGAAAAAACATAAGTTTTTTGTGTCACTGATCCAAAATAAAACCAGTGACCGTAACTGGATTACCTAAAAAAGAAAAGGGCAACAAGTTCTGAACAATTTTTTTTCTACAAAAGAAATGCTTAAAGTAGCTCATCTTTTCTTTTCTAGTATTAAGATCAAAATTATCATGAATGAGAGTTCTTAGCAATTAAACTGCTTCAAGTGCTTAATGTAGTCTGTAATGTACTCTAGTGTTTAATTTACCAAACGGTTAAGTTTATTAGAAGAACTTGTGCCTGTCTGTGTAATGTTAATCCTTTTCCCATCATTTCCATTCAGTTTAATGTGCTCCCAATCCCTTATTTTCCCCTTCTTGGTTAGCACTTTAATTAGCCGGCAAATGAGGATTAAGAACGGTAGTTAGAGATTGAAGGAGAAAGATACTAAATCTCTTTTGCTCTAATTTGTCAATTTTGAAGTAAAAAAAGTACCTTCTAAAAGAAAAAGGGGGAAGGACAAAACTAAAGTCGTTTGCCCTGACTATTTTTATTACTGTTTTTTGCTGTTTTTTTTCTTTTAATTGACTTTTTGATTGACTTGATCGTCGATAAAGGTCGACTGCTGTTGCCGCCGGTCACTACAAACTTCTTCTTTTGGCTACATTTGTTCGCATGTGATTTTTGCTAGTTAGTCTTTCTAAATCTCATTCATTTAAAAGTTTCCTCAAATTTTTTTAGTTAAATTAAAAATTCATTTTAGTTAGCTGAATTCTGTCTTTTCCTTCTTAAAGGTCAAACAAGCAAGGCCAAATGGTAAAAAATTTGATAAATGGTAAGAAAGAGAGAGAAAGACGCACAACTAAACTTGTGATGGCCAGTAAAAACCGGTGTTCAGCAGCATCTTTTTTCTTCTTCTTCTTCTTTACTACTGTTGCAATGCCAGACAAAAGTCGACACACAGTCAGAATTTATGTTCAACTATTTTTTTTTATTTAGACTGAAGGTCATTTTGCTGCAGTGTTGCTGCCATTGATTGCCGGCCTCAGGCACCACCACCACCACCACCACATTTACCCTCCAATAAATGCCTGCCTGCCTTTAAAATATTCTTTACAGCAGCAGCAGCAGCAGCAGCAGCAGAGAATACGAAAGACTGAAGACATTAGAACGACTAGTTACACATTCACACCAGGCAAACTGAAAAGTTTGGGGAGAGAGAGCGGGAGAGGACGAGAGCTGACAAATTGCGCACTCAATCGCTCACTCATTCAGTTGCAATGCAGTGATTGAAAGTCTGCAAACAGAACTGCGAGCCGAACACACATAAGGCGCAGAAAAGCCTGTGGTTTGAGTCACACAGACACAGTCAGACAGACACAGGCTGCAGTGTGTCTGTGATCGACACAAAGTTTGTCGACTGGCAAATACTCTGTGTGTAAGTAAGTTCAGCTAGCGGCTATCAGTTTGAAAAAGCTCAACAGCAGTTCGATCTCTCTCTCTCTCTCTCTCTCTCTCTCTCGACTTTTCTCGTTCCAGTTCAGTCTCGCCCCTAATCCTGAATAGTGAGCGAGTGCGCGCCTGCCGCGCTAGCTAGTTCTCTCTCTTTCTCTCTCTCCCAACTTTTGCTGTCCGTGGTCTGAAACTTTCAGTGGGGCTAATATGTGTGTGTGTGTGTGTGTGTGTCTGAATGCTAATGCTGAATGAGAAGCTGTGCTGCTGCTGCTGCTACTACTGCCGCAGCAGTGCGAGCTCGTCGCGCTTGCTTTGCATTCCCAGCAAGCTAGAGCGAGAGCGACGAGCCAAATGAAAGCTGCCTGGGCAGAGGGATCGAGAGCAAAACAGGCAGGCAGACAGTCAGTCAGTCGGCCCCACCGACCGAGAACAGACTAGGGCAGAAGAAGAAAAGATCTCAGAATTATCAAGAAGAATTGTTATGAATTCTTGTCGTTTATTACTGCTGCCGAAGACAGCGAAGCCATTTTCTTTTTTTAAGCCAAAAACACTGGTTAACACATTTTAGAGTGCTTTCAAGTCACCACCACCACCAACAATACTGATATATCACCAAAAAAGTTATCAATGATCAGTGCTTGCTTTCCTACTTTTCTCATCTTCTAAACGTCTGCCAATGTTTATTATTGCCCCTTTACAACTCACAAGCAAACAGCATTTGACTGATTTGAGTTTCTCTCCAGTGACATTGACAGAGCTAATCAATAGCACCCATTCTTCAGCATCAACACCATCATCAGCAGCAGTATCATCCTCATCCTTCAGCCTCATCTTCAGCAGCAGCATCATCATCATCATCATTTTACTTTTTCTTCACTACAGCCGCAACAACCGTGACAAGAACAAAAAAAACACCAACAATCACCATCGCAAGGTAATAGAGCAAGGCAATCAAAGCAGTGAGTCAGTTAGCTGTTTCGATTTCGGTTTCAATTTCACCGTCAGCCAAGTGGAAAAAAAGCAGAGAACTGAGCTGAACAGAAGAACAGAGGAAGAACTGGCAACTCAACTTTTGTTTGTGCAGACGATGCCCGGTGAAGGAAAGAAAAGTGTGTGCTGAAGCACGTTTGAAGCCACCACTAACCACGGTCAAATACACTCACACTCAGCACAGCACAGCTCAACACAGCGGAACAAACAGGCTGACTTTACTGACTTTACTGACTGGCAACGAGTGAGTGTGAGTGATATGCACTAGCACTAGCATCAGCATCAAAACGACGACCACAACCTCGTCGAGATGAGGACGACGCCGACGATGACGCCGAGGACGTACGTATACCTTAGTTAGTTGCTTAGCTCTTTCGGCTGCAACTCAACAGCACAGCAACACAATGTCCGTCCATTAACTTTAGCTGTGTAAGTGTTTGCATGTGTGTCTGTACACTTTTGATTGCTTTTACTTCTGCTGTTGTTGTTGTTGTTGTTTGTTGTTGTCCTGATCACACTGTTGCTGCTGCTGCTGCTGCTGTTTCTAGTCGGTGCCATTGTACAACGGCGGTTTAGGTTGTTCTTACTGCTTCTGCTGCTGATTTCCATTCATTCAACTCAGCAGTGTCAGTGTCGCAGTGGCGATGTCGGCTTTGCGTTGCCTTTTTATTTCCCTGCATTTTTACGACATTTTGCAGTACATTAGTTTATCTTTGCTTCTCTCAGTCAACTCGGCTTCTTCAATTTGTGCGACAGAAAGAAAATCAGTCAGTTTGAGCTGAAAAACAAAGTTAAACAAGAAGCCAGTTTTTATCTCGGTTTTTTGCTTTTATTTTACTTTGCTTTACTATGCCACCACTGACTTTTGCTGTTCACTACACTGTCAAGAACAACAAAACTCAGTCTGAGGTGAGTTGAGGTGAGCGAGATCAAGCTGAAGAGAAAGAGAAGGAAAAGCTAAAGACAAAGTTTTCTTTTTAACACCTTTTACACTTTCATCTATCCAGCCAGCCAGCCAGCCATTCAGTCAGTTAGTCTGTTTGCCTTGCTCAGTCATCACTTTCAGCATCGATGCAGCTTTCTCTTTCCATCCATCCATCCATCTATCTCTGCCGCAATGCGCACCTGTTGCCGGCACTTTGATTGCCTGTTTTGCTTGGCATTTTGTCAAGCGACTTCAGTACAGTTCAGCCCGCTTCTTCCGGCACTGAACACTACACCTGGTGACACTTACACACCTACACACACACACAGTAGTGAACAGCTTTCTCTCAACTGTGTTCAACTGCTTAACTCAGCTGTCTGACATTGGTAATTCACAAGACTGGCACTGACACAAACTGCTAAACAAACTGGAGCTTAAAAGTACGCCGGTACGACACAACAATGTGTGTGTGTTTGTGTGTGACAACAAAGACGACAGCAGCAGCAACAACAGCAAAAAGAGTAAAAATAATTGTGACACCTCTTTTTTCTCCCTCTCTTTCTCTCTCTTTCTCCTTTAGCACAATTTAACTTTTACAGTAGCAGCAGAAACAGCAGCAGCAGTTACCGGTGCAATCGTCATTTTGGTTTTGCCAACTACGACCACCATTACTACAACTACTACTACTACTACTTTGCAAACCTCATTTCTACATCTACAGCAAAAAGCAAAAAAGTCAGATACTACTGTACGATCTAGATATTGCTATTTTTTTGCTGCTGATAAACAACAACTTGATTTGGTGAAATAGGGTTTGGGGTAGTTTTTGTTCCCACACCAGCAGTGCTCCCTGGTCATCATTATCATTATCATCAGCATCCCTTTACCACCACCACCAGCATCATCAGCATCACCACAAACCAAAAAGATGATTTTCTTTGCCAACCAACCTTTAAACCCCTTTTCTGTGCCGTAGCAGAGAAAGAAAAAAAATAATTTTACATCAAATTTTTAACGTGCCATCGTTTCCAGGTAGCATCAACCTCATTCTTCTCTTTCGTCATCATCATCTTCTTACTCTTCTTCTTCTCGTACTGGCCACCACCAGCACCACCACCAGCCCAGCTCAACTCAACTCAACTTTACCTGCATCCAGCAGGTAAATAACAATAATAAAGCGGCTAACCTGCAACAACAGCAGCAGCAGCAGCAGCATCAGCAAAGGCAATCAAACTGCCTGACTGCCTGCTACCTTTGAATGAGCAAGTGAGTGAGTGACAGGCAGACAGAGAAGCAGACACAAGCAAACGGGCAAATGTGCAGAAGCAGCAGCAGCAGCAGCAGCTTAAACACCCAAATTAATAAAGTAGTCCAGTCTGTGTGACTGGCTTCTGCTTAGTGCAGCAGCAGCAGCAACAGCAGCAACTGTTGTTGCATCCCTTTACATTTCTTCTTCTTCTTCTTCTTCTTCTTCCTCTTCTTCTTTTCCACCACAACCAGTACTACATCTACACCGCTACAAGTCTTTGCCAAGTCACTTTTTTTTAACTGGCAAAGTCGATCTGAGCTGAGCTGAGCTGTGCTGAGCTGAGCTGCAAAGTCTAATCAACTGCTGCTGCTGCTGCTGCAGCCGTAGTTGTGGCTGCTAACCTTTTTGAGCTCTCCTTTCAGAGTAGTGTGAGATGTTCTCATCGCCAATGATGTCTCTGGCAATTTTCTGCCGCTGCTGTTGTCGTCGTCGTCGTCAACATCAGTGATATCACCTTCTCATTCAGTGGAATATTATCCTTCTATCACCTTCCATCGCAGTTAAGTCTATTGCGCATCCCTTTTCTTCATCGTGCGATTGAGTGACTATGAATGCTGTGATTTTGTGTTCAGTGAAAAAAATGTAGTGCAAGCTTTCAAAGCAGCAGCAGCAAGAAGTGCTGCAGTTCTGATGAAAAAGCCAGAAAAAGCCGTGAAAATCGTCTGTGACATATCACACCAATGTCGACGGTAAAAGTTGCACACTTCAGCTTCAAGCTGACTCACTCAGCTAAGCAGCAGCCTGATAAGAACAGCAGCAGCAACAGCAGCAGCATGTATCATCTTTTTCGGGCAAAACACTTATCAGCAGCTGCATCGTTTTTGTCGTCATCATTTGACCTTCGCACATTGACATCAACTTGACTGCATCAACTTCAGCTTCAACACCAGACAGCAGCAACAACTGCCTGTTCATCTTTTTCCTTCAAACATTAACCAAAAAAAGACTGCCAACAAACAAGCAACAGCTTTGACTAGTAATGACTCACCCAGCTAAAAGTGAGGTAAGTTGACTGAACCCCTTTTCCTTCTTCTTCTTCTTCTTTTCCTTTTCCAATGAATCACTTAATATTCACACACACACTGCAATCTTTTTTTAGTTAGCAGTGCTTAGAAACATTAGAAGAAAAAACATTCGCTCATTCAGTCAGTCAGTCTAGACACAAACACACAAACACACAAGCAGACAATTACGGTTAGAGAGAGGGTTACCCTTCAAAATGGTGGAAAACGATGACGATGATGATGATGATGGCGATGATGATGGTAATGGTAATGACGGTAATGATGAGGGTGATGGAGGTAATGGAGGTAATGGAGGTAGTGGTGGTGGTGGTGGTGATAATAGAGATGGTAATAATAATGTCCCTTGCCCCCTTTTCTTCTTCTTCTTCTTCTTCCAATCAATAAGTGTGCAATCAACCGGATCCCCTCTTTTTCTTCTTTTTTGTCTTCTTACCTTCAAATTTTCAGTTCCCATCTCACCGGTTCCGTTCACCCCTTCTTCTTCTTCTTCTTTTCCTTTTTATTCAAACCGACATTTGCCACTGCTAGCGCTGCTAGCTAAACACTACCGTCCACTTGCTACTTGGTTTTCTTTTTCCTTCTTCTTCTAGTTTTCCTCTTTTTTTCTTAACCATCACCACCACCACCATCATCATCAACATTTCCATTCACTGGTTAATTACCTCGTCGTCGGCGACGACGACCCGAGCTTGAAATAAAACAGCACGCACACTTAGTTGAGTAAACACATAAAGTCAGTCAGTCAGTCAGTGTTTGCTGCTGCTCCTCAGTTTTCCCTTCCTTTCTTTCTTTCTTTCTTTGTCGTCTAAGAAATAAATGAGTGAATGACTGACTGAGTGAATGAACCGGCTGCCTGCAACAGCTTTATTTAAGCGGCAATGCACGCTAACTTGGCGAACTTGGCGGACAGGTCATCGGCAGGTGAACTGAAAGTCTTCTACTGTTGCACAACACCTTCTTAGTTTTAGATGGAGGAGGAAGCAGCAGATGTGTCGAGGATGATGATGAAGGACAGAGAAAAGGAGAGAAAAGACAGATTTTCCTGAGAGATTGCCGCTGCCGCCGCCGCCGCCGCCGCTTTATGCCTGTCCATCACCTTACTCTTTTTTCTCTTTCCTTTTTCTTTGTCGACCACTTAGTTTCAGATGACAATGACACAGTGTCATTTGACTGTGTTGTTAGCAGCTTGACTGACTGAGCGAAAAATGCCGTAAAGAGCCGTCCGGCTTGTTTTCTGCTGTTGTTTTAGCGCAGTTTTGTGCAGTCTTTTTGTGTGTTTTGATTTGATTTCTGATTTGATTTGCCACAAACGACAAAAGGCGACTTTTTAACTAATTAACTGTTGCCTTGCTCTGGCAGTCACCGAGTGCTAACAACAACTTACTTTTTTGTTTATCGATGCGGCACCGGTAAAATCAAATTAAATTAAGTCAACACTATCGCATCACTGTGACACTTACTAAAGGAGGCTACTGTGGACTGAATAAGCGAACAAGCATTTGAGGAAAAAGTAGGCATTTTAGCGCACACACACTATCATTATCATTATCATCCTCATAACCGAAAAAAATGTACCAATTTTAAAACCTGTCAAATTTTTTAAAGTCACTCAAGTAAATCGTTTTGTGTTGTTGTTGTTGTGATTGTTGCTGCTGCTGTTGTTGCGGTGTGTGCACTCTCCCGTAAACACTTATCAATTAGCAACCGATTAGGCTCAATCATTTTAGCAGCAGCAACGGCCCTTCCTTTCTAATGTTCAATCAATAACAAATGCCACTGTTCAGTGCTAATTAATTAATTAGCAGCCTTTAAATTAGCCCGCTGATCACCACATTTTAAGTGCACTTAGCAGTGTTAGATTCTGTGTTGATGTTTTACCGCAACCAAACAACACAAGCAAGTTTATTTACGGTTTTTTAGTGCCAGCCTCAAAACCTTGAATCAATTAAGGCTGTCTAGTGACAGTTTCCGTTTTTTAGGCAGAAGCTTTTATCTATTTAAAACAAACTTTTTTTTAAAAGTAATTAAATGTACTAACTTAATTGTTAGAGTGCTTTTGCCTTCAACATATTAATTTAATTGTGTGTGAACCACTTCCTAGTTTTGCAAAGTTGTTGCCAATTACTTTCCGTGATCAATAATTCTTGAATCTAATTGAAAACTGACTCGAGTTGATTAAAACACACGCAAGAAACTTTTAGTGCTGCTGTTTCTATTTATTTATTTGCATAACTAGGCAGCACTTACTTGCACGTACTCTTTCACTCTCTGGTACCAATTTAGTCACTTTCACTCAGTCACTCTTAATTATTTTTCCCGTTTCAGTCAATGCCATCCATTTCTTTTCTACCATCTTGCGCCCAGGCAATTAAATGTAATAAAACTAAGTTTGATGATTAATTAATTAACTTTGAAAAGTGAGTAAGTGTGTGAGTAATAAAAATTGAAGTCTTTTTTTCAAGTGTTATTCACTTTCGATTCTCGGTTGCTGGCAACTGTGAGATTGAAGTTTGTGTGTTTTAGCTGTTGTCAAAAACAAAGACGTAAATTAAGGAGAATTAATAAGGAGCTTTTGAGTAGTTTTTGTCAACTTAAAAAGCGAAAGAAGGGAATAACTGTTTTGAGAGAATTTTGAGGTCCATTTTTCTGCTGCGCAATTAACTCAGTAATAACTTGTTTCTTGTTAAGCGGTTATTAAAATCAATTTTAAATTTGCCTTTTTAAAATAAAAAGTTAATGTTTTAAAGTGAATTTAGATTGCATAAATAGCTCATCAACAGGATTTTTTGTTAAAATTAACTAGTAAAAAATAATTAGTAAATTAACAAAATATAAAAAGTGACAAGGTCATTCTACCTATTTTTACTTTAACTTTGAACATTTGTTCTTGAAATTGCCAATCCCTGTTTAAAAAAATTATTTAGTTCTTTTATTTCTTGTAAACTGAGTGATATTTGCTCTGTAATTTTAGTTTCTCATTTTCATCTTTATTTTTTAATACAGTTTAAAGCTGGCTGGGTAAACAGCATTTTATTCCTCTGGGCACTTAGTGCCAGGCGCTGGTGGATCAGTTTGATTAATCAATCTAGGCAACTTGTTTGACTGTACTTGAATGCACTTAGATATCACTTATTTAGAGATTGATCCAGGATCAAGGAAAAAAAAGAAAAAAAGATACATTCAATTGAGCAAATAAGTATTCAAAAGTGGCGGTTTAAATTGATTAAATAGTGTAAATGGGATTACTAGTTAAGTGGTGTGATCTTGAAAGCAACTAAATAAGCAAACAAATTACGATCAAATGGAAAAAAACAGATAAATGTTTTGAAAGTAAAAGCAAAGGGGGAAAAAGTAGGCAGCAACAAAAAAGTAACGCACTAAACTGCTGCAAAAACAACAACAACAACAGCAGCTGCAATGCCAACGAACTCTAATGCCCTCAATTAACTTAACTTGCCGTAACTTGTCGTCATCATGTTTTTGCTGCTTGCTGTTATTTTTATTCATCGTCTTCTTCTTTCTTTCCTTTTTTCTTCTTTTTTGCTCATTACTTCTTTGCAGCACTAATTTGTTTTTGTTCTCATAAAACATTAACAACAAGCTAAACATGTGTTAAACGCCAGCATCAACAACAGCAGCAGACACTCACCAGACTTTTGTCATTAGAATGAAACAAAAAATGCAAAAAAAACTGCAGTCACATTTTATTCATATTTTCCATATTTGGAAGGAATAACCAGACAGAAGAATAAGGAGGCACAAACAGTGCAACAACTGTCAAATTGTTGCCATGCATTCTTTTTTGCCATTGTTTGGGCACTTTTGCAGACTATGCTAGCTTTATGATGACTGGGAAATGAAGATGAGTGACTGGGAGTATATAAGATAACTAAAAACTAATGAAAATGATGATGATGTTTGTAATTGATAGTGAGCAGAGCTCACTTACTAAGACTACTACTTACTATGTCGACCCCTGCAATCCTAAATGCTTTTATCCGGCGCACACTTAAGCACTTTCAAAAGGCTTAACAAAACAGTGAGCCCCAGAGAGTCCCAGAGCCCCTAAAAACAAGCTACTGAGCCAGACTGCTGTGTGTGTACTACACACTAAACGACGACAATTATTTTCCATTCTCTCTCTCTCTCTCTCTCTCTCTCCCTCTCGTTATCCATCCATCTCGTTCATCCCTTTTTCCCCTTAAACGCATCTAGAACTGGAAAATAGAAACCGTTTTAGTAGTAGCAGAAGTACGCCAACTCATTACCAGCTGCACCACCAGCACCACTTAAATTACGCTAAATTGATTCACTGTACGGCTGCCAATGTACGACAGTTGACTGAAGTGGTTCTGACCAGTCAGTTTGTGTTAACCAGAAATGAGCGGGCAAATGAGAGAGAGAGAGAGAGAGAGAGAGAGAGAGAGAGAGAGAGAGAGAGA
>JAALOO010000711.1_pt1 | contig 27928 bp, 25 predicted proteins | sample 7257641 | NCBI WGS metagenome assembly JAALOO01 (sample SAMN14085613, study PRJNA598686) | mite metagenome | biome: ENVO:01001000; feature: ENVO:01001002; material: ENVO:01001226; isolation source: single female mite from University of Michigan culture on fish food culture... ...
TACATTGGTTTAAAAGTACACTGCATAAACTGAGTTTATGCTGGCCCTGCTAGTACACATTTAAAAAGTAAACTTGTCTTTTTAAATCACAAAATTTTCAAAATAAATAATCTGTGTGTTTTAGAAGCTAAAACACCACTCCGGCCAAACAACTTGGGAAGGTGTACTGGTTAAACTTCAACCAGGCATTGAGTTTCGCAAAGTTGAAATTCGTTTTTTTTGTTAGCAGTCTTCATCGCCCCTTAATCGAGTCAATTAACGCGGCAATAATTTGAAGCTCGTTAAACGCAAACGCGTGAAGGCAAATGGATGGGTACGGAGGTTGAAAAAAGCAGCTCACTTGCTGGCGGCTTTCGCAAACGAAAAGATGCGGCGGCTGTTGGGCCCACAGGCAGCTGGCGCAACAAGCGCATCTATTAGCTGCATCAATTGGCCTGTCAGTAGGTGCACTCTCAATCTCAGTGTTTAGTGAAGAGTGCTGAATGGCATTTAGTTGATCAAATTGGGCCTTTATTTGGTACCGCCGCAAAGCGCCTTTCAGCGTATGGCGTCTGCAGGGGTAGCGGCAAGTGTACACACACACACAAACACAAGAAAAGAGTCGACCAATGCAATTGCAATTATTGCCAGTGTCATGATTTATGGGCAAATTCTCGACTGTAAGTGACGAGACTTATCATGAACAGGGCAACTGTTTTTGCCTTTGCCGTTGGTTAAGCCTCTATTTGAGCATCGTCAAGTGGCGGCAGTGGAGATGCCCAGAAGAACCGAGAAGAGAATCAAATTTAGCTAAAGATAGAAACAGCAGCCATGCATCCAGCAACAGAAGCAGTAACTGCCACTTTAGCGCTCAAGCGCTCTCCAGTGCATCAACAGCAGCAAAAGTCGTCGACCAGAGCAGCAGCACAAAGCAGGACGGGCGTACAGTACATGGCTGCTGGTAATCTTATCGACTATTGCGGAATCATATATCATTGGCGCCTCTGCTGCTAAGCGGCAACTGACTGCTAAGCTGAGCAAGGCTGCAACAACTAATTCGCAAGTAAGTGAGCCTGTCTATCTGGTTGGCTGTCTTTGTAGTGGCAGTTGTGGTGATGGTGGTGGTGATGGTGGTGGCTGTGATTGCGGTAAACTGTGGAAGTGCAACATGCAGGTCAAACACGAGTGTAGAGGATGTTGCATTGAAAATGCAGTCAATCTGGTCAACAGCTAACATCAAACACTAATCTGATTAGTGAAATCCGAGTGTAGCATTTCAGGAGGAGGAGAAGGCATGAGTTAAAAGTGATCACAGTGAAAGATGGGCGTGTGCCACCATTTGGAGACATGCCTCACCTGCCTGAAAGCGAACATACCGGGGGCAAGGAGGCAGGTGGTGCTGTTCTTGCTGACTGGGCGACCAATGTAAGAAGCTCTAGATCAGACCTTGGGGGTAGCAGAGGCTGTGTGGGTACGCAAGGCAAAGTGGCCTATCATTAGCGGCGATTGAGTGAGTGGACAAAGCGACACAAAGCAGCCATCAAATGTCAATAACGAGAAAGGGCAGATGAGTTGCCGAATTGGTTGACTGTAGTCTGTAGTCTGACGCGTATTGCAGTCATTTCCGATCGACAGTTGTCAATGGTCACACTAAAAAGGTCATTTACAGGCTTCTCTAAAGGCCGTATTTGGGCAAGTGAACCACTGAGTTGAGAAGACGGACAGGGAAACACGTCAGGGTAATTGTTACATGCAAATTGATCCATTCAAGTACTTTCGCAAGTCCACAAAACTGGTGTAGTGCAGTTGTGGAAACGAAAGTTTGGGTTGCTTTGACGGGTTACTGCTGAGCCTTCGAGAGTAAGCGTCAACGAGGACTGTTTGCCCGGAGAAAGGGGCAAGACTTTTACACATGTCAAATGCAGACACGGCGGTTGGACACACTGTCGCTTCGGACGCTGAACGGCAGACGGGATTGAGTCGTAAAGGAGGCAATAGGCAGCATCGCCATCAGCATGAGCAGCCCGGCAGCAGTGCACTGATGTGCAATGGGCAAATAAAAACATAGCCCAGCTATAAAGCGAGCTGCGCGACTAATGGCAAGAATAAATTGGCAAATATAAATCGTTCCCAGTGTGCACTAGATCGGGGAAGCATTCAACACACTGAGACACGACTCGGAAAAAGGGAAGTTTACTGTTGGAACAAGTAGTAGTAGTAGTGACTTGCAAACTCACACTGTACTCTACTGAATGCCGCAATTGACTTGCCACAGAGTTAAAAGGTGTAGTAGTGGCCAAACGCAGCTCACTAAAAACACCAGCAAATTAATTTTCGAGTTACCGTTTTCTTGTAAAATTATTTTCAAAATAGCTAGTAAATCAGTGACGTGTGTTTTGTTTGCTCACAGATTGACTTTTCTGTACTTTTCATTGCTTATCTTTGACGCAAATATCAAACAGCTATAATGTTTGCATTTTAAACCCATAGTTACATTAGCAAAAAACCTTTATAACTTTGTGATTAGCAATGGCCAATGTATTGTTGACATTATGAATTGAGTAAATAAAGTTGTTTGCATAAAGTAATTTTATACAGCTAAAAATTGTCAACTAAATATATTTTAAAAGGTTAAAATGCGTAAAAATTTAGTCGACTTTTTGACAAAAAAAATGGGCACCATCAGCAAAGAAATCAAAATTCAAGATAGCTGGAAAACATTGCCAGACATTGGTGCACAGGGTTTACTTCAAAGCAATCAGTGAATGAGGCGCGAAGAAAAAACAGTGGCTCAGAGGCGCACAGGCGGCACAGCGCGAATGGAGCAATCGATGCCATAATTCAGAACCATTTGACCGTAATAAATTGGATCTTCATCACCAGCATCTGCAGCAACAGCAGAAGCAGGCAGGAGAAACAGGCAGGCAAGCAGACAGCCAGGCAGACTGCTGCTGCCAGGCCACAAAGGAACTGTGCTCTGCCAAAGTAAGAGAAGCAGCGGCAGTAAGAGAAGCTACCGCCTGGCACTGGCGAATTCTGCATTGAGAGAAGGACGGTGCTGCTGAGTTGCCTGCCTGCCGCTAGGCCACAAAGACACGCACACTCTAATTTGATTCATTCACTACATTAGCCGTAATTAGCATCTCTCCACTGGCTGCTGCTTGTAAGTCAATTGATTATCATTCATTAAGCAACGAATCGCGATAGTGCGGGCTGCAATGAAACGAGGTAGCCTCCCTTCTCTCACTCTCCACTTTAACTGAGAATGACTTCAATTGAAAGACGCTGCAGAGAGTGCAGCAAAGCTGCACACAAAAACGGCAGGTTAACTTGATACGAGCCAAGACACGGCGCAAATTGCCGATAATGACTGCCTGCCAGCTCAACTGACATGAACAAGTCCTGCGAGGAGAGGCAGGTAGGCTGGTCGCATTAAGTGCACAGAATCGATTGATCGCACAATTCGGGCCAGTGAGTATGTGTGTGTATGTTGTGTGTGTTTCGTGTGTGATGGACACAGAAAACGTCTGGTATTTTGAGCAAACTTCAGCAGCTGACCAGTGGTTACGGATAATTCAATTACCCGAAAAATAAACTGGAAGCCATTAGTAGGGAATCGAGTGAGAGAAACGATCATCAGAATGATCGCCCACAACACGACGACACAGATTAAAGACTCACTCAATAGAGCAATCAAATTGGAAACAATGCAAAACATGCACTGGCAGACGGACGACGAGGCGATTAAAGTTGTGGCTGGATGCTTAGTCAATAGAAAAGAAGAAGATAAACTATCAGAGTAAGTAGAATCCTTGAGCGAACAGTCGTTCAAAGTAAGTAGACTTGATTTGCGGCAAATTAGCAATTGCCAAGAGAGAGAAAAGAAAGAGGGTGCAAACAGCACTGGGCAAACAGCAAATCAATCGTAGCGAGATTAGTTTGCAATCAAACGCAGCACGGTAGCAACCGAGGAAGTGCAACTCGGCCCTTCGTTAGTGTGCACCACAGTTGCTGGACAGCGGCGGCAGAGGACAGAGACGTGCCTGGAGAGCACTGGGCACTGAGGGCAGTGTTGAGTGGTGAGCCACTCTCGCCACCATAGACTCGACCGGCAATGCTAGCGGACAACGTGCTTACCACTAAATTTATTAGGTTCATTAGGCAGGCCAAACAAAGCTTTTTCCAGAAGAAAAATGGACATTCATCTATACTAAAAAGTTTTGCAGAAACTAACTTTTTTAGTGACCAACAATGGTAATAGTCAGAACATCACATTCACTTGCTGACAAGCATTTAAAAATTTTCCAGTGTGAATATTCAAGTGAAGCAGAATATGGTTGCCACAGTATGGTTGCACTTGGTGTTCACTAGCTGTACTTAGCATCAGTACTAATTGAATTCACTAGAACTGTGATAAAGAAAAAATGAAGTGAGCAGGAAAGACGCATTTAGAAGGCAGAGGAGATAATAGAGATTGAAGAAGACAATGCAAGTGATGTTCACTGAAGGCACTCGGTACAAAGAGAGAAGAGGAGTGCGAGTTGTATGTAAACACTTGAGCAAACAAATTAGAGCTTTGTTTAGAAACAGTCCAAGTGACTGAGTTCGGCTTCTGTAGCCTCTCTACATGGTCTTCTAGAGGCATAGTGCACAGAGAGTCAAGCCAGCCTCAAAGGAACAGACAGCACAAACAGACAGCTGCTCAGCGAGAACACAAAGAGAAAGAGAAACAACCAAGAGCCAAGAGCAGCAGAAGCAGCAGTTTCAGAATGCAGCCACAAAGCCGCTTACCGTTAAGTCTTTAACAATTTGACAAAAGTCTGTAGCTGAACAAAAGAATACCTGGTCAATGGCTGTGGAAGTTACGCCACCAGCAAAGGTGTCATCGGTGGAAGCTTTTCTGCTCAGCATGCCTTTCACAGTAAGTGAATCATCAGTAGTGCTGATTCCGGCATTTGCATCCCCATCCTCGGAGGCACAGTCGGAAGGAAGGGTCACGTGGCTGTTGCCTAGCTCGCATGGTGACTGCTCACTGCCAACTCTGGTGATCACTTCCTCTGAGCTGCTCTTCTCTGGTGCTGCTGGTGATGATGGTCTGGCCGCCTTTGCTGCCGCCGTCTCTTCTGGAGCGGTCGACCCCAGCGATGGCTGTCCCTCTACCGACGACGACGGACTGGTGTGATGATGCTGTTTTCCGCCGTCGAAAGAAGAAGTGGAGAGCAGAGCTGCAGTGCTCACACTGTGCTCCACCATGACCGCCGACATGTGTGCTCGGTGTGTGACGGAAGGCAATGGAAGAGATAAGCAACAGACAAACTGGGGCTGTAGTGGCGAAGAGCAGTGGAGACAGTGTCAGTCGGCAAATGAATAGCCGCAATATTAGAGCAGTTATACTCGGTCTGAGTGAGTGAGTGAGTGAACTATGACAAGGCCAGTCACTAATTAAAGGACAACTGCCAGACACCGGCAGTGCCCTCACGAGGGTACTGGTGAGCTTTGGTGGCTGCTGCCAGCGACCGAATGACACCGGTCGACGAAGACGACGAGCTGGGTGGCAGTGAAGAGGCAGACAAAGTGCTGATGGCCCACAGACACCACTGCCTGTTCATGTTCGGGCGCAAAAAGGACTCAAACACGAAAAGTACGAGTAGAAGTACAAATTTGCATTACATCAAATTTGAGGGCAAGTGATCGGGCGATGCGTGCTGCCGGTGGCACTGTACGGTGGAAGAACTGATGGCGTAAGTAGAGCACAGCAGTGTGCTAATGGCTCCCGCAGAAGAGTACACCAAGTCAGACAGAGTGTGCTGTACACAGTGAATGAACACACAGAGTTGAGCACATAAATTGACGCCCCAGCGTCTCTTTAGAGCGACAACGAGGGAAGGCAAATCAAATGCAAACAGACAAATGAAGCAGAGACAAATGAAAGCGGCCGGTGCTGATGCTGAAGCAGTTTGGTGGTGGCGAATTGGCGAGAAACGGACGCATATTTTAAGTGCTCGCACGGCTGTCGCTTTGGCGAGTCTAATTCGATTGAGCGGCGCTGTTGTGTTCAGCAATCTGGCTGACAACGGGAGCTGAATGGCGCCCAGTGACACCAGACGAGGATGGATGAGACACACTATAGCCGAGTTGTGTGTCAGCACTGGTAGCCTCTGGTGCTTCTGCTTCTGGACTGCTGTCACCGGCAAGTGACAATTTCAACACTCAATGCGTGACAATTGACCAATTGACTTGGGCAGAGTTGCTCACAGTGCGATGACTGCTTTGAATGAGTGCAGTACAGTAGCAGCAACACTGACTATGCACTGTTCAGCCTTATTCAAAGTGGTGCAATTTAACTGATATCCCGGTAGGAAGTTTTCTTTTTTAATCAGGGCAAACGTGTAAATAAAACTGCACACAGTATGCGATAACACGTGGAATTAATTAGCAAATTGAAGGAGCCAGCAGTGAAGAGGGGGCAAATTAATCAAAACGCAAGCAGGCGGCAAACGTTTGACAAATGTTACTTGGAAGTGGCAACTTTAATTTAGCTTAATTTTCAAGATAGCTGGTCACTAGCCGTGCGACTGCTGCTACTTGAAGATGGAGCATAGCAGTAATTGACGCCAGGACTAAAAATAAGGACACACAGAGACACTGGCGAAGAATAGATGGAAAGGAGAAGATGAATCACATGAATGGATGAACGGACAGATAGGGACAATCAATAAGAGAGAAGAAAAACAATAACCAGACAAAGAATGGGCACGATGGACACGATGATCAATAAGAAAGGGGGACAAGACTAACGGGGGCAGAGGGGCGCAGAAGAGCAGAGGAATAAAACACGACAGCAGAATGGTAATCGAGTCGAGAAAAGTTAGAGCGAATGGCAAAGAACGAAGAATGAAAGGAGCAATGACAGCTAGTGAAGTAACGTAAAAGACAAACACAAACAGACGATGGCGGTAGACGAGGCAGAGGGAGAAAATGAGAGAGAGAGAGTGAGAGCAAAGCTGGCGAACGCGCGAGCAAATCACTCAGCTGGCGCTACAGCACTGTGAGATAAGATGTGGAGAGACACTTGACTGCACCAGAGGCTGTACAAAGAGACAGAGGAAGACTGAAAGAAAAACACACGGCGGAAGGAGAAAGAACAGAAGCAGCAGATGACAAGGTTGTGGAGGTAAACTATCCAAATCAACACTCAGGCAAGGGCCTCGATTGCAGCGCGCGGGCGATTAGATTTGAAAATGAACAGTCTGCAACATAGCCGCCATTCAATTCAATTCACCGACATCGACAACAGCAGCGACAGCAGAGTCACCGAGCAGAGAAAAAGACTGTGCACTGTGCAGACTTCAAATATACTTCGAAATGCGAAGTAGGCACGAACACGGAAAGGTGAACATTAGGGGAAACGATGTGAACAGACCGAGAGCAGACGGCCAACTGACTGGCGCGCGGTGAAGATCGAGTCCAACCGGACTGCATCTGCCTGCTCCACCACGGACGTGACGTGACGGAGACTGTGGTCGTGGTGGTGGCTCAGGAGGCAGTGGCACTCACCGCCAATGGTACCGTGCCAGGAGCAAAGGGAGAGGCACAGGGAACTGGAGGACAGCTCAAGCCACCGCATCCGAAGTCTCGCTTCGGCCGCGGAGTTTGCAGTGCAGTGGTTGGCGCCAAGAGGTGCCTGGGAGCGAGTAGTACACAGGCAAGGAAGGCGAGGAGGAATGAGAAGACGACAACAACGGCGACGACGACGACGGCGAAGACTACGGCAATGGCGTTTAGCTGCAACGACTCTCGGCCTGGCTGCTGTCGCTTGTGCTGGTGGACTGATGGCAGCAGCGGCAGCTTTCGCTGCTCACGAGCTTGCAATTGCAATCGTCGATGGCTCACGTTCATCGTCCAACCATACGGACATACTATGGCGACCGAAGAGGAGACTGCACCAGTGGTTGCGCCAAGAAAGCGACTAACTGACTGACTGGCTGGCGGATGGCTGCCTGTCTGCCTGCTTGAATGTAGGTAGCAGCGAGGGCTCCGTAAAATGTCTTTCTGGGAAAATAAATTACTGCAATGGCACTGGCGCTGCTGCTGCTGCTTGGGACAGAGAACACTTGGATGACTGCTGGCAGAATGCTGCTGCAACAGCACTTGCATGTCTGTTTTCAGACACTCACTTGGACCAAAACTTTGTTTGGCAGGATCGATACTGCGGACTGAAAGACAAACTGAAAGGCCGACAGGAGACAGAAAAAGGGAACCGAAGAGAAACGACAAATAAGTACGAGGACGAAGTGGGCAACCGTGATTGCAATTATTAGTGGCATTAGCTCAACCATTTGACAATCGGGCAACAAAAAGGGGAGACACTTTGGGCGAGCATACACACAAAGTAGCCAAACACTGTGCAACACAGTGGGCACAATACGCACAAATGGCGTTCTGATTTAAGGTGTGCAAAGTGTTCGGTGAAGAGGAACTTAAGGCACTTGTCACCGGGAGCCGTGATAGGCGCCAGTCAATTAAAGAAATGTGAAAATAAAGTAAAAAGAAAATTTAGTAAAGTACTGCTAATTAAATGCAGTTGCACTTAGTAGTTGGCAATTGAAGTATTAAGAATTGGGAAGCAAGGTTATTCGCTAAAGTGATTCCCTAGATATGCTACAAAAATCAAGTGAAAGGAAACAAAGGAGGAGATGCTCTCATCTACAAAGTGAGGCGGTGTTTTTAGAAAAAGGAGATTACTGAAACCTATGCAGTGTCTGCTTGAAAAGAAAGAAAATGCGATCAGCACGTGCCCAGTGATCGTGACACGGGCAAATGACTGCTGGCCACCGACTACCGACCATCAGCGGTTCAGTGGAGGAGACCAGAGGCCAACGAATATACTTGCGGCAAAGAGTGGCCGTGGTGGTGGTGGTGAACACCACCAGTATTGAAAGGAAAAAAGAGAGAAAGGGAGCAGAGCCGTCCCGAGACGACCATTTGTACTGGTGCCAGGCAGCAGAAGGCAATGAGGAAAGAGTGCAGCTCAGGGTACAGAGAGTGACTGTCTGTGTAGGTCTGTCTGGCTGGCTGTGTGTGTGTGTGTTTGTGATCGGTGTGAGGGCGAGAGAGAAAGACAAGAGAACGTTGCTGTTTAGATGTGTCGGAAAGCATCCGCCTGGGAATGCAAAAGAAAACATCGCCGCGAGCTTATAAATATTGAGCAGGCCAGCAGATGAGTGGTGCGAGATGCGGCGCACCGATCTCTATTGGCTCGATGCATCTTAAGCAGATTAATCACATCAGTGCTGAGAAAGCAATCGGCGGGCAGGTAGCCCCGCAAACAAACGGACACATAACTCAACACACACAGACACAGATTCTGGCAGACAAATGGCGGCCTGCTCTGTTCTTGCCGCTCACACAGTTGGGGCCCAGTACAGAGTAGAGCTCTGCTCTACTCTTGCGGAAACCTAGTGACCAGTTTGATTTAGAGCATCCGCTCGCGGGGAGAAGACTCACTCTCCGCAGGCATCGACACAAAGTCAATAGAGTGGGAAAAGAAAGAAAGAAAGGTGTTTGCACACACTGATTGCACCTACCTTGGAGCGGGCGTTGACCGACTGGAGAGCGGCGCGTTCTGCAGCCTTGCGGACTGCCTCACGACGGTTGCAGCACTTGATGAGATCAGCAATGGTTCGCTTGGAGCCCTCACACCCTGACTGGTCGTCAGAGTTGTCCTCACTGTCGTCACTGTCCTCTTCATCCTCCTGGGTAGCATCACTCTCTTCATCACTGGCAGAATCACTATTGTCATCATCATCATCCTCTTCTTCTTCCTCCTCCTCCTCCTCGTCCTCATCAGCCTCATCGTCATCGTCATCTTCAGACAAATCCTCTTCGGAGCTGTCCTCATCACTAAAAATGACCTTTTTTGACTTGGGCCCTTTTGCACTTTTGCCAGACACTGAAGCAGCTTTTTTCGTTGGGGCCTTTGGCGTTTTCTTTCCTTTTGTAACTTTGTTATGACTAACCCGAGAGGCCTTCACTTTTTTGTTAGTCATTTTGATTGTCGTCTGCTTCTTTTTTCCCACTGCATTCTTCGGTTTCTTTTGCGTTTGCTGCAAAAGACAACGATTGCACGCTACCTGAGTTCGGGGATGCTTGTGAGTGCACTTTGTAGCTTTCACTTTCAATTTTGATTTGTGACTAGCCTTCACTGTGCTGATCTCATCTCCATCTTTTTCCTCATCTTCCACTTCTTCATCGACATTTTCATCAAGCTCTTCGTCATCAGAATCGTCAGAGTCACTAGCAGCCTCCTTCTTTGCTTTTCCAGTTGGTTTAGCCTTTTTAGATTTCGAATCTTTTGCCATTGGTTTTTTTGAAGTTTTACTGTTAGTTGCAGTTGTCTTTTTACCCTTTGAGGTTTTGCTATTTTTACTTTGTGATTGTTTACGTGGTCGTCGAGTCGGTGAGACGAGAGACGGGCGACGTTTATTAGGAGTTTTGCCTTTTGAATAGGTTGATAAGGGAAGGGGCAGTGCCTCTCGCTGTTCAAAGGTTATTCGCACTGAAGGCGCAGAAACGAGTGGCTGTGGTTGGTGGAACGATTGAAGTGCAGTTGAAGTGGGAGAAGACGACGGCGCGGAAGTAGAATGATTTTTGGGCCCTTCAGCACTTGGACGAGCCTCTCCTACCAGTGCGCACTGTTGGTCGCCAACATCTTCCTTCCCAGTAACTGTCGGTCGCACAGAAGATGCTGTTGGCGTGGGATGAAGATGAAGCTGCGATGAGTTACCGGTCGAGGGAGAAGTGGTCGCAGTGGTGGTGGTGGAGGTGGAGGTGGCTGTTGTGCTGCTGCTGTTGATGGCAAAGTTGTGTAGCACAGTCAGGTCATGTTTCACTGCGTCTTGTAGCGATAACTGCAGGAGAAAGAAAAGAAAGAAAAAATCAGATGGAAAGTCTCGGAAGGTGAAAACGGAAAATGGGGACAATCTTATTTGCTTGAATATGTCAACTTTTGATTTTTTGGGTCTATGCAATGCAGGAAATAGATGGAACTGTCAAGAAAACAGCAGCGAAAAATGAAAAAAATGATCACCAAGTTTTCACGCATTTAGTTAAATTGCTGAAAAAATATTATTGAAAATTCACAGTTCAAATAAGTTAGAATGTGCGCGTATGAAAAGGCTGTGGATTGCAGAAAAGAGTTTCAGCCTCTTTCGTCTGTGTGCTGGATCGACGTCAGTAGCCATAAACATCAGCCAGGCAGTCAGTTAGTCTTGGAGACAATGGGCGCTGTGTTAGTGCTGCGGCTGCTGCTACTGACAGCGTATGGCAAACTCGAGTACGGCAGCCTCACTCAGCTTTCAGTCGATACGATATTTTCGGTCAGAGTCGAGTTCAGAGTGCTCGACCGAGTGAAAAGAGCGAAACGAAATAGCACGCCGATAGACGACAACAACACCGAAGAGAGCATGAGAGTGCGAGAGAGAGAGAGAGAGGCCACAGGTAAAACATGTTTGGCCAAGTTTGCCGTTTAGAGACTGCAGAGTGAATACATGAAGAAAGAGAAATAAAGAAAGAGAGAGAGACACAAGAAATAAAGACTCGCTTCAAGAGGTCGTGTGTTGTTTTAACTTTATATATTTTAGTCTAGTTTCGGATGGCTATTTTAAGAGTTGAGCAATGGAAAGAGCAGAAACAGAACGCCTAAAGAGTAGTAATGTGTGTGTGGCGCCAAAAGAGCGAACAGTGAAACGACTGGGCGAGTGAAGTGAGATCAAACACGAGCACAGGGGGAGATGTTAGTCAGTTAGTCAGTCAGTCACCAGTGTCAGGAAAGAAGAGACACACTGCCAGTGACGACAGATGAACCGTTTATGTTTGCTCTGTCAAAATGTTGACCAGAACTGTCAGAAATAGTCTGCTTACTTTGGCACTGTCACCCATGGAGTGTCATTCTTTCAGCTTTCAGAACAGAACGTGGGTCAACAAAAAGAGCCTGGGCCCAAGGTGAGTCGGCCAGGAAAAGAGTGCAACTCTGAGCTAGTTGAGCTGAGCTGGCGGAAGAAACGATGAGCATCACCCAAATATTGCCAAAGGAGCGCAATAATGGGGCAGCAATTAAGAGTTGCAACGAGCGGTCATTAGCGCCGAGCTGGAACAGTGCCTGCACTGGCGGCACTGGCACCGTTGCTGTTGCTGCTGTTGCCACTGTAACATAATCAAATTCTTCATTATCTTTTGTCGACGGGCGCGCGCCGCAATAATAAAGTGGAGCAACAGCAACAGCAGCTTTGGATGAAGTTCCATTTGGTCACAGGATTCGGTTACAAGAGTTGGTTAACTTAATTATTGCATTAAATACGAGTTGGTTACATTAGTCATTTGTAAGGAAGTCTGCCGTGCAGCGAACACCATTCTTGTGCATAGTACCATACACCGTGCGGTAGTTCTCATGCTTCATGTGGGGCTATATTGGCTAGCTTAACTGTCACCTAAATGTTCCAATTTGCGATTCAATTGCCTCGACACACACACACACTGGCTAGAAACAAGTTGAGAAGCGTCGCTCAAAAGAGTGTAGCACAAAAACACTGCTCTACCGGGTACTCGCGCCTGGCCAGGGCGTCCGGAGAAGGTCGCCAAAAATGGCAGCAAAAAAGTCAGCCAACAAACAGAAAAGAGGTTACTATGAGTTGCATAGTGCACAAGCGGCATACAGCACAAAACAATGATTGCTGACTAGTGGCTTACCTCGAGAGATTCCTGGTCGGTGAAACACTGAATGGCGAATCCATCGATGATGCTCTCGCTGAAAAAGACGATTCGTTCGGAAACAGGCGTATCTAGGTGCGGTTGCTCGCCGATCACCATTTGAGCGCCATCATTTGGAAACAATGTGGCTCTATTCTCACTTAAGTTTGAGACCGTTGACAGAGTGGAGACTGACTGCTTTCTGCTTTTTGTCACCTCTGAACTGGGGCTCGAGTTGTTGTTTTTTGTCTTGTTCAGGAGACCACTAGACTTGTCTGCTTTTGTGGCGCTGCCTTTGTTGACCTTTTTTGACGCACCGCTACTTGAGGAAGTGGTTGCAGATTTAGCTTTAGATGTTGATTTAGATGTTGATTTTGCCGAAGACTGTTGTACATCTTTACATCCGTTATTTGTACCGCCAGCAGCAGTAGAGATTTTTTGTTGCTGTTTGTCTTTGGCCTTTTCCTTGAAAAACTTAAACTCTTTTGGTTTTTGTTTTGAAGTGAAAGACGACGGTGACAAGACGACATTGTGATTAGACGCAACAAAGTTGATAGTCTCCAAAGAAAGATCAAGTGCAGGCAACTGTGGACTAGCTGTGCCATTGACCAAAACATGATTGTGCAAGTTGTGGATGTGTTGGTTGGCATTGCTGCTGCTGCTGCTGCCGTTATTGCTGGTGATATTACTATCATTATTCACAGTGCTCTTCGGACCTGGAGCCCGAGTGGGAGAGCGGTTTGAAGATGCTTTTCGAGCAGGTGTGTTCACTGCTGCGGCGCCAGTAGTGGGTGCTAGGGCTATTGCTGCCACTGGTGCTGACAGTGCTGCTGACAGTGCTGTTGCTGTGAATGGAAGGATCGGCGGCTGTGCACTACTCGACAGTGTGCTGCCTTTGTTGTTCTCTTTATTTGGCGACGCTTTGCTTCTACTAGAAGAAGTGCCATTGTTGTTAAGAGAAGTCTCACGTGCGAGGAGATTCTTCTTAAAAGGCAACGCCGACGTGGCGCCAACCGTTGCTCCTCCATCGGTCAAATACTGCTGTCCGGGGGTTGACTTGGCTCCATGCAAGTGCAGTTGCTGATGCAGGTGCCCGCGACCATTTGGGGTAGCAGGTCCAAAGGTGGCTAATTGATTAGGCGGTGCTGAGGCCTTAGGCCTCGGCGTTCCCTTTGCGATGCCGTTAGTCAGCGGATGACTACTGATATTGCTATTGCTACTGAGGGCAAACTGCTGGTGGTCGACTGGTGGTCCAGCTGTGGCTGTGGAGGCATGTTTGTGCTTGCCAGCACCGAGCTGAGCACTGGTGAATTGTTGTGCCAACGACAACTGACTGCTTGCACTGTGATTGCTCAAGTTTCCGGCAGTTGCGGCATTGTGCAGGCCAGTGCTCAGACTGCCAAAAGTGCTGCTACCCTTGCTGGTGCTGCCTCGCGAAAAGGAGACGCCAGCTTTGGGAGTGGAGAAGGCGTTTGACCTACCAGCCCCACCGACACTACTGCCGACACCACCGACGCCGGAGAGGCCAGACTCGCTGCTGATGCTGGAGAGCAGCAGTGGAAAGGCAGTGGAGCTCTCAAAGTTGAGCTTGCTGGCCGAACTGCCCTGCTGGCTGCTCCCCTGGCTCTGGCTGGAGCCAAAGGCGAACGGTTGCGAGGTGCTGCTGGTGTTGATGCTGGCAGACAGCGAATTGTGACTGAGGTGATTCGCAAGGTGGTTCGTCGGTGGATTTGCCTGGTGGAGGTGGTGGAACGCCGGGTGCTTCACAGTGTGGGCCTCCATTCAGACCATTTCCGAAGGGGTTCGCACTGGCTCGAGCAAATCATATCACAGGACACTCGGTTCCAGCAAAACCACTTTCTCAGGTTTGCCTGCTCTCACTTCTTCAATGAGCGGCTGCTTCAATTGTATCTCGTTACTGACGAGATAGGCAAGCTATTTTTGCATTTCTGAAGCAAATAAACAAGAACAACAATGAGAGAGAGGTTGCGTCAATAAATAGTTGATTTTTCTTCCGCAACAATGAAATAAGATCACATATGAATCGGAAGTACTTGAGAATCTGATCAAACAAATTTTTGGTGGAACCAAAGTTGATACTGTGTTTAGCTTTAGGTAAAACTAGGAAGAAGCACAAACGAGATTGAGTGAATGGTGTTTTGAATAAAATGGCAATCGAAAAGTAGTGAAGAGAGCATTTGCTGTGAACACGTCGGGTGTTTTGGTGCCTGGTGATTGGCGTTGGTGAACGTTGAAATGGCTCTAGCTATAAATAGCAATCAATTTTCATATTGTTAGATGGCAATTCAATGATAATTTGAGACTACCAGCAGCTGAACGGTGTTGACTTAAATGGTGCAAAAAGCCGTACATATGCTGAGCAGCAGCGCTGGTTGAACAGGTAGAGTGCCTTCAGTTGATTAATTCATTCACACGGCACTGCGTCGAGCAGTAAATTAATTAGCCAACACAAAACGCAAATGGGCGCGAGTTGGCAGACGAGCCGTGCAGAAGTGTAAGAAGCAGGATTGTCGTCCTTTTTGTTTTGATTGACTTTTGATGCGGTGAGCACTACTGCTCACAGGTCACACAGTACACGATGGAGAGCAAGTGGCAAGCGACACTGTTGAGATGATTGCAGCAATATGAATTGCTACTTTGACGACAGCAATGAAAGCACAATGGACAAGTTGAATAAGTGCTGAACACTGATGCTGCTGGTGCTGGTGGTGATGAACTGCTGTGGCCGCAATGCTGATTTTATTTGTGTAGACAAAGGCAAAGTGCCCAGTGCAGCAAATGAACTCACTTGACTGATTTTTTCAGAGTCAACAAATAAAATCAAAACAGTGTTGATCTACTGGTGAGTAAGCTCGCATTTGACAAACAAATCAATTATTTGAACAAAAAGTTATTTTATTATTAACACGAAACTTAAACGGAAACACGAACTTTTGATGAAAGGGGCGGTAATTATATAGATAGTGGTCAAATTAAAAAGGAAGTCATCAGACACACCAGAAAGAGTTTGGCAAAACAGCGGTGTCTTTGATGGGACGAACGGTTGATTGAGTTGATTGAAAGGGATGAACACTTGGTGTTGTAAGTAGGTAGCAGCTCGTTTGTGCAAATGTTGTTTGGTGCACTGGACTGTCGTGAAGGTGAGGTGGCCAGGTGACTGAGATTGGTCGTGGAAGTGCTCACCAGGAGGTGCCCAGATGGATGGAGAGAAGTACTGGTGGACAGAGTACTGTGTACTGTAGCACTGATGGGAATCACTCGGTGATCTAGCCGTGTTGATGAGAAGACCAGATCACCAGAAGACGACAACACACGAGTTGAGAATGGGCAGAGCACACAGCACTGTGAGCAGAAAATCGACGGCAAGCGAGAAGGAGAGAGAGAGAGAGACGGTGCATCCAGTGCAGAGAGAGCACAACGAGCGACTGATCATCGACAAAGCGACCACGGCGGTGACAAGACAGAGAGGAATCGCGCGGGCAGAGGCAGGCGAGACTGGCCTATGATGCTAGCAGGCTGCAGCACACTGTCTCTCCACTTTGCCGCTACTTCCAGTCCCACCACGGTGATCGTCGACGACGGCGAGCCGATTTCGAAGTTCACTCGACTTGGCAGCAGCCAACAACAAGAATTCGGCAGCAAGTCCACTGCTCTTGCTGTCGCTGCCATTGCTGCAGCATACATGTATCGAGGCAGCGGCCCGGCCCGGCTGAAGCTCCCTTTTCTCTCTCTCCTTCCTTCGCTCCTTCCTTCTCTCTTCCTCTGCCTTTCCTCTATTCATTCATTGGCGGCCTCTGTCTGGCCACGATGGGAGCATGCTCCAGCGACCCGGGGTCGACAGCTGCCAGCGAGAAAAAGAGAGAGAGAGAAAAGTACTACTCGCTTGAACCACTGCTTGTTGCACGGACAATGCCACCAACATTGCCCACTACCATCAAAGCCGTGAGGGAGGGAAGTTGAGGTAGGGAAAAGAACGAGCAATGGGGAGAAGAGAAAGAGAGAGAGAGAGAGATAGAGAGGGCTGCAATAGACGGAGCAGCAGGAGTAGAGTATCCTTATCCAACAGAGGTCGCACTGACGGTGCACTGGCCAAACAGCACAAGAGGCACTACCATTGGGTTTGTGCGGCTTCAACACTCGCATATACACACACACACTCAGACCGACACACAGGCACACAGAGGCACTCTTACTGGAGGACCAGTCAGTCTGTGCAGGCGAGCAGCAGACAGGCACTTTCGGCTGTCACGGCAGTCTGCAACGAGACCTTCCATACAGCGGCACTCACATGGCGGTAATTTACTCAACCCAGTAGAGTGCACTTTGTGCCTTGAGACGCCCAGGGAAAAGGGTCCACAGAGAAGGGGTCAACTGGCAGCTGGGGCGAAGGAGGTGAGCAGGACAGTAAGACAAATTGCATCAAAATCAGTAGCTCACACAAAAGGCAGCCAGTTATTCTAAGTTATTCTATTAGTTGATTCTAATAAAGAAGAGACCTTTCTGGATGATTGCCTTCTCACAATGAAACACTAACATTGAAAAGCGTTTGTACGATTGGATATGAAACAAAAACCAACAGTTTTTTAAAACGGCAATGTTCATTTTCCGTTAAAAGAAAAGACCTGTTGGAGCGGGAAAAATGTGCAATAAAAACACTGAATTTAGCATAAAAGAATCTTTTTATGAGATAAATGTCGTTTTTACTTATTGAGAATTAGCAGCGATAATCTGGCATACTCAGAGGTGTTCATCGTTTTTGGCGAATCACCTATAAAAAATGCTTTTACAAAATTCATGTAACTTTATACATGAAGAAAGAACACTTTGTGCAAAACAAATTCAAGATGAAAATAGTGGTAATTTCTTAAAATTTTCACAACTTTTACTTTGCAAAGTTTACACATACATACACACCGTACCACACAGATAAAGGCACTGTTTCCGTTAGCTCAGACAGACCGCTTGCTCGAGTGACAATCGATTGGTGTCTGCGCACAAACCGTCTCAGTCTCTTTCTCTAGCTCTGGTCACCGTTGCGTAATGCATCTCACGCTAGTGAGGCACTGCTGACGAACAACTGAGGCAGAGTGGCAGAACTGGATTTGGGAAAGACACACAGCGCGCAGAGACAAAGACAGACATTGGGTCAAAGGGTATTGAACTGACAGACACAGGAGAGCTGTGCTCATGTAACACATGCTAAGACACTTCCACTAAAGAGGTTTGGTGCACGCTCATTCTGTAGAAGGAGAGATGTTGCAAGTTCTGTTCTTTATGATAATACATTGTGAAGAACATTTAATACCTTCAAAGACAAAACAAATATTGTAACTGTAAAAATGTTCAATTCCACCAATGTGGCAAAAAAAGTTTATTGATAAATTCAACCATTCAAAACAATGTGTGCTGAGTGTGCGGTATTTTCCTGGGGTACAAATGCTTGCAAAAAGGGTGTAAGAAAAAAAGGAAGAAGACAGAATATCACTAGGTTTATGCAAGCAAGTAGCAGTAATGCCTGCATACATTTCAGAAAGCAGAGTTGTGTGCAAGTGTGTAAATGAACAGGTGGGAGTGGTAATAAATAGTAAACAGTGGAGACTGAGTGTGTTAATATTAAATACCTGTGCATCAAACTGGTACTGGGGAGAAGGGTTAACAGTGAGGAAAGCTGAGCAAAGCTGTCGTAATGTGAGTCTCCTAAAGGTGCTACCCTAACGAGTGCATTGAAGAGAGCAAAGTAGAGTTAGTGTGAAGGAAAGCTTAGCTGGAGGCCAGGTGGTTTCGCTCCAACCAGGAGCACACTTCAACCAGGGTAGACGGCGTCGTGTCAGTGCTCATGAAAGGCTTCTTTGGCTCAAGAAAAGAACTGCCACCCACCGCACCAGCAATGGCACTGGTCACTTTAGGCAAAGTCTGCTGCTGCTGCAAATCCGTGCTAGTCTCTGCAGAAGGCACACTGGTGTGCAGACTGCTGCTGCTGCTGTTCGTGCTACCTGAGGCTGTTGACGCAGTTGAGTTGAGACTAGTGGCACTCCCTTGAAACCTCTTTGCAGAGTCCAGCTTGGAAGGGGGTGCAATCTTGCTAACAGCCGAACCAGCACCGGCACTACATCCGCTGCTTGGCTTTCCCATTACCCCATTAGAAGTGGTAGGACTAATGGTCAATTCGCGCCGTTTCAAGTACGGCGAATTGTGTGCTGACTTGCTGACCCTTGGCAGACTGGATGAAGAATGCTGTCGGCGATTTTGCTGCTGCTGCTGCTGTGGCTGCTGATGAGGAGTCTTCGGTGTTTTGTTTGGCACTGATTGTTGCGATTCAGAGTGATTTGACTTGTCAATTGAAGAGAGTGAGAAAAAGTTTTCGTTTCCCACATTCAATTCTAGACTCGACTTTTGCTTTGTTCGATTGTTTAGGTTACCGTTCATTCCGTTAACTCGAGATCGCTGTTTGGCAGGAGCTGAGGCGCCAGTGACAGGAAACAGTCGTTTGCTTGCATGCTTTCCATCAGATGCCTCCTCTGCAACCGCCAGGTAAATATTATGACTCGAGTATCGGCTGGAAAGACTGTGTCGAGGCTTATTGGTGGCATCTAAACAGGGAATCTTTGTGGTGGACGAACTTAGCTGCGGTATTGCTAGCGTAGAGGTAGACTTTAGTTTATGAGCACTTGTCAAAGAGGAACTGCTTCTTGACGAGTTAGCTGAGTAGCAACTATTCATGCCCGTTCTCATTGAAATGCTACTGCTGCTGCCACTACCAATTTTTGACTTAGGAATTCGGGAAGACTGATCAGGAGTTGCAAGAACTCGTTTCTTTGGACTTGGTTTTGGATGAGGTATTGCTGGAGCCTTAGAACCGTTAGTATTAGCAACATTGTTGGCTGTTTCTAGATCTTTGATGTTGTTGTTGCGGTCTGGCAAAACAGTTGGCGCCTGGTAGCTGCCTAGAGAGTTGCTGCTCGAGAGTGAAGAGTGTTCTGAGGAGACCAAGGAATCAGCGTGACTGGCAGAGGCGAGTGAACCGGAGCACATTGAAGTGGCAGAGTCATTTGACGAGGTGGAGGAACGGCGAATTGTCGACAGATCAACTGAACTCGTAGAACTGGGTGTTATGGCACCAGCTCGGCCTAAAGCCCTTCGAGTGGCAGAAGGCGATGAGTTAACCAAAACCACTGAACGTCGAGGTTGAGAACATGAGTTTTCAGGTCTGCGAATGACATGAATGAAAGTTAGAGCATATAGTTTGAGAGTGTTTAAAATTAATTTACCTTTCAAATGTGACCTGCATCTGTGGGTTTTTAACCTGTCCACTATTAAAGGTGATACGAGCTGCGCTAGTTGAACGATGCGCTAAAGATTAAAGGTAAATCACAAAAAAAAGAACATTAATTTTACAATATTTTAAAGCCAAAAACCAACACTTACCGAATCGACATCGACAAGGATCATGCTTCTCCAAGTAGTGTTCCAAAGTGTCCCTGATATAGAAAAATAATTAGGTTAGTTATCGTTCAAAGTCAGCAACAGATTGCGCGGCAAGGAAATCCTACGTGGCCTAGTATGCGGTAGATGGCGCAGCGCATCTGTTAAAAAGTTTGAATTTCGAATTGTTGCGCCTGTAAAACGACGGCAGCAGTAAATTCCCCTTTTCGGTCAGAAACGAGGAAAGAGTCGAAATGACTTTCACAATGATCGGGAGAAGAGCACACAATTCACCAGAGACAAATTGCCACTCTGCCGGACAACTGTTGAAACGATGAGGATTGTCTATGCTAGGCTACGGTTCACTGATTCTGTTGGCTGTAGCTTACAAATTCAGCACACTACACAAAGCGACTAAATAAAGAGAGCATGCTCAATGGGAGATATTTTATCGCCCGCAATTAGTGATTAGCATGTCAATGACTGCCGATGATTCTCAGAACCACAGCGACAAGATGGAAAGGGAACGTAAGAAGACACAAATGGCTCTATTAAGTACGGCGACAGAACTAGTAGCAATAGTAAAGTTAATGCATGAAACTTACCATCCGCCGCCGACCCGAACCATCACATGATTACGCAATATCTATAGAAAATGCAAATTAGTTAGTTAGGAAAATGAGATTAAATAAAGTGTTTTTGCACTTACCCGAACGAAAATGAGCGTTCGAGTATCACCGATTCGGTACTTTCCCTCTGAGAGATGTTCCAAGTAAAACTGCACAGGACAAGTGCAGCGAGAGAGCAGATTGACAACCTAAAGGCGGACTGTTTAGCACAGTATAGTTTATAAGCAAAATTGAACTCACCTTTTCATGGAGCGACTCGAGATCATTGTTGGTTATTTGCGGCTGAGGTGTGTCGTCAAAGATCAGTTCACTGTCGCCGAGTAAGGCAGAAACATCAGTAGGCGGCAGCAGGGTTCGCTTTGTCATCGATTCCTGTTGATCCTTTTCAAGCTCTTGATCGATTTCCTGCTCGAACTGAACTAGTGTCGGCGCAAGTAGACCTGCATAAAAAACAAAAACACAGTTAGTCAATAGGCAATCAATTAGGGCGCAGCGATGTCGATCGACAGGAAGCGTCAAAAAGACGCGGGCACCAATCGGTGAGCAATGGCCCTGACTGCTTGCTCGACAAACGCCTAGCATCACATCACAGGCGCATCATTAGCGCTCGCCGTCAGCAGATCAACGGCGAGTACAACAAGTCATTAGCCCGCAGAGAACAATAAGCATGAGCCGCCAGTGACCAATGAAATGGAGATCACCGAAAGCACGCTGTCATTTGCCTGATCACGATCTTTTCAGTGAGAGGAAGGAAAGGCGAGCACTAATCCAATGGAGTGAGCAATTTGCCAGTCTGTTTTCCACTTTTGGAACATCTCACCTCAGCATGTCCGTTATGGGCTTGTTTGCTCAGCCCTCTGCTCTCTACTAGCACACAATTGCGCATTAATCAGCCGTGGTTGTGGCCCTTTGGGCGATGCTGTGCTCGAATATTCATAGCACACTTTGGAACTGAACTGAATACTGAGCTATCCTGAGCGACAATGGCGCTGAAACACATGACAAATGTGCCATTGATGCAGCCACCTCATAAGATGTACACACACACCTTGTTTTTGCGCGTTTTGGTGAGACACCCGCGATGACTATTTATAAGCTAAATAGCAATGAAGTGTCCGACTATAATTAGTATCTGGTGGCCAATGGACTAGCAGCCAAGAAAAACATCTGAGAGCATGCCAGCAAAAATGAAGAAGTAGACCGCCAGATGCAGAGATTCTAGAGCATTTACAGAGCTAACAAGTAAGCTTAGTAGAGAAGTTGACAGTCAAGAAACAACAAGGCAGCTGTGTAAAAATTATTTATAGCAGTGGTTGATGGTGCGACAAGTGCACTTGTCTCTATGACAAATATTATGTAATGGAAAATTCGAGTAAATAGTATTCTGTTGGGTCGATCAATAGGCATTGCTACCAGATGACCAGTCACATAATTGCGTTCATCAGTTGGGCCAACAAACAAGGCAGCTTGTTCAAATAAACATTTTCATATGAATGAATATACAAGCAACAAAAAGAGAGAAAACTTCCGACTACCACACAAAAAAAAGATGCACAAGTGTTTGCATAAACGGAAGCAGAAGCAATTATAGGCATTGCCAGAGGCCAAAATACTGCAGTAATGTCCACAAAAGTGCTTCTGAAAATCAGCAGTGAGATAGCAGCAGCAGCCCAGAGCGAGCACAGTAGTGCCCACAGACAAACTGCGCAGTGGTGATGAATAGTGCACGCGCGAGCGAGACGCAGCAGTATCTGAATGGGAGAAAGACAGAAGCACCTCACTGACCACTGTGTCAATAGATCATTGTGAGGTGAGCACTGCTACGTGCTCCTAATTGGCACTTGACGTGTCGCTCTCCTACACCTTGCTGGCCACCATCAACGGTGCAACTTTTATTCACCTGCACTACTACTACTACTCGTTTGGCCCTTCAAACGAAAAGAGTGGCAGTTTGATATGCAAATTACAGGTGTGAGCTGCAGCAGTCACTCGCGCTGTTCAATTCTTCTGCTCTCGCCTAGCCTGGTCTGGTGGTCAGACAGCAAAGTGTTGCCTTGCTAGCTGTTGCACCCGAGTGAGTGGTAAATGGGCTTAAATGCACCGGCAGGCACAGCATTCACCAGCACTATCACCACCTTTCCGCAAATAAAAAGCAGCCGCGTGGTTGCACTTACCGAATTTAGCGCCGTAACGGGCAACTTCGAGCAGGCAGAGAACAAAATTAATTTCATTTTTGCGCGCCACCAAGTCTTCAGTTTCAAAGAGAAGGCACTCTTTTATGTGAATTCGACGACACCAATCGATAAAATTGGCCACGTTGTCTCGAGCCTGAAACGTCCCAGGAGCGGCGTTCACCTTAACCGGCACATCTCGGTGGAGGTCCACGACAGTGAGGACGAGATTTGTGAGGGCAGAAAAGTCAGCATTGTGCTCCTTCCATTCGCGAGCAGTTCGGAGCACTGAGTTGGCATGTCTGTGTGCAGGTCAAGTCAAATGAAGTCACGTGGTAAGAAAAGCATGACGGGAAAATATAAGCACAACGTAAACAACAACAATGCACCTACCTGCAGAGGATGACGCCAGTTTCGAGTCGATTAAGGAAGTTGTCCGCAGTAATGTCCAAAGTGTAGAGTGTGTTTAACCATTCTGCCAAATCTTCCTTCATCGCAATCAGGTACTCTTCATTTGATCGGAACGGTCGGTAGGGTTTTCGCTCAAAGCCAATCATCATATCAGTGTCAGAGGATAGAGATAAAGCACACGAGCTGTAGGAGCGCTTCGGCTCTTCGATGTGCTGCTGAAGTTGGTGTTGATGCTGGTGTTGGTTGGACAGCTCGCCCGCTGTGGAGCCCTGTGAGCTCTCTGCCAGACTGTCCATAGCGAATGACGCCGATGAGGTGAGACTGGTGTTGGCACTGCCGCAGCTATTGCCACCGCCTGATGACCACTGCGACTCCTCGGCGGTGAAGTGCGAGGGCTGAGTCGACGTGGTCATGACTGTTTTGCAGACCTTTGCTGGGGGTGCGACTGCTGAACTGGTGCGACTACTACTACTACTGTCACCGCCCACTACTGGACAGCTACGACGGAGGTGGTGTTCTAGCAGTAGCAGGATGTGCTGCCTGTCAGCTGCTGGTACTGATGATGAGGGTGCCGGTGAGGAGAGTTGGCCAGTTGGTAAGGTGGTGATGGAAGCATACCGTGCACAGAGCGACCAGCAGCAACAGCCAGCCAGAGGTACGAGGCGATATGTACGGTTCTTTGGGGAGAGGAAGACGCGACACTGCAGACCCGGTGACTTGCTTTCACTCGCGACGACGTCGGCAGTGGGCGAATTGACGATTCTAGACATAATAAATCAGAGAAGAAAAGACAAGACTTTTAGACGATCTGGTGACTGGTGACTAATGCAAGGAAGTGGAGAGTGGCTGCAGTCGCTGTAGCTGCGACTAATTTTAATTCGCACGCCAAAGTGAAAACTTCCAAGTGGTACTTTGTCGCAGGCCGTCGCCGTGGCAAGCACTGAGTTTCAGCTGCCGCCGTCGACGACGCCGATGATGATGACGAGAAGGACGAGAACGTCGACAACCACCGAGGAGCAGCACCGAGCGACATCGCGCCGAGTAAGGAACGCTTATCGCGATCGAGGGCAGGAAGATGCAACCGCAGCGGCGCCAAGAACGGGCAAATTAATTCGAGCTAATTAATGCACACACACAAGTACAGTCCAATTAATTGACAGAAAGCATTGTCTCCTGCGACTAAGACATATTTTGCCAGTGGCGAGCAAGTGAAAGCAGAGACAAGTATTGCTGTAGTGCTGCAGCTTCCCTGGCGTTGACACTCACACACACACAACAGCAGTTCCGTACACAACAAAAACAACAGCAGAAGAAGCAGCGATAGAAGGAGAAGACAGCCGCATCTGAGCCAAAACATCAGCTCAGCTGCCAGAGCAGGCAGAGCCGGCAAGCGGTGTTCAGTGAGAAGTCACTCACCGAGGCAGAATGGGGAGGTGGCAAAGTTCGGGTGCTGGTGGCGGTGACACCAGACTCCTCTGGCTCAACGACAACGACAAGTCATTCTTCAGAGGATGCACACACCACCATCCACTGGCTAAACTTAGACCGACGATCTTAGCTGAATGGCGGACAAAGCACAGGCTAACACTAGCTACTCACAGACATCCAAATAAAATTCCAAAAAAGAACCTTTGGGTTGGTGATCGACATCGACGTAGTAGAGCGAAGAGCAGAGGAAGGAAGGAAGGAAGTAAAAGGAGCACCTTCGGTGGTGGGTGAGATGCCACGCACTTCTGAACTTAGGCAGTAGCGGTTGCCCTCTTCGGGTGCTCAGCCACAAACACGTTCGCACAATGTCGTTGCTTTGTGTGCAGGCAGACTTTGCAGTGCACTGCAATGGGTCAAAGCAGAGGAAGCTGAATGATGGCACTGCACAAAGGACTTTCCAAACTACACGACACTGGCAAAAAGATCGGTGCTACTGAACTGCTGCTGCTGTTGGTTGTGTTGATGCTGGTGGTGATAAGCCGAGTTGCAGTCTTCAATTGACACTGAGACCTTAAAGCAGTAGCAGTCGAGTCAGAAGCAAAGATATCGATGCTACCATTTGACCGCTGATCCGTACAAACGAGGCGACCAATCACTGTCTACTGCGACGTTGCCCAGTGATTCTGGTAGTGAGGCGAAATGGCTGTGTTTGTTGACATAACGCCAAGATTAGCCAAAAGTAGAAGTAGTAGTGATGGTGGTGGTGTAAGACAAAGGACAGTCGGCCTGAGAGAGCGACTGCTAAAGAATGTGCTGCTGCTGTAACTGGTCGCCTGGCTGACGGACGATGATTGTGTCGATTGAGTCACCACAATGCGCACTGCCGGCACTGTCAGAACACAGTAGTAATTGGAGACAATTGACACTGGCTGAAGTGAACCTCACCTGGTGTAGGTGCTAGCCGTCGGTGGAAAGCAAAAAGCGAAAAATCAAGCCGTGTAACACTTTGCTTCCGTTTTCAAGATAGAATGGCACCGAAGGAAACCGAAGCGTGTGCCCGCTGCCAAACCTGGCTATTATACAATGCCAAACAGAGTAAGGCTTGATCAAGCAGCAGCAACAGTGGTTCAGCAGTGGCTCAAGTGACAGTCTGTCAGTCAGCGACAGTGCAACGCTTCATTGGTGCCATCCACTTGATAGAGAGGCACTGAGCAAAACACACACACCGAGAGAATGAAAAGTAAGTAGTGAAGATTGGTCCAATGAGCACTTCTCGGAAGGCAGACAAACAAATAGAATGGTTGCAAAAAAAGCAGCAAAAAGAAAGGCAAAATGACAAAGTATGATAATGCGTGAAAGTGAGTGAAGAGACAACCAGAGTCGCATATCAAGAAGAGTAGAGCAAAGAAGTACCGTTGTTCAGCTTAGGCATGGACACTGCCCAGTGTTTGCCGTTTTAGTTTACATTCTCTGCTGCACTAGAAAGAAGAGAACGTTGTGGCGGAGTATATGGCGGAAAGGCAAACAGTCAGTACACAAACACTAACAAACAGAGTCAACCACAGAAGGAGGAAATTATCAAAAAGATTAGCCGTCTCGGCAGCAAAAGCACACATCAGATTTGAGAAAAAACTTCAATTTAAATGGCAGATCTGAGGATGCTGGTAGTTGGCACAGTGAAACAAAATTTTAACGATAAATCAAATTGACACATCAGTGCTGTGAGGCGGACAACTCTGTATGTCGACACTGGACGTTGAAAACGGTAAACCGTTGACTCAGCACAGAGCTCGTCAGTAGGAAGAATGAGCAGTCAATCTTCACAAGTGGAAAGCAGCCAGTCTACAGTGCAGCCCAAGTCTGTGAAGAGAGTAGATGATGCACGAGCATAAAGTGAACAGAATTGTAACAAGACTGACAAGGTGAGAGCACACCAAGCACAGGTGAGAAAAAAGTGAAGAGAGGGAGAGAGCCAAGGAGGAAAAGAGGTCATTACGAGCAAGTGGAGTTTGTTCTACACTACACAGTCGTGCACGCGTCAAACACAACAGCAGCAGACAGATTTACTCATCGAACCAACATGTCTGCTCTGGATGTCATGCTCCCACTCAGTCATTGGTGGCATATGAACCAATCTAGTACTTTTTCTGCTTTGCAAATCGATCAACAGACGTTAATTTAAACCTAATATTTTTGCTGGAAACGTGGTTGCTTTTAAAGAAGGACATTTTCACAAGCAAATCAACTAGACTACAAATTCAATTAATGAGTTCACACAGCAAAGCGACAAGTCAAATTTAGTTAACAATTGAATTAAAAACGAGATTTTTTCAATCAGATCAAGTCAACTTGAAAATAAAATAAAACAAATGCTAAAAATTAAACTTGATTTTTATACAAAGTGTTGTCCTTGTAACATGAACAAGGTTTCTTACAGATAAGTATAAATGACAATTTTTATTCTTATGAATGGCGAGTCTTGAGTGATATTACAAAACCAGCAAACTTTTCAGAGTCGATTAAAAAGATATGACTAGTCATTACACGATTTTACGAGAACATTTCAAAGTCAAAAAGGAAAAAGTCCTCACTGCTATAAGAAGCAGATTAAATGCAAGTATTGCGCAGCAAAAAGGAGGCATCTTAGCACTTACATGCTCTAAGCTTTTTTAGTAGTGAACGAGTTTGCGTCGTCAAGTAGGTTGATTGTCTGGGAAGCTTTACAATACCCAAAGGAGAAGTTTACAAGGCCCAACTAAAGCATAAAGTTCAGGGTGGCGGTGATGTGTTTGCAATGTATAGAGTAGATCGATGAGCAATCAAAAAGAAATAAAACGATAGTGCGGCAAATCAGCAATCGAAGAGGAAGCCAGTCTGAAAGTCAATACTCAAGGCGAAAACTGATGTGGCCATCAACTGCAACTGGTAGGCAGGCTGACAACAACAGACAGGTGAGCATGCCTCACAAACACATTGTCTCAAAAAAGAAGCAAAACTGAGCAAGGTAGTGTGGCAAGTGGGTGAGTCAGCGATTTTTTATCATCGGCACCGTCCGCCTGGTGACATCATCACAGTTGAATCAACAACAGTCCGACAGCAGACTGAAGCGGGCAAATATGG
>JAALOO010000714.1_pt1 | contig 27879 bp, 43 predicted proteins | sample 7257641 | NCBI WGS metagenome assembly JAALOO01 (sample SAMN14085613, study PRJNA598686) | mite metagenome | biome: ENVO:01001000; feature: ENVO:01001002; material: ENVO:01001226; isolation source: single female mite from University of Michigan culture on fish food culture... ...
AAAAATAGAGCCTCCTGGTCTATGGCGTTTTTGCATGCAAAACTAACACTGACCGGAAACTTTGGGTCCCGATTACTCAGAATCCAGGGGCCACTTGCATCAAGTTTAAAGGTCAAATATCTTAAATTTGGTTACTCTTTCAAAAAAGTATTTTTTCATAAAAAACGATTTTCTACGGTTCGGGTGGTTTACTGTAAGCTGGAAAAGGTAAAACGGTTTTTTGATAAGGAAACTCACAAGTTTCATGGGCATGATATTAACAAGAACATCAAACGTTTAAATGAACTGCTAGATAATGCTCACAAGTACAAAATAACTTGTTTTAATTCTGTCAGTGCAGGAGTTCGGGTTTGCATGTAAAGTGATTTTTGTATTAAAATTTTTTTGAATTAGTTTGGAAATATTTTGTACTAGTAGTACTGGTCTAACACAAAAATTATTTTTTATTTTTTTTGTAAAAACACAAACTTTCAAGGAAATCTTTCTAGTTAAAAATAAAAAACTTGTACCAATAGTTGCTAATTAATCATAGGACATTTGCAACACCAATTTTAATTGCACATATGTTTGGCTGTGCATGTGCAACTAAAAAGCTATAAAAAAATTAATTTTGACTTGTTTAGTTGTAAAAAGATTTAATGCTACTAAAAAATGAAGTTTTTACACTTTTTGCTTTTGTTTGCTGTTGGCGTTTTTTGTCTAGAAGAAGAACAAAATAAGCTAGAAAATAAAAATGGCAATTCTGAAAAAGAGATCATCTTTGTGGGCAACTACAGTGCACCAACAAAACACCTTTTGCTAGGTGGAGATCATCACCACCACCACCACCACCACAGCCAACCACCCTGCAGTGACCACCATCACCCCCTAGTACCAGGCCTGGAGATAATGAAACACGGCGTAGACCTCACCTCTCTGGACATGTTCCCACCGCCCGGCTCTGCCTCCTTTGCTAAGGACAGCCACAACGGCTTTAAAAAACCGATTTTCGCCTTCACCTGCAACCCAAAGACTAGGTGGCAGCACCCGAACACCAACCGAAAGTACGCCCTTCCTGTCCAGGTGGAGAACGTGCGAATGCTCCCCACTGGGCAGTTGAAAACCACCGTCGACGTGCACAACTCGCTGCACAGTACCCAACGGTCGCTGGAGGCGCAGGCGAAGGTGTCGGTGAAGTTTCTCGGCTTTGGAAGGACCAAGTCGGCCACCTACCGCCTGACAAAGACTAATCTGATTGAGAATAATAAGAGCGTCGCATATGTGAGTGCTGTTATTGTAAACAGCTAACTTTGACTATTTTTTTAATTTTTTGTTTTCTCAACTTTACAGACAAAAGCCCACGAATCCGCCTACGAGATTGAGCTGAGCGATGATCACCTGCACTTCTCTGCCGACTTCAAACAGGCCCTAAAAAATCTGCCGCCAAAATACGAGACAAAAGAGGGGGTGAAAAAGTACAACCAACTAGTGGAGACCTTTGGAACGCACTACTTTGAGGTGGGCCGCTTCGGCGGCAGCCTCATACAGCAGACGATCATTGAAAGTACTCTGGTAAAATCGCAAACCAAAGCAGAAATTAAAGCACAGTGCAAGGCCCAACTGGCCTCCGTTTCAAAGATGCTCCAGGTGGGCGCCAGCGGCACGGTGGCCCACAGCGACTACTTCCGGCAGCACACAGCCACCTCGCTGAAGTTCTTCGGCGGAAACGTCACCGGCATCGGCGACGGAAGTGGCGTTCTCAGTAGTAGCAACAAGTTGGGAGATCACGTTCTGAAGGAGTGGTTCAACACCGTGGCCCTTAATCCGTGGCTTTTCAGCGGAAAGCTGACGTCGATTGATGAGCTGCTTATCAGCGGCGGTGATAACCTGAAGAAGGGCGTGAAAAAGGCGATCAACCTTCGCCTGGCTCGAGCCGCCCTCGCCGACGTGAAGAGCTTGCTGGAATTTGTTCCCAACACAATTCTCAGGGGAAACGTTTTTATTGAAAGATTGAGAAATGTAGTGGATTTTTTTGACGATAAGGGGCGTACCGTCTTTCCCGACAGTGAGGTGAAGAGCAATATGGAAAAGCTGAAAGAGCTGAGGGAGAGTGTGAGCAGTGTGACGGAGTTGGCTTTTAAATGAGAATAATGCAATTAAGTGTATGGTTTGTTGTAAAGTTTTATTAAAAAGTTCTTTTTCTTTCACTAAACACTGTCAGTTTTGAAAAATTGTATAAATTTAAACGGTTTTTATAATTCACGTTTAGTTTAATTATTTTTTGTTGTGAAATCGTTTTTATTTTAGTTAGAACTTTGAAATTGTTTGATTTAGATTTTTACTACTGCTTTTATTTGTTACTTTTATCAATCTGATGATGATGATGAAGCACTACTACCACTTCTACTTGATGATGTCCTCTTCTATCTTAGGCTTTTTGGATGGAGTCTCAGCTGAAGCTCCGCTTTCAGTGTCCAAGAAGGTGGTTTTTGGCGGATCTCCACTGGTAAAGTTTGTTAAACTACTAGTGCAGATGTACAGCTGTGTTTTACCTTTTCCCCTTTCCCTTTTCCTTTTCTAGAAACAAGGCGTGCCAATACCAAAAGCCTGTGAGGACCTCATCTCCGATGACGCCCAGGCGTGCCTCTCCAAGGTGGCCTCTCTGCCGGAGGGCTCCTGCAAGCGAGCCTTCCAGCTGGGCGACTGCCTGACCACGGCGGCCTGCTTCAAGTGCTCGCACGATGACGCCGTCACCTTCGACGCGGGCACTCGCAGCAACCTCCACGAGAAGTTCAGCACACCGGCCTGTCTCTCCTACGTGCCCCCTAAGAGTCTGGACAAGCCCTTCTGCACGCCGGCCTTCTTCAACCGGACCATGCTCATCATCATCGGCGCCATTGGGGGCGTCATTCTGGTGGTGCTTATCGTCCTTTTCCTGTGCTGCTGCTGTGGCTGTAGCTTTCACAATTGCTGCAGCTGTGGTCGTGGACGTCGCAGTGGTCGACACGGTGGCTCTCGCCGTGGCAGCAGTCGTCGTTGAAGACAGAGGATTGGCGAGTTGACCAGGGGCGTACCGTGTCTTTCCCGACAGTGAGGTAAAGTGCAATATAGAAAGAAGTTGAAGGAGTTGAGGGAGATTAGTTGGTTTTTAAATGGGGATAATTTAATTACGTGTGTTTTAAGGGGGGACAACGCGCAATTTTTTATTGTTTTTTCGAATTTTGATTTCGGGGTGGCTATGATGTTCATAAAGAATGTACTAAATAAGAATTGTTCAGAATTTCATGTAGAACAGTTTTGTGTTGATACTATGGTCCTCCGATGAGTGAATCGCTGTCGGTAACGACATGAGTGTTCTGAACACGCAGGTACATTTTCCGCCAAAACGGGTAATACCAAAAAAATGATCAAAGTGTCAAATGAAAGATGACTAAATTATCTAAATTTTGTCTGACTCGGAATATTTTTAAGTAGTTTGACGTCTTAGATAATGATTTTTGAATGATGATAAAAAACGAAAAACTTTGAAAACTGACTTAACATAGAATATGTGCAGATTTCAAATATTTTTTAAATATACAACAAAGTTAAAATTTAAAAATCCGAGCCAGACAAAATCTAGATAATTTTGTCATCTTTCATTTGACATCTTGATCATTTTTGTAGTATTACCCGTTTTGGCATAAAATGTACCTGCGTGATTCAAGATCTTGCTGAAAAAAACTGTTGACTAGAAAAAAAACCAAAAAATTCGAAAAAATTTGCTATGTGCGCGTTGTCTCCCCTTAATTGAAAGTAAAGTTCTGTTAGGCAGTGTTCTAAATTTGTTTGAAACTTGGTATAAAATGTGAATCATTTTTGGTCAACGGTCAGTTTTGTTTTGATGTAAAAATTGTTTTTACTTCTGCTAGCTTTTTGTACTGTTTAGCTCTATTTTGCTTTTTTGTTAAAAACTTTTTTCTGCAGAGTAGTGATGATGATGATGTACTCAATCTTCATTCTGCTCACTTTTGCTGGCAACTTTCTGGCCGACGAGCAATCACTGGTCAGCGGCAAGTTTCAGGTACGTAGTAAAATCATTTTTGTCAAATTTGAATAAAAACCCGATTGCTCACTTTAAAATCACACTTAGAAACTGGGAAGCTTGGAGTCTTTTGTTGAATGCAAGCTTCATGTTGACTCAGAATCTGCTAGCTGTGTGTTTAAGACTACTTCAACCGATTGTGACGCACTGTATAAAATGGCAAAATGCCGAGCCGAGGCTGCCTGTGCGAGCAGCAAGTGCAGCCGCGATGATGCCATCGACATGGAGAAACTGTATCGCAGCACTTTTCCGATAGCGTTATGCAAGATGCAGAACTGGACCCCACCGCAACCACTGGACAAGCCCTTCTGCTCGCCCACCTTCTTCACCACCACGGTGATCATCATCATCTCCGTCATTGCGGCGGTCATCCTCCTGGTGCTCGTCGTCCTCTTCGTCTGCTGCTGCTGCGGCTGTCACAGTTGCAGCAAGTGCTGCAGTGGGCGTGGCGGTGGTGGTCATGGTGGTCGCAGCAGCAAGGGCAGTGGCCGTCGCTCTCGCCGTGGCAGCAGTCGTCGTTGAGGACTGGGTGAATTGATCTTCACTGATCTTGCTGCACTTCTGCTGCACTCACTCACTCTCTATCTGCACTGCACTATTCTCAGCTATTTTCAGCAGTTTTTATTACTTTTTAACAAAATTATTAATTTCATTGGCAATTGCAATTAAACATTCACAATACACACCAAAGTGTCCTGCAGATAGGAGAAGTCTGTGACGCAATGTATAAGAAGAGGCTGTTTGCGAAACCAATCTGGCTTGCAGTAAATGCGAACACAATGATGATGCTATTGAGGCGGAAAAGGGGTTTTGCTTGATAAACAAAAAGGCGTTAGCTGCCTACCCAAATTGCCGCACCTACAAGCCACCACAGTCCTTTGACGAGCCATTCTGCTCGCCGATCTTCTTCACCAAACCGGTCATCATTATCATTGCAGCTGTGGGAGGGGTCGTTTTGCTGGTGGTGCTCATTCTCATCGTTTTCTGCTGCTGCTGTGGTGGTCGTTGTTGTGGTGGGCGTAGTGGTGGTGGTCGCAGCAGTCGACGTTCTCGACGTGGCAGTAGTCGTCGTTGAAGATGAAGGATCGGAAAATTAATTCTATTTTACTTTTTCGTTGTTTGTCTTACTCTCTAACTCGTTATTCTCCTTTGATCACAATAATTAAGCTTTGTGAACTTTGTAAGCTACTAAAGTTCCATTTTTCAATAAAAAAAAGCGTATAAAAAAGTACTACCTTGCTAAAAAAATTCACTATTTGGTTGTCTGCTTGCTGTTCAAAGTGTTGCTTGCTAAAAGTTTGCGTGTTTTGCGCAGTGTTTATTTTCGCTTTTTCTGCAACTTTCAAGTGCTACGTGTCAACCAGTTGTTTGGTCTAAAGGACGATTTTGATGATGGCGAAGCACAGCCGCTCGATGATGATGATCACCCTCTTGCTTCCACTTCTAGTGGCTCTGATGGTGATCACTTTCACTGTTGGCAATGTCGACGCTGCTGCTGGCAACTTTTCAATGATGAACATGATTTTCAAAGGCAAGGCTGTCCAAGTAAGAAAAAACTTTTCAAAAATAGTATTTTTATAGTTGTTTTCTTCTTTAGATGCGTGGTAACGCTGAAAATTGTGCCCACCAAATTAGTGATCAAGTTAACGGGTGCGCGATAAAAAATGGCATAAACATTCTTGATCCTACAACAGTTACTTGCGAAAAACTTTTTAAAACTTACTTGTGCGACGCAGAAATTGCCTGTTCTGATTGTGACTCTGATGATGCCGTGGCCTATGAAAAAGCACTCCGTGAAGATTTAAGCGTTTTTATCAAAGATCCTAAGAACGAGTGTACCAAGTACAAGCCGCCCAAGTCACTGGACAAGCCCTTCTGCACTCCGTCCTCTGGCATTCCAGTGTGGGCCATCATCATCATTGTCCTGGTGGTCCTTTGCTGCTGCTGCGGCGTCATTGGCATTGCCGTCTACTGCTTCTGCTTTGCCGACGACGACGGTCATCCCAATCGCAGCGGCAGTGGACATACCGGAAAAGGTGCTGCTCACAGTGGTGGCAAAGGTGGCAAGCACAGCAGCAAAACTGGCAAACGCCACAGCAGCAAAGGTCGTCACTCCTCCTCTCACCAGAGCCACAACTGAACGACTACCTTTTTGCTGGTGGGCGTCCACTACGACCGCTGCACAAAAGCACAACTTTTTTTCCCACTGCTGACAGTGCACTACAATTTTTTTTTCTTTTTATGGTGACAGGAACAGGCTGATTCTCTGTTTTATTCAGAGGAGACATGCCCAACTTTTTACATTTTAATTTTTCCTAACAAATTCTCACAACCGCAACACACCTCTCCTCTCTCCGCAAATTACACATTAAACCTCATTGTTTTAAAATTTTTAAAATATTTTAACAAATTACAAATTTATAAAATGACACATTTTTCCTTAATACTTTATTAACAACTAGAGGGCAAAAGTTCTCTTTTTTAAACCAAAAAAATTGTATAAAGTGGTGCTATTTTCCTGAGAAAAGGTTCCTTTTATAGTTGTTTTCTCTACTTTTTAAAAGTGTTTTCGCTCAATACTTGTGCTACGTGTCAACTTTTGATCTGAATTCAGATTTTGTGAATGATGGTGATCACCTTTTTGCTTCCACTTTTCATGATGATGATGGTTGTGGTGATCACCACCTCAGCTGTCGACGTGTCCACTGCTCTCAATCTGACTTTAAAACAAGACAATACTCCTGATAATGTTAAACAGGTATACTGTTTGAATGCCTTTGCTAAATACTCTTTTTTATCTAACAACCTTTATCTGCAATTTAGTGCATGGAAAAGGTGGCTGACAAGAACTCCGAGTGCCGGGAAGTGTTTATGGCAAACCATCGCACACATCATCTGTGCGAGCTGGAGTTTTATATTTTCTACTGCTACGCCGACACCATATGCAGGCGGTGCGACCACGACGACGCCATTGCAACCGAAGCGTGGAAGCGAAAGGATTTGGTGGAGTTGATTAAAACAGAGGGCAACTGCCCGCACTTCAAGCCGCCAAAGTCGCTGGAGCAGCCCTTCTGCACGCCGGCTTCCTCCACGGATGCTCCCTCTCCAGGCGAAAGTTCCACCGGCCTTCCGGTGTGGGCCATCGTCATCATCGTCCTGGTGGCCCTCGCCTGCTGCTGCGGCCTCATTGGCATTGCCGTCTTCAGTTATTATTTTGGCGGCGACGCCGGTCACCCCAATCGCAGCGGCAGTGGACATTCAGGTAAGGGTGGTGGTGGTGCTCATCATAGTGGCAAACGCGGCAGCAAAACCGGCAAACGCCACAGCAGCAAAGGTCGTCGCTCCTCCTCTCACCAGAGCCACCGCTAACCGGTGGTACCTCTGATTTGTGGGCGTCAATTGCAAAAAAAGATACTTTTTTCATTGTTTTACCTTCAGCAATATTCTAACAGTTTAACAACACCTAAAACACATTTGTTTATTTTACTTGGCTAGTCTGCTAAGTAATCAGTTTTTTTGTTATGCATTTTTTCATCTTTTTTAATCAAACTTGCTTCATTTGATCTGCCCAAACAAAGCAGTTAAAGAAGAAAGTGTTTTTAAAAAAATTTTAGTGGTTGTTTTGATTACAACACATTTTGATTTTTTGGTTCAGTTGAGCAACAGCAGCAAAGACAGCACAATTGTTCTATTTTTTTCATTTGCAGCAAACGCTGTATAAAATAAGCATTTGCTTTTACAAAAAAGCATTCATTTTTGTGTGTCGTTTTTTTGCTGCTGCCAGCTAGTCAATTGCCCTCGTTTTCATCAGCTAAACAGCTTGCACTTTCATTTCAACTGTTGTACGTGTCCTTAAGCACCTAAAGCTTGCTCATCCATTGAAACACACCTACTCCACCTGCTACCTGATGATGTCCATCACCACAGTCAATGTCAACTTTCTGCTTATGATGGTGATGGTATTAGTGGTGACCATTGGGGTGATCATCCCCACTACCTTTGCCTCTACTTCCCGCAATTCTCTAGACGACGACAAGGGAACGGTGAACATGATGGAGATGCTAAGGGACAACGAGTCCTCTGGCCAGGTAAACAGAAGCGAAATTCGTTTAAATGCACATCCTCATTTTTTTGTTACAATTTGTGCACACACAATAATCAGATTGAACTACTACGCTCATCGGGAATTGATGAGAATTCAGGTGAAATGAAGGACTGCAAAAAAACAATTCTCCCAGACTGGAACAAATGCAAAGGCGAGTACCAGCATTTTGTGAAGGAGCTTAAAATGTGCGACTTCATCTTCAACATGCAGTACTGTCGGGCGGATGCCGCCTGTGAGAAGTGCGACTACGATCCGGCCATCAATGTGGATAAACTTGCTCGCCAGGTCATAGGAAAACTGCCAACTTCCAAGTACCATTGCCCCAATTTTGTCTCTCCAAAAGCCCTCGACGTGCCCTTCTGCACGCCGAAGGCCGCCTCCCCCAAGGAGGTGGCCATCGTCATTGCGGTGGTCATCGTCGTCGGTGTGCTGTGCATCAGTGGCGGCTCGGCCATCTACTACTTCGCCCTCAGTCCGGCCGCCAAGGCTCGAGGTCGAGGAGAAAGTGGTGTTGGTGTTCCAAACGCCTCCTCTTCCAGCAATGCCTATCCACAGCAGCAGCAGGGGCCAGTTGGAGCTTATCCAGCTCAGCCACCGCCGCCTGCTTATCAACAGCAACAGCCGCAACCGATGGCTTATCAGCAGCAACAGCAGCCGATGGCTTATCAGCAGCAACAGCCGCAACCAATGGCCTATCAACAGCAGCAGCCAATGGCTTATCAGCAGCAACAGCAGCCGATGGCCTATGGTCGCCCTTAGCACCTTTTTTGGCTACTGTCGTACATCAGGCTGCTACTGTACAGCAGCATTGTACAGCAGCAACCTTTCCTTTGCCATGCAACAGTGCACCTTTTTGTAGTGCCCAATCTTTGTGGGCATCTTTACACCGGCGATGGTGGTGGGCGCTCTCACCTGATCATATCGTTTACACTTCACACCATCCGCCCTTTTTTTAAAGCAGCATCTTTTACTGTTTGTTTTTTATTCTAGTGATTTACTGCTGATTAAACACGCACACATAACCTCTAGCAAAAGTGTAGTTATCAAGCCGGATTTTAAGATTGTTTTGCTTGATTTATTGAAGATGATGTCATTGTAAAGTTTTTTTTGAAAATGATGTCATAGTAAAGCTGTTTTTGAAACTGTGATTGCTATTGCAAAAAACAAGAAAAATAAATGCGGATTTAGAAAAATAGGCAAAAATGGTTCATAAATTTGACAAGATTGTACAAATAAACAAACATTTGGAAAAAAAGTTGCAGTATCCTGAAACATCCTCCTATAAGGAAACGTTACAACTTTTTTTTTATTACACTTTAGGTAGTAGGCAAACAATCTACTCCTGGTCTTTATTAGTGTCACTAGTGTTACTGACCGTTTTGATTTGAGGCTTCTTTCCTCAATAAAACACAGACACAAAAACTGACCAAGAATTGAGATAAATAGTAGAAAAAGATAATTTTTTCTTTAACAAAAAAAACTTAAAATTTGTGCAGATATCAACTCACTCAAATGGACCTACTGCACGGTCAGTTCAACGGCCACTTTTCCTTCTCCCTGTGCATTCCCAAGCACCTGGCCATTGGCATCAACCTTTTTTTAACAATAACAGCTTTGCTGCTGGCATCAACTGTGAATCGTCGCCGCTACGACCACCACAATGACCCCTTCAAGCTGGTCACCACCAAAAGTTCCCTTCTGCTGCTCATCTACGGCCTCTTCTGCTTCAACGAGGTACTTTGTTTTCTCAAGGGCTTCCTCCTGCCTCATCATGATGACCAAGTAGTAGTGAACGAGGAAAGTCTGGTAAAACTTGTAGTTTTTTTCTGTTTAAATGCTGTTGTAAAATTTTTCTGTACAGTTTGAAAGAGCTTATGATGAGTTGCAGCTCTTTGCCAGCGTCTCACCACTGGTCCTCCTGTGCATTACCGCCCACCACCTGAAGCGCTGCCTGACGACGCCCTTTTGCCGATCTTCTTTTGCTGATTGTCTATTGCAAGGTTTTTCCGCAAGTTTGGCCTACTGCGTAGTGTACCACGTGATGCGGTTCATTGGGGTCAAGTACGCCCTCAATGTACAACACATCTCTCCATTGAAAAGAGTGATTTTAGTTTTTCCCAAAAATGAAACACAATTAAGGTTTGAAAAAAGGATTGAAAATGGGAGTTTTGCGGAAACTACTGATGATGATGATGATGATGATGATCATTCTGTTTTGGAGATTTCGCCGCATTTTCAACAAGAGAGCACTCTGATGGTGAGACTTACAATGATAAGTATGTCTTGCTTTAATTTCTTTGATCGTTTTTTATTCTCTTTTTTATATCACTACTTTAGTTTATCACTCTATGATGGCGCTCTTTATTCTCTGCAACCTACTGCATATTCTCTACATCAAGTGGAGATCATCGTCGTCATCAGCAAAAACAAAAATTGATGGTAGCAACGGTTGTGTTGGTGGTGTCAACAGCTTATCAGCTGTCAACTTAGTGGTAGTGTACTTTCTCTTCTTCACCTACCTCGCGCCTAGTTTAGTTGTTTTGCTGCTTTTTTCAATACACTGGGACAGTGCAATGTCCGAGGTGAACCGACACCTCGAGAAGGAATCAGTTGACATTGTGGAGTTTTTGTCTGAATCATTGGTAAAATTAGTTTAAAAAATTTCTCAATAGTTTAATATGTTTTTAATTATAGCGCGGCATCGGACTAATTGTAGAGCAGCTGTACTTGTTTTGGAGTCGGAAGAGAGTGGGCACAAAGACAACGGTTGATTTGTAAAACTAAAACATTTGATAAAGAAAATCTAAACAAAGTGTTATACAAATTATTTAATTTGCTAAATATAGTGGCTATTTTTTCAAACAATAAACAGGAAAAGCAAACAAAAAATGTTTTATTTACACAAACTAAAGCTTTAAGCATCAAACTAACCGCAACTCGGAAGTATTTTGCAAATTTTAAGTTTTATCGTACTAATTTGTTATGCAAACAAAGCAGCAGCAAAATATAAGATGTTTGAAAATTTTAAATAAAAAAAACTTACATTGTTTGTTATACTTTGTTTTTTTAAAAATGGATTGTGTTTTTGAGGAACAATCTAAACAAAAAACCATTAAACTTGTGTTTGTTACAATTTACTTTATTGAAATATTTTTTATTTTGTTTTCTTTAGTTTTAGCCATCACTGTAAATCGACAAAAATATAATTGTCAAAATGATCCTCATAAAATGTTTAAAACAAAATTTTATTTATTGATTACTATTCACGTTTTGATTATTTTAAAAAATTTTGTCGACAAAATAGATAGGTTTTGGTTAAATTCCTTTCCAAAAAATGAAACGGTAAGTTAATTGTAAAAACAAATAATAATTTTTTGTTAATTGAGTTTTTACAGTATCAAGTTCAAACGACATTGTTTATTTTTTTAATATTTTTTAATAGAAGTTTACAAATGATTTTAGGCATTTATGTGTATCATATTAGGCGATGCTTTACACAAGTTTTTGATAAAGCGTCAATCAAGGTTTATCTGGTAATTGCATTTTTTGTTGCTATTTCATTTGTTTTGGTGATTACTTTGACTACTTTTATAACTTTAAAACAATCTTTTGATTATAAATTTTACAATTTAAAATATTGGGAAAACTTTGATAACAAAATGCTAGTTAAAAGTTTTATTTCAGGTAATTTTAGAAAAAAAGATTTTTAATAAATTAATAACAAAGTTTTTTTTAATTTAGTTTACAACGGAACAATATTTATTTTTGTAATTTTTAATTTACTGGTCATTGTTTCCATCACGTGCCTTTCAACAAAAAAACAGCAACAATGGTTTAAAGCCAAGCAACATGATATAGCTGTAAACATAGTAGTCGTATTTTGTATAAGTTTCATTTATTTTATTCCTTTCCTTTTGGATTTACTGTTCTATTCAATCAATGCACTAAACTGGGATTTTTTTGACAACACAATTCTCGATACTATTCAGGGAAAAGAGTCAAAGCTGAAGATAAACTATTATGACTGCGTAATCAGCTTAATGGTAATAAACAAATGGTCAAATAGTTTTAAACAAAATTTAACAAAAAACAACACCAAAATTAATGTCTACCGTTTTTACCTTCAGTTTTCAACATCACTAATCACCGAGCAGCTGTACCTTTACTGGCGCAACCAAAAACGGACGCGTTTGCAGAGGGCAATTGCCTAGCATCAGTTTCAATCAACACCAAAATTAATTTCACAAAACCTCAAAACAAACTAAATGAAAAAACGTTGTACTTTTATTGTGGGAAAAAAACTAAAACTAAAACTAAAAACTAATACTAAGAAAAAGTATCTGTTAAAAATACCAACTGAAACAAAAAATTTTGCTATTTTTATAGCTGAAAAAAACAACTCGACCATCAACTCAATTGACATCAGTTGATCGTCGAGTGGTGGTGGTGGTAGTGGTGGAGGTGGTGGTAGTAGTCGGGGAAGTGGTCGACTGTACAGTGGTTGTCGAAGTCGGCGACTGGGTCGTCGAACTGGGCACGACAATGGGCGTACAGTTGGCTTCACTGGCGGGCAAGCACTCCAGAAAGTCCACGTCAAAGCGGCGACCGTGGGGACAAAGGCGGAGGGTGGCCTGGTTGTTCACGCACTGATAGTAGCGGTCGCAACGGGCGTGTCGTACAGCCACCACATTTCCGGTGCAGTTGATGCGCTCGTTGATGATGGCGTTTCGGTTGTTGTTGTTGTTGCCGTTGTGGTTTTGGTTTCGGTGGCCGTTTCGATTGTTGCGGTTGCGGTTGTGGCCGTAACCGCCACTATTTCCACCCCAGTGAATGTTTGAGCCCCAGTGGGAGGGCCGGAAATGACCGCCACCGCCATGTCCGCCGCCGCCCCAGTGTCGAGGTTGATGGACGATGCGAATTACCTCGCTGTGGCCACCGCCGCCACCGCCCCAGCCTCCAAAGTTGGCGTCCACCGGTTTTGAAAGAAAGTAGACAGCGCAGAGGACCAGAGCACCAAAAGCGATCAGTTTGCTGTACAATGACATCTTCTTGATGATGAATCTGCAACAGTGGTACAATTTTGATGGTGAAAACTGAAAGTGATAATGGTGACTGACCAGCCGCTTGTTTAAATAGTCAGAGTTGAAACTATTGCCACGGAGAAAGTTTAGGTGAACAACCAGTTTTAAATGACCTATTGTTTGACCTTTCTGCTTTTACTTTTAATGTCCTGTTTATTTGTTTTATTAGCTGACTTTGAACTCCTTGTCCTGGTTAACAGCATCAAAACTGATCATCAAGGCAACTTCTGTAAGGTTGAAACACTTGCGTCAACGCGGCCATTTAGCCATTTTTAGTGCTCCTGTTTGCTAAACACTAAATCTAGTATTGTCCTTTGTCGTCTTTTGGTTCAGAGAAAAACTCTCACTGAGGTGAAAACCATATTTTTACAACTACAGCTCAGGGCATCAAATACAATGGTATTCAAGTGTAAGTAAAGGCATTGTTTAGAAGATTTAGTTTTAAAACTCATTAAAACCAGCTAAGAAACTTGAACCAGTTGCTACCTCAAAACGAGGCTGAGGTCATTTATACAAAAGTCGCTAAAGTCATTGATGTTAGTAACGAAAAAATTTCTTTTTATTCTAAATAAGTATTACCGAAAACCAGTTGTCAAAAATTAATTTAACAAAACCATTATACCAAAAACTACAAATATTGTCTAAATCAATTACCCAATTTTATGATCAATCAATACTGTAATAAAATGTAATTAATTACAAACAAGCCATAAAATGTTAAAGTACTCTTGCTTTTTGACAAGAAAAATTACCTTATTAAAACTTACCCCAAAAATGAATATTACAAAATATCAACATTTTGTCTTTTTTAAAAAATCAAAAGAAAAGACAAAATGCAGCAACAGCAGTTTGCATTTTTTAGCCTTCTTTTACTTTTGGTGACCGTGTTCATCACTTTAAATTCACCAGTTGAAGGTAGTCTGCTTGAGCGCATCCACGACCGCCTGGTTGAACGCAGCCGGGCCTTCATTCACAAACTTCTGTTGGGCGATTTGGAGCACAACCCCAATGAAACGATCGTCGACAAGCACTTTCCCGACAGTGGCGACTTGTTGAGAAGTCAATCGCCCGAGCTGGACAAGTGCTACAGTGCCGCAATAGTGGACGGCGTGCGGATGAGCATTTTTGAGCACCCAATTGGCAAGATCATTCACGAGTTTCTGGTAGGGGTTTTTAATAATAATTTTTTTTATAAAATTAAAAATTTTAATTTTTTTATCAGCACGCTAAAAACCTCACCCACAGCGGCGGCCACTCCGATGAGACGGTGGCCAGCAAGGTGAAGAACGTCCTGCGCAGCCTGAAAAGCATCGCTCATAACGTTCACAACTGCATCCACCGACTGAATGAGACCTCCTTCAAGCCGACCCAATTTGGCCTGACCCACTTTGCGACAATGTCCTCGGAGGACATCGCCGCCATCTACCAGCAACCATTGAAAACTAATAAACGTTCAAAAGGAAAGAAAAATAATGTCACTGCAAATTCAACAGCAACAGGTGGTGGTCACGCCGCTCTTGGATCATCAGGTGGTGGCAGTGGCGGCAGTGATGGCCCTGCAGCTCTCGGATCTCAGGAAAAACCACAACTTGGCCAACATTTTCAGATCACCTCAGAGGAGTACTCTAGAGAATATCCGCCCACGCATGACTATCGTGACCAGGGAGTGGTTTCCGAGGTGAAGGATCAGGGTGGATGCGGATTTTGCGTAAGAAATCAGCCATTTTACGTATTTTAAAAATTGACATTTTTTTATTACGTTCTCCTACCTACTAGTTTGCCTTTGGCGCCGTGGGCGCCATGGAAAGCTCGCTGATGCTGCACAACGGTCAAGGGGGCGTTACCTTGAGCGAAATGGACCTCATCGACTGCATGGCTGCCCACACGATGTACAAGCCCAGCGAGAATGAGCAGTATCACGTGACTGACTGCGAGGCATCCGGCAGTGTAATAAAAGCCTTCACTGAGGCGTCCATGGTCGGCATGACGCCCACCGACAGAGCACGACCTTATGTAGCCCATATAGAGAAGTGGGAACCGTATCCGGTAAACGAAATTCAAAACACAAAAATCACATTTTACTTTTTTAACCGAAAAAAAATTGATTTTTTTTGTGTTTCTTTTTTTGTGCAGTATCAAAGGGAGCGATGCGGCACTGACCCGGTCATAGCCAGAGTGAGCGAGTATTTTTACTTTGTGAACGTGCAAGACAATGATGAGCAGAGACTGAAGGCAGTGCTGATCAAGTATGGGCCAGTAGCGGTTTTTTTGCGGACTCATCTGCTAATGGACACACCGGAAAATCCGCACAACTTTTTTAGTCTTCACGAAAGGGATAATCTGGAGTGTGATGCCAGTGTAAAAACCAGTCACGTGATGCTGCTTGTCGGTGAGTGGTGCGCCAGTTTTTTGTACTATTTTTTTAAATTTAACATTTTTTACTCATTTGACACAACTGCACACAAACACAGGCTGGGATGAGGAGTACTGGATCATCAAGAACAGGTAGTTCAATACAAAGTAATTTAATTTTAAAAATAAAAAACTTAACAAAAACCGTTTTTCAACAGTTACGGAAACAGTCAAACGGAGAGGAATAAGAACTCTTGGGAAAAACCTTGGGGAGTTGATGTAGGTGTTTTTTTGTTTTTTGTTTGTATGTTTAAATTTTTTTAAACTAAAAAAAGTTTTCTTTAACTATCAAAACTTCATCAGGGATACCTGTACCTGGGAAAAGAGGTGGCCACTAGTTGCGGCCTCTTTGGCAAGGAAAGCTCCTGGTACTTTCCTTCAATGGAGGTCAGTCAAGAGGGAGAAGGAGGAGGAGGAGGAGAATACGATGTACAGCCCTCGTACAAACAAGGCGAATCTTCAAACGGTGGTGGTGGTGGTGGAATGTACAGTGGCGCTGGAGGTTACTCCTATTCACAGCAGCCATTTTGGGCGTACTCCGCCGCCTCCTATCCACAGCTGCAGAACAGCGAGGCTCAACGGGCGGCCCTCTACCCGTGGCTGCAGAACCCCTCCTACGACTGGAGCAATCCGGTGCCGGCCAATCCTGAGTCTAGTTTCGTCTTCGGTCAGATGGCCGATCTGGCGGAGCAGGAGGAGCAGGAGGAGGACTGGAGTGCCAACTTTCAGGCGGATAACCAAAATTATGAAAATTACTACTATGGGGGACAAGGCGGAGGAGGAGGAGGAGGAGGAGGAGGATATCCCTGGTACGGATGATTGTGCCCCCTAATGCAGCATTCATTTTGACTATGTTGACCATTCATTTTGTTGACTATGATTTGAATAAAAAAAGTTGTGTTGTAGAAAAAATATTTTAAAAAGGTCATAGGTTAACATTATTTGTTTTTTATTGACGTTAGTTTTGTTTGCAGTTCACTAATTATTGACATTTTATTATATTTTGCTCTTTTTCGGGTCATTAAATCAATACTCTGGTTTGTTTGGTTGAACTTTGACGCTTACTGCCATTTTTACTATTCACAGAATATGACTTTTTTACAACGAAATTTACAAGTGCTATTTTAAGCTAAATTAAAGAAAAAAACAAAATTTTTTATTTAATTACCTTGTTACCGTCTATTTAATTGCTGACATTAATTTGAAAACTTGCAACAAAAAAGTTTAAACATTACAAACACAAAAAATGCGCTCACTTTTGTTGTTGACAAATTTTATCATAGTGCTGCTGTTAATCAGCACCGTCCAGTCTAAAAGCAGAGATGATTCAGCCCTTTCCAACGACGACTATTCAATAGAAGCCAAAATTGCAAAACTAGAGCAAATCAACACCACAATTCACGAGGTGATCACCATCGCCGGCCACAATCCGCACCGGGAGATACTTACCAAGTACTTCCCAGCTGATGCCCAGCTGATCAACGACCATCCCGACTGGGTGGAACGGTGCTACAGCTCTAGTGTCAACGGCAAGACAATGAACATCTTTGAGAAGAGCATCGGCTCGGTGGTTCATCAGTATCTGGTACAATAAAAAACTAAAATTTTTTTATTTTTTATCTTAAAATTTTTTTGCTTATTCAGCACAAAAGCCTCCTGAAACACGACAATGTGACGCACGATTCCATCTTCGATCGAGTCACCGCCCTGCTGGACAACATGCACCAGCTGGGACTTTTGATTATTGAGTGCGTCAAGGGGCAAAGCACGGGGCAAAAGCCGACAAAAATTGGCCTGACCAAGTTTGCGGAGATGTCTGCGGAGGACATTCGAAGCATTTATAAACAACCGCTGGAAAAAGAAGATGATGATAATGAAATTGAGCATATTTTGGGAAACAGCGGCGGCGGAGCTATTTTGGGTCGACAGCGAGGAAAGAAAGTACATGGCTTTCTGGTGGAAAACAGCCGTTTTGAAGTGAACTCCTTCTCGAAGAATTACCCCGAGGCGTTCGACTATCGAGATCAGTTTGTCGTTGGCCCGGTGAAAGATCAGGGCACTTGTGGACTTTGTGTAAGTACTAGAAAAAAACTTAAAAATTATCAAATCAACAAACTTTTTCTTTACCCCATAGTTTCTCTTTGGCATCATGGCCGCCATCGAGAGCAGCTACATGCTAAAACACGGCAAACAAAATATCTCCTTCAGTGAAAAGGACCTAGTCGATTGCATGGTGGAGCACCACTACTACCCGGGAACGGCAAAGATGGTGGTGAACAAAAAGGTTCAAATGGACCCGATCACCGGGAAGCCCATCATGGTCCCTTCCTGTCGACCTGGTGGCCAGCAGAAGAAAGTGCTGCTTGAAGCGAAGCACACCGGCCTAACACTTCTTTCTCAAGGTGACGCCTTTGTGCGGGACATTGCCCTTGGTCAGGGGTTTCCGGTAAAGAGAAAAAAAGTTTGATAAAAAGGCTATTTTTATTTAATTCTGTCCTTTTTTGACTAGTTCAAACCGGAAAACTGCGGACACGACCCAATCGTCACCAAAGTCACCGGTTGGGCCACTCAGAAGGACATTCCGGAGGATGAGGACTTTCTGAAGGCAGTTCTCACAAAGGTAAAAGTTGGCATTTGGGCAATGAAAGTCAAAGTTTTTTTAACAAAAATCGATTTTTGTTGCAGTACGGCCCAGTGTCGACGGTGTTCAGGACTGATCTGATGGTCAATGGGAAAACAAATGATATGGTTTTTTTCATGATTAAAGAGAAGATGCACTATGAGTGTGATGCCAGCACCGGCGCCAATCACGTCATGACGATAATTGGTAATTTAGTTCATTCAATTCATAAAAACACAGCTAACTTTTTTTGCTACAAAAACAAACAGGTTGGGAAAAGGACTACTGGATCATCAGAGTAAATAGACCGATTTAATTAAAAACAAATATCTAAAATGTAACCTCATTTTTTTTATTGAAAACTACAGAACAGCTACGGAAACTACAAAGACAATGGACGGACGGACCAACCGGCAATAGACCAGGCTTGGGGAGTTGAGGGCGTTCTCTATCTAGATAAGAAAGTAGCGAAAAGCTGCGGCATTTTTGGGCCCGGCAGTGTATGGTACTTTCCTGAGGTTGAATAGGAAATAATCATAGTGGTTTTTATCGTAATAAAAAATGAGTCAGTTTTTCTAAACTTTGTCACTTTTAAGATTAGTGATTTTAAATATTAAACAAAACATTAATCTCACTACTACTCAATGGTCACAATCTCATTAACACTTCGGCATGACTCAGCAAAGCGGATGTACTTCTCCCCCTCCTCCTTCACCTTCTCCACCTCATCTGCATCAAGACCAGCCTCTTTGGAGATCATCACCTCAGCTCGGGAGATGATCTTCTGAAAATCAAAAACGGCGGAAGATAATTTCAGCATCCAGGTGGCCTCTTTTTGCCCGGCAACCGCTTTTAACGATTGCACCAGCAGGCGAAGCTCCGCCTTGGCCATGTAGTCGTCCAGGGCCAGGCGAACTTCATCAGCAATTGGATCATCATCATCATCTGATTCGGTGGTTGTTGCTCCAGCGTCGAGGACGTCGGCAATGGTCAGAGGATCTCGAAGTTGGATCAGCACTTGGCCAGTCCCAGAAAGAGCGGTGCTTGGGTCAATTCCGCCAAAGGTGAAGACGTTTTTCTGGCGAGCCTCTTCAATAAAGTCCCGATCATCGGAAATGGCCGGTGGCGGTACATTCACCTCTTTTCTGATTGCCGTTTTTACGAGGTACACTCGAAACTGATCTACAATTTCTTGAGCCTTAAAGAAAAAAAGAGTTTCTTTAAAACTCTAAGTTTAAAAATTTTTCTCTCTTTTTTTACCTTTCTCGGCCCGACCACCTTGAAGTACCGGTCTTCAATGCTCATCTGCAGCACAATAAACGCCCCGTAGGTGTGCTCCTGGTAGTAGTGGGTTCCAAACTGCTCAAAAAGTCCAAAGAACTCTTTTTGCGTCTCCGCCGAGTACTTCTTCTCCTTTAGCTTTTCTATTGCAGCTTTAAGCTCTTTGCTGAGAAACAGCGTTCCCTTATTGTCATTTTCATCATGGGGAACATCTAGGCGGAGACGAATTTCCGGCCGTACCGTGACCATCCGCTCCAGCGTCCGCCCCGCCCAGAAGTTCTTTGTACCGGAAATTAGGCTGGGACTTCCGGCCATGACGCCCAGCTCATCCTGAAGTTGAACTGTAGATTGGAGTGTTCCCCGGAGGCCTTCAATTGTACGGTACGTCTGTACGGTGCTGATTGGCGCGGAGTGAAGGTAAAAGTAGAGTTCAGTTATCTGCTCCGGCAGAACTCCTGAACGGCTACTATCACTTGGATCAGGGCCCCAGCGGTGGCTGGCGTTGGTGCAGGTAAACGGAGCAAAAAGAGGCAGTTTTGAGGGAGGAAGTTTTGGAAGAGTTTGAGAGTCAGAAGTTTCTCCGCCGTTTTTCATGTCCTTCAGCGGAAAAACGTCCACAGTGGTAAGGTCCAGGCCAAAGCGAAGGTGGTGCATGGCAGTGTAGGGAAGCGAGGTGAGGCAGTGGTCATCATCATCTTTTTCATTTTGAACTAAAGAAGTTGTGAAAAGGAGGAGAAGAGGAGGAAGAATCAGCAAAAGCAGTTTCATAGTTTTCAGGAGAAAAAAAGCTGATCAAAACACGTGACAAAACTTTTGTAAACAAAAAAACTTGGCTTTAGAATGAAAATGCAACGTTGCTGTCTTTATCATTTTTTTAACCCGGTAGCTTTTTTGCAACAGTTCTAAAAATTCTAGGTGTTTTAGAACATACCGGATGCGTTTCCTTTTTAGGGTGGAAAAAGATCGTGCCATCGCAAGGGATACCTGCACCTAAACCTGGGCAATAAAAAAGACAGCTCCTAAACCAAAGGAAAAACAAACAGTCAGTGGCAATAGCCTGTCTCTTTCCCATTCAGACTGACTCATTATCAAAATGCAAAAAACAAACACAAACTTTTCTGTCTGTCTGCTTGTCAGTTGGTAATCCTCACTGCTTCACTGCTTCAATTGCACAATAGTAATCATCGGCGGTTGATTAGCATCAGTCCGTGGGTATCACCTCGACTACCAGCAAAAATAGAAATGAAGCTCTTTTCTCATCTTCTCTCTAAAACACACACACACATCAATATCAATTGCCGTCATCGGAATGTGCAGCAGCAATATTGCCCATCACATGTGGGAGAAAAGCAGCAAAGTTATCAACAAAAGTGCGTCTGTATAAAAGTGTGGTTTTTTATGACACCACCACCACCATCATCGTCTTTCTTACTTCTTTAATACGCATTTTATTTCTTTCCTGTGTTTTTGTTTGAGTTTATTTTTTAAGTATCGTTTTTACTTTATCTCATTTTTTCATCTTTATCTTCTGCATCACCAAACAAAAATGGTCAAGCGGCTGGCCATTTTAGTGGTCGCTTCTGTTGTGTTTTTTCAATTTTTTTTCATTGACGCTGCGCCAACTCATCACAACAGAAACCGGCACAACAAAGGCTCCAGAGCTCCAGTAAACAGACAAAAGTTGTCCAAAAAAGATCAGCAGGCAATTCGAGCGTTGTACAACCGCGGCATGGTCGAGGGCGACATTCTGGTGCGGAGGAAGCCGGGCAGCAAACCAAGACCAAAAGTGTCTGCCGTCGATAGTGATAGGGTAAGCAACATTTTTTTTCACTTTGTCAGTTTGTTCCAACTGACCCATTTTAGTCCGCTTCCAATACAAACCAGTTCCGAAATGCCGTCCACTCCGACGAGTACACCTGGCCAAATGGCGTCATTCCTTACATTGTTGACGGAGACCTGGCCGACCAAACCGAGCTGATTCAGAAGGCGATGAGCCAGATTCAGCGACACACCTGCATCAAGTTCCGCCCCAAGACCGCCGATGACACCTTCTACATCCGTCTCTTCAAGGGTCAAGGGTCTGTCAAAAACTTATCAAACTTATTAAAACTTATCATTATTTTTTTCTTTATTGTACAGCTGCTACGCCTCTATTGGCCGTGACCCGGACTTTCCCGAGGGCCTCGTCTCGCTGGGCGAGGGCTGCTACTACGCCGGCACTGTGGTTCATGAGTTGATGCACACCATTGGCTACTACCACGAGCACAATCGCCACGATCGGGATGAGTGAGTAATTAAAACCCTTTTAATTAGGTTCCAATTAAGTGGGCACTTGAGATTAAGGATAAAGGATATGGCGACATTATTATCATCTTTTTTCCTTCTCACGACTGTTTCATCTCAGAGTTGCAATTTTGATGATATTTGATAGTGTCCAATTTTTTGTAATGCTAAGAATTTCTTGAGCACTTGACTGACCTTTGACCACCTTTCTCTCGTTAGTTACCTGCGCATCTACCCCGACAACATCAACCCCGAAGACCTGGAGCAGTTTGACATCAACGATCGGCGGAATGAGCGCATCTTCACCTCCTTCGACTACAATAGTGTGATGCTGTACGGCCCTCGGGCCTTCAGCAAGGACCAGCACTCGATTACGATGGAGCCAAAGCTGGCTGGTTTCTACATGATTGAGGTTCATGAAAAACCAGGGCTGACCAAGCTAGACGCGGAAAGTATCAAGAAGTTGTACCGGTGTGCCGCATGACGTTAATTATAATAAAGTTAAATTAATTTATTTAATTTTCAATAAAATGCTGCTAAATAAAAACAAGGTTTTGCGCTTTTGTACAACAACAGCTTATAAAATTAACGTTTTGTTAATTTTAAGGTAGTGAACTTGTTAGACCTTCAAGTTCAATAACTATACCAGAAGTTAGCTCATTAAGTGGTTTTGTAGCGCCAGAGGGTTTATTAGCATCAATAATGAATACTGCAATGTTGTCCACAATTGCTTCGAGAGAACGAAGACTTTTAGCAACAAGTTCTCCTGCAATTTGACCATTGTTAATCAACAATTTATTTATATTATTGATCAGTTGACTATCTGGCAAAAATACTTTTTGCAATTGGTTTAAAACCACGTGAAGCTGGTTAAGCACCGAATCTGAAAACAAAAAATAAATTTTAATTTTTTAATTATTTATATAAAACTGAAAACTACAAAAAGTTTAACTTGCCAGAAAATTTTGCGTTATTTAAAGCAACGGTGAGGTCATTTAAATTGGCATTTACTTCTGCCAGAATTGAATTGACTGGAGTGTTGGTTCCGTTAGTGACAATGTTGGCCAAAGAATTAACTGAGTTTTTCAATGCAATAATTAGGTCTGTCAAAGTAATTTCAGTATTATTTTTAAGAGGTTCTTGTAAGGTGACTAGTTGTAAATTAGTGTTCAGTGCTACCAGTGCAAAGAGAACTGGCACAAAAGCTGACATTGTAAATAAAAACAGTGCCACAAAAAAGTATTAAATTTTATAGTTTGTTTAAAGTTTTAATATTGCAAAATATTGTTTATTGTTTTAAAAACTACAAACGTTTATATGATGCTAAAAAATGTTTAAATTGTAAATCGTGCGTTAAAAAATGTTATGCTGTTTAATAAATAGATGTTGACATTAAAATAAAAAACATTAAACAATTGTGTTTTAACAACAATTATTGCCGAGTTTAAAACCAGACAAGGCGATTGGCGCGTCACCATGCGGCGTAATGTATCCTCTTTGAGAAAACTGAAAATTTTCGGACAGCAATATCTCAGCTAATTCTGAAGTTAAAATTATGATCAAAATTTTAAATTAAAGCTAACGATTTGTTCGAGGGAAACTTTAATCAGAATTTTAAGTTAGGCTCACAATCTTTTTTAATTGCAAGTTAAATACAAAAAATTTCACTTTTTAGAATTTTTTAAGAATTTTTTAGTAAATTTTCAATTTTCACATAGAGAATACATTACGCTGCATGGTGACGCGCCGATTGCCTTGTTTGGTTTTAAACAAACAATTTTTTATTAAAGTTAAAAATCTCATTTTTGCAACAAAAAACTTTAAAATTTAAAAAATAAGCAAAATTTTTATTTTTTGTTAAAAAAACTTGCATTTCATTATTATAATATAAAGTGTCATAGTTTGACACTATCAAATTATTTATATTTTGAATTAAAACAAGGATTGGTGCATTAAATTATTTAATAGTTTTTTCTGAGAAAGATGATTTTTTTAATGATAATTTCTATTAAACCGGCTAGTGCATTCACAAAATTTTGCAAATTTTCTATAACAGAATATGCATCTTCACTTGAAAGAAAGCCCGAAAAATTGTTGGAAATTTCTTCATTTTTATTAAAAGTTTGTGCTAAACTAGTGAAGGTTATTTCAAAAAATGGAACATCTAGTTCTGCGTGAAAATTACAAACTTTAAATATTAAAAAAATAATGAAGTTAAACTTACTAAAAAAACGTTTTTGCTCAGAAATTCAGCCAGTTTGTTGACTATATTAGCTGTATTATTACCAAGAACTTCTTTTATTGTGTCGCTTGGGGAACTTTTAATAACCTCATCAAATGATCCAGTCAACAAAATCAACAAAAACGTTATGGCGTTTCCAATTACTAAATCATCAGACGATTGCTGTAAGGTGACCACTGAAAAGTTAGTGTTTAGTGCAACTAGTGTAAAAATTAAAGTGACAAAAGTTAACATTTTAAATAAAAAGTATATTTTAAAAAAATGATTTGGTATTACTGGTTTAACAATATTAAACATCAAGCTTTTTTATAAAGCTAGAGTTTTACTAAAAAATTTTTTTTGCTTTTAACCGTGTTTACAAAAACTCTATGCAGTTTAATAAATTTGTAAGACATTTTTAGGAAAAACAAACAACTAAAGTTTTCTTTAAAGAATAAAATAAGTACATTAAATGCATTTTTATTAAGGGTTTTTATTGCATAAAAAACAATATTTTAATTCTTTTCAATTTAAAAACTATCAAAGTTGTTTTGTCTCTCATTGATCAAACCATTGCCTACTGACACCATTCCGGTTTTGCACTACGTTTAGAATGTCCTACTAAACACCGACTAAAAACTCACAGTTCTATTATCTAGTTTGATAACCCAGCAAGCGTCCCAAATCACAAACTCAATCCTCTGAACTAAATCTTATTTTTCAATCTCAATTGATTAAACCTTAAGTGGTTCCAAGTCTTTACCTAGTTTTGGTAGTAGTGATAACCTTTTTAACAGCAATGCGATTACTTACCGTGGGTGATCATTACCACCACCACCACAGCCACCAACTGCTCGCAAACAATCAACAGGTGGTTTTTAAACTTACTTATATAAACCGGCAAAAAACCACACAACAAAGTCATCAAACTCTCAAAACAACACCAAAAATCACTAACCTGCAATCATGAACAAGTTCATCCTTTCTGCAGCTTTTCTCCTGGCATTTGCCTCGGTTTTCGCCTTTGCAGCCCCTTCTGCTGATCCCGAACAATGTGGCGAGCACCAGGTGTTTAGCACCTGCGGAACGGCCTGTCCGGAGCACTGTCCGACGAAAAACGCCAAAACTGGTCAGCTGGAAAACGGCCTCAATGTGCCCTGTGTGCACATCTGCAAGATCGGCTGCGCCTGTCAGCACGGTTTTGTGCGTGATCTGAAACGGGGCAACGCCTGCGTCGAGCGGGCACTTTGCTCTGCCCCCTAAAAAATGACTCCTATTTTTAAAATGTGTAAACAATTGTGCAATTTATTACATTTTTTTTGTTTTTTAATAAAAAATTTTTAAAATCGTTTATATAAAAATTACTGACTGCTGTAAAGTGACATTGTGTAGTTTTAAAACTAAAAACCAATAAGTAAAGTAAAAGTCTTTTCATAGGAAAGGCCGTTCTCGGTTTTTTCTTTTTGTGTAATATATTCCCAAAAAATAAATAGATTTCGGGACAAGTTTAAACCGACAAAAAGGCCAAAAAGCACAGAAATGAGTGTTTGGGTGGAAAGGACTTCTAGGAAAAAGGTGAGCAAAGAGTTTGCCATAGTGTAGAGGGTGGCAAGTGGTTGCGGTGAGAAGGCGATGATAATGGCGATGACAACCAAAAAGATGATGCTGGTGCAAATCAAAAAAACAAAACAAAATTTGTTTGTTTGTTTATTAAAATTGAAACAAAACCGTTTATTTTAAATTGCGACAACTCACCTTGTATTTTTGTAGCCAAAAAAACGGATGCCGCAACAGATAAACAGTAGGTAGGTGCCGTAAAAGTCAATTGAAAAGTAGTACCCCAAAGGAAGGGAACACTGTGCCAGCAGCAACCACAACTGATAAGTTAGGCTGGAGAACATAGTGATCAAAGTTCGTTTCAATTAAACAATTCAGCGTTTTGAGTAATTTTAATTTGGACTGATGTGTAATAAAAAAATTATGTGTAGAAAACAACTTGTTTTTACATGTAAGTGACACAACAGGAATGAGTGAAAAAAAGTTTACAGCAAAAAGAAAGCAGTGAAAAATGATCACCAGAAAAATTACCATTTAAGCTTCTTTTGTTTTGATGTCTCAAGTTTCAATTTATATTTCAATTTTTTTATTTATATTTTTTTGTTTGAACATTGAAAAAAATGTCATTCAACAACCAAAAAAACAATATTTATTGATAAATTAAAATAAAGTAAAAAGTAATAAAAAATACCTCAAATTGAGTATTTTAACATTTGAAAAAACTTTAAAATTAAGTGCTACAGTTTTTTTATTTTATCTTGCTTGCACTGGTTGAGCAGCAGCAGCAGCAAATAGAGATCGTTTTTGCTGCGGCTTTTCAGTGAAACGTCGTCTAATGAGAAACCGTCGTGAAATGGTCCGACAGAACGGACAGCTGACCTCGTTGCGCGACTGAAGTTCATAATTGAGTTCAAAATTCTCCACCGCCCATCGTTGCAGACATTCAGCGCAGCAAACATGAGTGCAGTTTTCAAGAATAGCGAATCGCCGTTTTCGGGCCAGAATCTTCTCTAGAACAATTTCCTGACAAATGATGCACTGGCGGTCGCGGTCGGCGCCAAAGTAGCGGTCAATCCGCTTCTGGTTGCGGCGTTCAAAATCAGCCAAGTTCAGCAGTTCAGTAAAGGCAGTCAGGTGCAGGCCGTTGATGCAGTCCTCAGGGGTGGGCGAAGTGCAGATATTCAACAAGTTGTAGGTGCACAAATACGAGGGCAGGTCTTTTAGGTTTGCTGCTGCCTGTTGCTGAGTTCCAGTTTGATGGCTAAATGCACAACCTCGGTTAGCTCGTCGGCAGGCGTTTTCCTCTATCTCAAAGGGACATTGAAAGGTGGCCAGAATGCGTCGACGTTCCTGAGCAGCTTCAGGCGTTTCACGAGGGCGAGGAGCAAGATGAGGTGGTGGTGGTGGTGGTCGTCGTCGTGCTGGTGCCTCAAAAACTCGAACATTGGCCTGTTGTGGTGCTCGAGCTAGAGCCACTAATCGTCGTTGTCGAAGTACTTCTGGTTGAACCATTGGCCGAACAGGTGGAAAATCATCACGTTCATTTTCTTCTACTAGTAAAGGTTGTTGCTGTTGCAATTGCTCCTGTTGCCGGTTGTTCCATTGGTTTATTCGAAGACGATAGTATTCTTGTTCTAAAACATTAAGCAATTTGTCGTAAAAACAATAAAGCAAAAAAGCAAAAATAACATAAATCCAAAACATTGTATTTTTGTTGCTAAAAATGTTTAAAAACTTGTGGAACGTATGTGCATACTTGACGCAACTGCAAACAATAAAACTGGTAAAATTGTAGTGCACTATGAAAAACAACTGTTAATTTTGTTTTTAGTATTTTTTCTAAAAAAGATACACTAACAGTAAATAGTGGTAGTAAATAAAGTTTTAAAAAAACTCAAACTGATACTCAATACAAGTGCTTGCATTTGCAAATGCAGTGATATCGATATTTGATATTTGATTAGAAAAAAAAGATAAACTAATTTGTATCAACAACAAAAATCAAGTTTTGTTAAAACAAAATATATAACTTTTAATGTGTTTAGCAGCAAAACAAATGTGAAAATAACATTAAAATAAAAGATTTTAACATAATCAAAAGTCATAAAAATATAAATTTTTTAAACAACAAAAAATGTGTAGTGGCTGGGGCCCCAGCCCCTACAAATGCTCTCTCTGCCTCTGTCTGTACATCTGGCCTTTCCTTTCCTTTCACTTCATCATCACTTTCAGAGAAGCAAGCACCGAGCTGCTCAA
>JAALOO010000031.1_pt7 | contig 27832 bp, 24 predicted proteins | sample 7257641 | NCBI WGS metagenome assembly JAALOO01 (sample SAMN14085613, study PRJNA598686) | mite metagenome | biome: ENVO:01001000; feature: ENVO:01001002; material: ENVO:01001226; isolation source: single female mite from University of Michigan culture on fish food culture... ...
CAGCATCAGTGATCCCCACAAGGATCGCTGTCCGGGTCAATTTGGCCAACTTTTAAATGATGAAAAGTGCGTCGCACATTGTCCGATTAGGTCGTCACTTTAAGTGGCCGCTTCCACTGGGCTGCCAAACTGCTGGGCATTGGCGCACTGCTTGTGCTGAGCACTCTGCCCTAACTCGTTAGCATGCCTAGTGCACGATCTCACCATCAACAGCAGCAGCTCTGCTGCACCAGTGCGACCCTTCACAACTTTCCTCACTGCATCAACACACACACAATGAGGTTAATTAAAAAATGCATTTCAATTCATTGTAGTACTTTATAACAACAATAATAATATAATTCATCTAAACTGCCTTTCACAACAGCTGAAATTCGGAAAATAATTAATAATTTGCGCACTTTTGCACCCCTTCTGCGGCATCAAGGCGCAAAAGGAGTATAGCCACTGGTGTTTTGTTTCATGAACGCAAAAAAGCATTGCAGGCAAGTGTTCACTGCCTGTATGCGCTATTTGGTGTGTGTCTGTGTTTGTGTGCTTTGTGCTCGGGTGCTCCAAAACTCCAATTGAAAGCACTGAACAGGACAAAACAGCAGCAGCAGCCCAAGCTCGTGTTTGCTCTTGCGAGCTGGCGCACGGGGAACATAGGATGAGGTGTACCGTCTTTGCACAAGCTTACAACACAATTTCCTTTCCTCTCCTGGTGATGAGAAATATCAGCGCCAGCAGTGCGTGGCGCCCAAAAAAAGAAGGAAAGAATGAATGAAAGAAAATGTAAACAAGTAAGCCAACAGTTGCAAACAGTTGGTCTAGCCAAGCGAAAGGAGCTTTGACTTTCAGTCATCACTGTCGGTCCTGTTCTGTGGTTGACTTTTGGTGGTTAGCGCCGTTGAAAGGAGCTCCTTTCGTCCTGTCACTGCCAAAACACTGTCAGAACGAAAAAGTGGCGCTCATTTGTGAGAAACCGCGGAAAAGCTAGAGCCAGCAAGTGCAGGCGCGCATATTAAGACGACATGTAAAAGATTTTAAAATGTTATCAAAGATTCATGCATTCAGCACGAAAATGGTGTATTGAGTTGGCTAGCTCGCGCTCGCGCCCATTTCATGGCGTAGGCTGCCAGAACGCACAACAAATTAACATGATTAGCGTTTAAATAATTCAATGGCACATTGCGCCTTGATTTACCGACGACATATTCAATTATCAGACGATAAGTGAATTCACTGTCGAGGCATGTGGTGTGTGTGGGTGCGCGCACGCCTGTGCCATTTCTTTTCACTCTAACGGCTTTTTTCCTCCGCCGGTGATGATAGACGCGCTGGCTGCAGGCTCTGAATGAATACCTCCTGCCAATGGTAATCTGACCTAATGGCCATCGAGGCAGTGAACGCGTGGTGTGCTCAGCTGACGGTGCTGGTGCAGCAGCAGCAGCGGGAGCAATGGAAGGCACTGGAGGTGCCCAGACTGGAGCAAGCTGGTGCCCTTCCGAACGGCACCACTGTTCTTTAATCTCTTTGGCAGTGTCGAGTTAATTATTTAGAGTGCAATGTCGACCATGCGACTAATAGCTGCTGCTGCTGCTGTTTCTTTTGTTTGCGCCAGTGTCATCAGCACTCGGGTGCCTGCGCTTTTACACGCTTGCTTTTGGCTTTTACTATTGCTTTATCTGCTGTTGTATTTTGTCCTGTGTTTTGTCCCTCTTCTACTACTACTACTACTTTTACTACTACCATTGTTGATCCTCTTTAGCTTGTTGGCTTTTAGCCAACATGAAAAAAGCAAATGTCACTTACCTCACGAATTTCGATTTTACCTAAAAATTAAAAAGCAAAATTAAAAATGAAATCCTTGTTATACAATGTTCTTTTAACAGTTACCATCGCGATTGTCATCATAGGCCTCCATAAAGCACTCTTTAAGCTCGGCAAACATGGTGTCCGTAACCACCTGGTGGTTGAAAAACAATCTAATTAGCAAGGAAATATTTTTCGCCAGTACTTCAACAGGAGTGTTTTAATTATTTACTCAATGTTTTAAGTTAGGTAGCGAAGTACATTTTTAGGACAAAGATTAAACAAAAAATATGGCACAAACCTCAGGGCCGACGTCGGTAGCGTTTACAGAGGAAACAAACTCGCGCAGAAAATCATCCAATTCGCAGCCTTCAATATATCCATTGCCTAGAAAAGAGAGAATCGGTCGTCATTGAGCGTTAATCAACTTAAAAAGATTAATCCAATTAAACTGGGACTCCTTTACGCTGGCAGTTTAGCGAAGCTAGTGAGCTGCCAATTGGCAATTGCACGAGCAACTACAACATGTCAATCTAATTACGATTCACTCTTAAAATGAGAAAGTGGGAGGGAAAGTGAAAATGCAACTTTTCTTGCATCCCGCTGTTGTTCTTGCTGCTGCTGCATCTATTTTGAGCTAAAGGGCTGATGCTGTCGATGTCAGTGATGGCTGGGCAGTGATCAGAGAAGGAGAGAAAAAGTGAGACAGGGCAAAATCAAGTCTAATCAAGTGCAAACTTTCAACGACAACCCAGCGGGGCAGAAGACAACAGAACGGCAATGGGAAGACAAAGGAAACCTTCTCCTACTTGAGTGAGCACTTTCACTTCAACGGCAGTGCTCACTTGCAAATTGAACACTGCCTGGGTTAATTCACTTATATTCCCTTGGCAGCCCTTACTGGCGCCGTTTCGGTGCAACTCTTAACCACAACTCTCTGTATCGGTTTGTTGGTGTCTATTGGCCGATCACTGGGAACAATTAACCCGAGGCACAATTAAGTAATTTGAATTGCAAATGTGGTGGTAATCGTCATCTGACACTGCCATTGTCTTGTTTTCTACCGAAGCTTCCGAAGCGTCATTTGCTGTACTGTCTACGGCAGTGTGTCTGCAATCCATTAAGAAACGGCAGTGCGCCGCAGTGTTACATTTGTGCCATCATCACTTGCCAAAACTTTGTCGGGCTTTTGTTTTACCAAAGAAAATGACGCTCTTCTTTTCCTTTGTTATTTTTACCTTTTGTAAAAACTTCCTTTTTAAAAAGAAAGTTGAAACAAGTTTAAAACTGTTCCGTAAGCATGTGGTTCCAGAAGCCAGTGGCAGTTGCAGCTTGACTGAATTTTTTCCTTATCACTGCACGGTAGCGATTCTGCAGAAACAGGCTTTCCTTTCAATTAAGTTTGCACTTTCTTAAGATTAGTTAGAGAGTACAGGGTAAAGCTTAAAGGAGTACATTTTCTGCCTGATGCAGTTCCGCTCAGAAAGTGCAGTTACAGTTCTATCGCATCAGCCTGCCAGTTGGCATCGTGTTTCCTATCAGTTCCCCTTTTTCTCTGTCTCCAAAGCTCACCGTCTCCTGTGACGTGTCGAATCTGCACTGCAATGGTATTGTCAGTGCTTATTGACAGTGCAATAGTGACATTAGAAGCGATTCCACTTATTACCCTTATCCGATTAGAGCGTGCAGACAAACTGACAGAAAAAGAAAGAGTCGATGCTGTCGCGGGCCTTGCACAGACAAGACAAACTAATTAAACAAACTCATCAGACAGGCGGGTCTGAGTTGGGGACAAGTGTCGGGGAATAAAAGAGAGAGAAAATACGAAATAAAGAATGAGAGTGAGAGAATTAGCCGCGGCGGCGAAGTGGGCATTTGCATGCGACAGTGGCATCACTTTTGGCAATGTCTTGCTGCTCGATTAGCCAAACTGTGTCTCGTTCTTTTTCTTTTCCTCACTTTTTCCCAGTGTTTTTGTTGTCTGCGCAATTATCGATTATCGATAAGGAAGGCACAAGGCTCACCAGTGAGTGAGCATTCATTATTCATTGCGCTCGGCTGACAAGTGTTGCTCATTGCAATTTGTGTGCCTATGAAACTGGCTGCTGAAACTGCAACTAGGCAAAATGACAAAGGGTATTTGTCATGTCTACCGGAAAAGAATCGAAAATATGCACTACACTGCCATCCACTTACCGTCGTGATCGTAGTGACCCCAGATCTCCATGAATTGAGTGGAGGTAAGGTTCTTAAGCTGACGAGTGTTCTTGTCGCGAAACTGGCGCATAAAGTTTTGCCCGTTGGCCTTGTCGTTGTTGAGCTGTGAGCTGGCCATGTCTTAAGCTTTTCTTAAGTCTTGAGTCGTGAGTAGGATGCAAAGCAACACAAGTTCCACTTGACAGGTGCGACAACTGTGCAGTGAGGAAGAGTGCGTAAAGTCTGGTGGGGATGTTGGCGGTGGTGGTGAGTGGTGAGTGGTCGTGTCAAGATCGCTGATTTAAAAATTCAACTGGCACGCGCGTCAATTCAATTGAAAAGAACGGTGGCCCCGTGTTCTGCGTAGACTCGCACTCGGCAACTGCAGCAGACGAACTGAATCAACTTGTGCACCGAACACATACACACACACTCGCTTCGAACGAATTTTGCTGAATCCTCTCAATGAGCAGCAGCAGAAGCACAGACTGGTGAAGAGGCAGGGGAGCATAGCACACCCTTATAGTGGTAAGATTTGTGGCACCTCAAGTGAACAGGCCAATTGTCACTGGCGGCAAAAGCGAAAACTGGCGAATCGAGTAGTGCGTGGTTGCGTGCAAGAGTTGTACACTTTCTGGCGGAGACGACTGAAGAAACGCGAAGCAGTATGTGGACACAATCGGTTAGGTTCGTCGGCTATATACGCAATGCGAAGCACACACTGTTTCCCCAGCTCTGCAAGCACAGACTGGCTGCTGTGACCCACGCTGGTTGTTTGCTGGTAGACGGCTGCAGACCAACTGCCACCCGATTTCGCCAAACACACTGCTGAAGCGTCGGCTTCCCAGCAAATCTGCTGCAGAATGAGTCGAAGAGTGCTGCAGTGCTGCAGTGCTCGAAGAAGAAGCAGCAGCAGCAGCAGTAGCAATGGCTCAAGTAAAGCTCCAAGTGGCAGGCAAGAGGGGCCTTGGCAGGCTGATCGCTTGCTGACGATTGGCCAGCACCAGCACCCTCAAACCCGACAAGGTGTACAACATCAGAACACACCATATATTCAAATAGCAGTAATCCGCCACAGTGCGACCCATTAATGCGACAATCCACCGACTGACCAGGCGACCTACTGCGACAGTCCCTGCCCTGTCTGGTCACTCAGTGCAGCTGAACTGTTTGCTGATTCTGCACAAGTTCTCAGTTTGGACAGCAGTGATAAATGCCTCTCGATTTATCAGCCAACCTCAGCCTGATTGCAATTGCCACTGTTCGAGGTGCCAGGAGCTGGCTTCTCCTGTTCTCCAGCGCAAACACTGGCCCTACAGATACACAGCCCACTTGGCAACAAAATATATACCATCGATGTCTGTTTGTCTGCAAACAGCGAACGTCACCCAGCACCACCAGCACTACCAGGCAGAGTAGAATTGCTTGGCCAGGTGCTGATAACGACTGTCCGGAGATGAACGCCGCCTGATGAAGGCTGCCCCAGTGGCCACCACCGCTATTATTGTCCAATTGCGCAGGCAGTTTCATCATCATCTTTCTCTTTCTTTTCTTCTTCTTTTTATTGGTCAGCAATGGTTTCTGCACTTTGCAGTGTATTGTACTGCCCATAATGGGCTCATTACCGCTCCTCTTCTCTGCCATGATATGACAAATTGGCAATTGGCCAACATGCTGAAACGGCTAGTGGATCACCTGGTGGGCCTGCAGACGATAAGGGCTGAATGGCACTGGCCAAGTGTACAGCAGCAACAGCAGCAGTCCACTACAGCACAGCGTCATCAACTGTGTCGGTGCAAATGCGTTGGCCGGCGGACAAACAATGGCACTCTTTATCGAGCCTGGAACTTCGAGTGCCTGGCACCAGCAAAGCGAAACGTCAGCGGCTAGTCAGTGGCAAAGTGAACACTGCCGAGTCAGCTTGTGCCATTATCTGCCAGCGCTGATCTGTCCTGGTAGGCAAAAGAAACAAAGCGAGTGGGACCGCAGCTACTCAGCAGTCAGAGTGAAGCAGAGAATTCTGCTCTGCACTACCCAAGTTCATGCATGCAGTCAATTTGAGCTTCATCTTCTGCTGGGCCTGCTAAATTACGAGTTGGGTAGAGAAGGAGAAGGAGGAACAAAGAGACTGCTGCTGATGATGCAGCTACTGCATCTGACCATTACTGCAGATGTTCTCGGTGAGCTCCATCCTGGACGACGTCTCACTCAGCATCTGTAACGATGCTCCTGTGCCGAAGGGGAGTTGCATTAGTCGGTGCCGGCGAATGCTCTACGTGCGATTTGAGCGATGTGCATTCCATTGAGTGTGACGCTCCAAAGGGAATGCCGACACTACTTTGCATTTTTTTTACTGAATTTGCCCGCAGTCTACCGACCGACCGACCGACACTGCCACTAAGACTGAGATAATGAGGTCGATAAACATAAAGACGTTATGGACACTTTGGGAGAAAGAGAGGGAATGTGAGTGAGTCTTGTCAGAATGTGCGCTGCCTTCTTCACACTACCAAAAGTACATTGGGCCTCTGTGTGTGTGCATGTGAGTGCAGTGCGGTGTCCTCGTCGATTTAAACTGATTTCCCCTCCTCTTCTGTTTGAATTTTCGGCGACAGGCTCACAACAACGACAACGAGGTGGAATTTAATTACTAAACTAATGCGCGAGTACGGGCGCCCCGAACTATCGACTGATGCAGAGTGGACAGAGGTAATAAAAGTTGGAGCATAGGGAGATTAGTGCGACAGGACAGGACTCTCTGAATCGGGACAGAACCAAGTGCTCTTCCACTTCACTCGCTTGCAAGTTGTACCGCCGTCGAGAATGCCTGCGAATCTTGCACCGGTAGGCGATTAGACCGATGACAGCCTTCTCTTCATTCAGTCTCCACCATCAACCGGACTACAGCTGCTGCTGCTGTTTTAACTGTTTCTCTGCCTGTTCTCACCGACGACAATTTGCAGCGTAAGCAAAAGGTCGTTTCTTCTTTTTTCTTCCCTCTCTTCTTCTTCTGCACACGGTTGTGAATTGACACTGCCTGGAAGTTATTTGATCGCGCCCAAGTGGCAAACTTCTAATTGCCACTTGCCTGCGTTTTGTTTGCTTACCAATCATCCAATCCACAGCCTTTCCTTTCCACCCTCTCCGGCTATGCGTTCTGATCATCATTGTTCTATTAATCAGAAGCGTGTCTCATTACGTGAATAGTCGGCGGCTGCAGCGGCGGCAATCAATCTTGTCGGAAGAGCTGGGGATTATTTCTGTACCGCTTTTCGGGTAAATATTTGCTCAACTCTCGACTGGACGATCAGGTTTCGCTGCTGAGCGCGGTTTGTTGCACTCTTGTTGTTCTGGGGGGCAAAGAGGCAGCTGAGACTCTTCGGGTAGTTAGTAGTGCTGAATTATTATAATTAGACGTATTTGCATTCTCAACTTTAAATTATTAATTATCTGCACAATTAATGGCCTGCTTACTGTGTCTAGTAGGAATGAGGATGATGATTTATTTTAATTGCACAATAGCAAACATCAAAGGGAAGTGCGCTCAGATGACAGCGGTGAAAAGAAGACGACAAGAATGGGAAAGTGGGAGAAAGAACGAAGGCCTGTAAGTGATGTGAAGTGATGCAGAAGTGCACTGAATTTATTGGCAATAACAAGTTAGTTTGTACTAATAACAACTGCTAAGGATGACAGCTCTATCAGCACGCAACCAACCGGCGGCCTCAGACTGGCAGGCAGTCTTTGATAGAGACGACATTTGCATTTGAGGAGAATTAGAATAATAATAATGGCAATTATGCAACGCACTGAGGGGCGCAATGCCGCGGAAAATGAAGGAAAAATGAAGATGAATAGGGAAGAAGAAGAAGAAGGAATGATGCTCGGTTTTATCAGCGTTCGACTGTCGATCGTCATCCTCGCCAGAAAGAGAAGGAGATAGCGCCGGACAGTGCCGGTGATTGCTGAGAAGATCTGCCAGTGCTAGCAAGGCGATTACACAGATGTGTCATTGTGTGGCATCGCTGTCTCCAAGGACCAGGCAGTACAAGTGGCTGCTCGGGGACATGAAGTGAAGATGATATTGCTGTTGTTGTTGTGTTATGTGAGGATCTTCGAAGAGTGCTTGAATGTGTCGCAGTGGAAATTATGCTACTGTCTGTTGAATTATTGTCGACGCTGCTGTATGGTTTTCATTCACCGCCAGCCCCGCATTTCTTGCACATCTGTGCACTGTTCAGCAGTTCTGAAATACTTTTGGGCAAATATCGAGGCTTGTTTGTGCTGTTGATTTGCTGTAATTTGCAAGGGTTTGGTGGTGGACAATTTTCAATAAGTGAATTGAGTGTCCTTCAGTTGATGTTAGAATTGGAATAATGAAGCAGTTGGTGATTTGCATTTGCAATTTCAGTAAACTAAACTAGACTGAGTATATGCAGCGATCCACATCGATTCTCGCTTGGCAAAATTAAGGCAATCTTCTACAAGCAAACAATCGAGTAAAAAGACAAACTTTTCTAGACATAGCACTCAGTTGGCCGAAAGTTGAGCATCATTGAGAAACCTTTATTAGTTTTTTTACTAGAAAATGACTTGCTTGCAAAAAAGTTTTTTTGTATTAGGTGAAATTAGCAGCTGTTAACTAGCCAGCGTATCTATTGTTTTAAGTAAAAGAATGTGAGTTTTGTGTGCAATTGACAGAAAGCTGTCATTTCATTCAAGTGCTGGTTATTAATAAAAGTAAAAAGTTAAAGCTATTCATTCATAATAAAAATTAATAAAAGTCCCATCAATCACTTTGATCAATATTCGATAACAGCTGCGGTTTTTACTGCCAACCCTTGCTCACTGGTGATAGTTCAAGTTTTAACCGACCTGAAAAGTGTCCAGCTACTGCGATGGTTTCAAAGTTTCAGGTTTGCAACTAAAGTATTTATTATTGGCACAAGTCCACTTCAGCGCCTGAGAAAGCTTATGTTGCTAAAGTTACAGTGACCGAGACACAAACCATTCAAATTCAACTAAAATTAATCTCAATAATACTTTGTGCAATGCAAATCTTTTAACTGAGACAATTAGTTTTCAACAATAATTAGGACTACACAACTTGTGAAAGGCACTGTAATGGCTTTAGGGGAACATTTCCATTTGCATGTGACATGCACATTGTTCAGTGACAGCAACGACGGCAGAACGGCACTATCAAAGCACCGTTTCACCCGACACGAATCGGAATATTATCGTAATTATGCGTAGGAAAATGAGGCCAAATTGTGAGTAATTCAAGAGAACAGACATGCCCCTGAACTGTTGGTCTACAGTAGTTGAGCTTGTAGTTATGATGGTCAATGGTCGTTTCCACGATGACTCTATTTTCATTACAGTGGCGCTTCCAATAACTGTCTAGAAAACATTACAAAAAAGAAACTTTGACGATGACAATGAAAACCCAAAAAATACTGTCAGAAAAAGGAAACTTTGTCATAAACACAACGACGATAAAATTGGCAAGACGGGTGAAAAGTCAGTTTCTGATGTTGAACCATTTTAGCATGAGTTGATTGATTTGCTGCCCACTTGAACGGTGCTGTGACGGGCAGTGACACAGTTTTACAACTTGCTATGGAGAAAATAATCTGGTAATTCAAAAAATGTTCTTTTTCGTTTTTTCTGGTTATATTTAAAAAGGGACAATGAATTTGAGCTTGGCGGTGTAGCGATGGCAATGGGTGAATGGATGAATCAGCGAATGGAATGTTCGCAATGAATAAAATTCTGCACTACTTGAACAGTAAGGCACCAATTTGCATGTGTCATCAGAAGTGGCAGAGTAAGCGGTTGAGGTGACCGCACACACTGATAGAGGCAATCAGTCAAATGAACACTGGCAAAGAAGACGATGCATCCAACCTCCATCCAGTCTGGCCATTCAACTTCAAATTGTCTTCTTCAATTAATTGCAACCACTGAGCAGATCACAGCTGTCTTCCCGTCTACCGTCTACTCCAGTCAATGACACTTCTCAAGATGCAGTGCTTTCGTGCATTTTCATCTCAGACATTGCAGTTTGACATTTCAAAATGTACAGCGCTAAGAAAATGACCCAGCTATGCTAACAAGCGACAAGCACTTACCTCGGCAATTAATTTATCGACCGGCTCAAATATTGCACTGGCAGTGCCCTGGTGCGTCACCTGATGCAGACAGTTATTTACATCCGACATTGAAGGCGGCCGCCCAATTGTTCTCAATTGCTGCTGCTCAATTTAGTCTTAAAGGCTGATTTGTGTCTGGTTTCGCTAATCTAAATATAAGTGTGTGTGCATCTGGGTGGCTTAAGTGTTGGCTAATTAAGCGGCAAAACAATGCAATCATTCAATTTGCCATTTAGCTGCATGTCGAGAGAAAGTGGAAGAACTGCAGCCGCTCTCCAGGGCAGAACCAGACACTAAGGCTGCTGCTGCCGCAAGACATTGTTCTCACTGACACACAGCCAATCGATTCTTTCCGCTTCACTTCATGCAAACTCATTTTATTAGCGTACAGTGATGCTCAACAACCAAACGATAATGCTTTAAATGCTCATAAATTTGCAAGAATCGCTGCTGTTGTTGCTGCTGTTCATGTTAGAAGAAGAGTGTGCTGTATGTGTGAGGAAGGATGCAGTTGACAGTAAGTGGATGCCACACGATGCAGCTGATACTGCTGCTGTTGGTGCCGCTGTTGCAGTTGCCCGAATGAGGCGTCGGTTTCTATGCACTCTTGGAGAAGTAGACGATCGATCGCAGCGAGACGCCCTGCTTCATGTAGGTGAATGCATCATTGATTTGTTCCAAGTTCACCGAGTGAGTGATGTGCTCATCCACCATCAGGTTGCCGGCCATGTAGGCATCCACCAGTTTGGGGACGCTGTCTCGGCTCTTCCAGCCACCAAATGCGCTACCCTTCCAGACTCGTCCGGTGACTAGCTGAAATGGTCGTGTGCTAATTTCTTGTCCTGCACTTGCAACGCCTGGAAAAAAACAGAAAAAGAAAGAAAGGATGACACCAGTCAGTGAAAGATAATGCATTTTTCTACTTCAGCTACTTACCAATGATAATCGATTGGCCCCAGCCTTTGTGACAGGCCTCCAGAGCGGCACGCATCGTCTGCACATTGCCGATGCACTCAAAAGTGTAGTCCAAGCCGCCGTCTGTCAGCTCTACCAAGACCTCTTGGATTGGCCGGTCTGGATAATCTTTGGGATTCACGAAGCGAGTGCAACCAAATTTTTTTCCAACCTCAAACTTGGAGGGGTTGATGTCAACGCCGATGATGTCTTTGGCACCTCGCTGCTTAGCTCCGTAGGCTGCGGCCAACCCCACAGTTCCCAAGCCAAAGATGGCCACCGATGTGTCTTTTTCAACATCGGCGGTGTTCAGCGCGGCACCATATCCAGTGGAGATCTGTGCAAAACAAGCCAATTTAGTCATTAAATAGTACTTGCATTTGTAAAAGCACTTACACCACATCCAAGCAGGCAGACTTTATCAAGTGGTGCAGCAGTGTTCACTTTGGCGACGGAAATCTCAGCCACCACGGTGTATCTGATAAAAATTAAACAGTTAGTTCGCTTCACCAAAAGCAAAAAAACTGTTAACTTACTCGGCAAAAGTCGAGGTTCCCATAAAGTGGAACAGACTCTGTCCCTTGCAGGTGAAGCGCGAGGTTCCATCAGGCATCACACCTCGACCCTGAGTGTTTCGGATCTTCGAGCACAGGTTGGTCTTCTTGCTGTGACAGAACTTGCAGTCGCCACACTGGGGAATGTAGCAGGGAATAACGTGGTCACCAGGTTGAACCGAAGTCACTCCCTCGCCGACACTCTCCACCACACCGGCACCTTCGTGTCCGAGGATCGTGGGAAAGATGCCCTCCGGATCAAGGCCACTGAGGGTGTACAGATCAGTGTGGCAGACACCGGTGGCGAGGATGCGAATACGCACTTCGCCGGCCTTGGGAGCAGCAACGGAGACGGTCTCAATTTGCAGCGGCTTGTTTGCTTCCCAGGCCACGGCGGCGAGGCACTCAATGGTCTGAAATGGAAAAGGTCATATAAATGAAAAATGTTGCAGTTCAATTAGAACAACAGAAACACCTACTTGACCAGCTGTTGATGCCATGTCGATGTTGTGGAGGACGGAGTGATGAGGATGAAGAAAGCCTTTTCGTTGGATGGGATGCACTGAAGCAACGAGTGGATGGGCAATGTCAGCCAAAGAAGACTTCGATTGACTTCACTTTCTCGCCGGTCTCGTATAAATAGACCAATTCCAATCGCAAATCTCGAGAGTGGCACGAAATAGTCACATGGACAGTTTGGGGATTTTCCAAACACCCCTGCACTTGTCTTCTCGGACAGTCCTTGAGTAGTTGTAATTGATTCGCCTTTTTAGACACTGAAGGCATACACCTGGTTTCTGGTTTCGGATTAAATTGAGGAGAATTCGCGGCATGCGGCGATTCTAAATTATTTTGGAATAAAAAAAACTGAACTGCGCTATTTACACTCTAGAGAAGCTGAATTTGTTTTTGTTGTCAAAATTACTTTTGATTCTTTTGAAAGAGCTTTCCTTTGATAAAATCGGCTACAACTTTTAAAATCATTGTTTGCTTTTAGCTTTTCTCCACAACTCACTTTAAAAAATTAGAGTTTGTAGTAGTGTTGAAGTTAATTGCCATGGCTCAGCGAAAACGAAACATTGAGTTTTCTAGACCAGATGAGCCATCGTTTCTGAAAAAGATGAAAGCTCAAATCGGGTACCAAAACCAAGATTCCGGGTCAATTGAATCAAAGGTATGAGTAAATGAATATCTTCTCAATTCAAGTTGATAATGAGCTGACTTCAATTGTTTTTTTGTGCAGAAATCGGCACTTGAAAAGGCTCAGACAAGCGATGTCACTGATCGAGAAGATGAACAGCCCGTGTTTGTGATTCCCGAAGAGGCAAACATTACTGAGACAGAGTTGAATGCCTTCAAAGAAAAGCTAAAAGACGGTTTGTAATTCATCTTGTCAATTTTACATTGTCTAATTCAGCAGTTTACAGACCTTGAACCGGTTAACCAAATTGACACTTTAAATCAGAAGATTGTTTTCCGTAAGCCGACCAAGGATAAAAGTTCAAATCAAGGTATGCAAGCAGTTCAAAGTTCATCTAAAAAGATCGACAAAACAGATGAATGCAGCAAACTTCTTGATAAGAGAAGTCAGATCAAATCAGTCAAAAATTCCAGTCTTCTTTCTTTCAATGAGGATGACGAAGAAAACTGAATCAGAATTGTTCTTTCGACACCGTTTTTGCCCAATATTGGGTATACTATTTTCGGAGTACTTCATCATTACTTCCTAAAAGATATTCATAAATCATCACTAGAAAGCAGTTCAAAATGATGTTTAAACTTCCAAAACACACAACTTGCAAAGTGTAGTTTGGTTGTTTTGGTAAATCCCGCCGTGTTCAGAAAATGCATTTCATCATTTGACGCGCAGTGCATTCGAGTGAGCAGACGAGCAGCGCCACTTTTTGCCGCCTAGCAATTTGAGTGCCACTGAAACAGCTGTCTTCTGTTATGCTTTGTCCGACTGCGGTTATATTGTCCGTTAGAGTATCATCACCAAACTTCGATTGACTGATCAACACATACTAGATTGTCACCTGTGAGTTCACTCAATTGATTTCGGCCTAATCCGAGGATGCTGGATAAGGCGCAGATTAGCGATGAAGAAGTGAATCACATCACCAAGGAGGTGATTGAGACGACGATTGGCAGCGAGCCGTACAAACACTCTGACGTTCCCGTATGGAGTGAGACCATCGTGGAGAAGGTTGTACAGCAGCTGGTCAGCCAAAACTCGGCCTTCAAGTACATCGTCAACTGCGCCATCGTCCAGAAGAATGGCGCTGGCCTGAACACCGCCACCCGAAGCTACTGGGACAGCTTACAGGACCGCGAGTTCACCATCCGCTGGGAAAATAAACACCTCCATTGTTTAGTATATGTTTTCATTCTGCCGATATGAGATGCCGGCAAACAGCTGACGGTGATTGCCCAGCTCTCTGTACATATAATTGTCACCAAAAGCTTATTTATTTACTAAAGACAATGTCGATATTTTTGCAATACTGAACACAGCGACGCCAAGTGGACGCCCTTTCCCCCTATATACCCGGCAAATAAAATAGATTTTCTTAAAAATCCTATCCCCACTGTACTCCTGACATATACAACGAAGCTCTGTGCGGTGGTATACCACTGGGCCTGCAGTGTGTGCGTAGATGTTCAGAGGAGGACTGGCGAGCCCGCCGGCCACCGCGGAGCACTGGAGACCGCTGCCGAGTGCAGAGAGCAAGAGCAGCGGACCAAGTATAAAGTAATTCCGGCCAGGTGCTTCGAGCTCAAGGAAGTTACGGTCTCTGTGAAAGGGCCTTCTAACGAGCTCCTCCCGCAGCCTCGGCTATAAGCTCTGTACTACTACAGTGAATGTTGGCACTCCACTTCAACTTTGGCATTGCCAGCATTGAGCACAAAGGCGACCAAGTCCGCCGCTGCGATCGCGCCCACTGACTCTCCTTCGCTTTCATCATCAGTCTGCCCTCGTCGTCGCCGCGGCCTCCACGCCACGCTCCCACTCGCCGAACCCAGTCACCACACCCACTTACCGGTCTCCAGCCCCTAGAATCACTTTGCCGGTGCACTCCATCAAGGCTTATCTGCCATTTAGAACTTGCATTCAAGTCCTCTCCAACGATGAAGACTCAGGTCGGACTTCAAAACAATGACATCGACTCAATGGAAACTGAGGTAAGAAAGTTGTTGAAATGTCAAACTGTAAGCGGCAGGCATGATCTTAATGGTGATTCTTCATTTCAGAATTATAAACAGAATGAGGAGATCCTCATTGATGACGCCGATGAAGTGAAAGACCTTTCGACTAAAGCTCCGGCCATTGAAGAGTTGGTGCCTAAGTTGTCACTCGAAGACATTGGCTTTCCCGGTTTTCTTTCCGATGTCGTCATACTAGGCGAATGCATTACCATCAGCAAGTCGGCGAAAAATGACGCCGACATTCAAAAGGATTGCTCCATTTTGGATTGTCCATCTCAGGTGGTGCCTTTAATCATCAAGAAAGCCAACAGCTTTCCTCCAAAGCTGAAAAATGAAGCGGATGACAAGTCGGGTGTCAATCCACCGGGCATGGCGCCTAATCAGAATCCAAACAACAAAAACATGCTGACCATTTCTGACTTCTACTCGAGTTCTGTGGGCAAGTTCTTAATAGGCATCGGCTTGAGTCGAGTAAAGCAGTACTACCACAAGGATGCCATTAACAAACTGCGCAAACAAATCCGCAAAGAGGGAGAAGCCGAGGATTTGGTTGAGGAAGTGAAGAAGCAGCAAGAGTACCTCAATGCCTGTCGAGCGGCAAATTCCTCTTACCTCTTCCCAACTGAAAAGTGCGAGCACTGCGAATTCCGAACCGAATTCAAGTCGGTGCTTAACAATCACCTGCTGTACCCACACATGACTTCGAGAAAAGAGTACAAATGCAATCAGTGCCAGTTTTCCACTCGCGATGCAAAGACCATCACTGGACACGTGAACGTAATGCATGAAAAGAAGTGCTTGATCGAGTTGCCACCTCAGCTTTACGAGTGTCCCATTTGCCCCTACGAATCTGGCGTCAAATCGAAGGCAGCCACTCACATTGCCAAGTGCTTGAAGTTTTTCGTTCCGGAGAAACTGCTTGTAAATAAGGATGACTACTTTCCAACGATCACCCCTAAGCCGATTACGAAGGAGGATATCAAGATTTACGAAGCCACGCTTCAGGCGCTGCGTTTCGCTGCCCTGAATCCGCAGAACAAAGTTCCTTCGATTCCTGGCCTTCCTGCTGGTTTGCAGCAACAAATGTATTCCATTCAGCAGCAGCAACCACGAGCCGGACCTGGAAGACCCTCAAAGGCGCCTTCTAACAAGGTGCGTCAGCTCACTCAGTCAGCCTTCATGATGAACCCAATGAACGTCAAAAATCTCTCGCCTCAGCTCTACCAGATGCTCTCCAATGCTCCACATGGTCAATTTCTGCAGAACTCTGCTGCTGCCAATCTGAACAACTTACCTCAGAATGCAATTAACAACCTCATGAGCAAACACCAGCAAATACTGAAAATGAACTCCAATTCGGCAAATCGGGCCCCTCCGATGAACTCAAACAACTCGAATAACAAGCACAGTAGCATGATTGCAAAGCAACAGAATAATGGCAACAGTGCCGCGGCAAACACCAATCGAAACGATCCTGCTAATCAGAAATCAGGCAATTTTGTCATGTGTGAAATCTGTGACGGCTACATCAAAGATCTTGATCAGTTGCGTACTCACATGCACTGGATCCATAAGGTAATGTTAAGGCAACGAATATCATCTTTGATACAGGTTACTAATTCATAATACTTTCAGGTACGAATTCACCCTAAAATGCTGGCTAACCGACCACCGCTGAACTGCCAAAAGTGCCAGTGGCGATTTTTCACTGATCAGGGTCTTGAGCGTCACTTGCTCGGCGCCCACGGTCTGGTCACCTCAAACATGCAAGACATGGTCAATCAGAACCAAGACGGCGGCCGATGCACTATTTGCGGCCGAGTCTTCACTAACAAACTTGTTACTCACATGAACCAGGTGCGTAATAAAAGGCTTTCAACAACACTTTTATTAATTAAAAAACTACTTTGCCATTCAGACTCACAAGGTTAATCTCAAACCTGCTCACCTCTCTTACAAGTGCACTGTCTGCTCTGCTACATTCAACCTTTATCGTCTCTTTGAGAATCATGTGTACATGGTTCACAGTGGTGCGGTGAAGCGAAACTCCAATGAAGACGGTGTTGGTCAGCCGCCACGCAAGAAGGCTGCCCTGGATCCAATGGTCGCTGCCGCTAATGGCAATTAAAGTAGGTCACCCCTGTTGAAATGCCACTGAAGGAAGGTACACTGAAATGTACAAGCCCAATGTACAAAATTATTAGCACAAAAATGGTTCTTTTGAGAAGAATGATGTTTTTATCTTTACATTTACGATACCATCTCCTTTATAACTGGGAAGTCTCAATATATGAAATTTGAACCACTTCAAAAATGTTCAGATGAAATATTCCAGTTACACGTATTACCCTTTGGAGACAGTTTTTTGGATGACAACCACCCTCAGAAAATCCACCACCACCACCCCAACACCCCACTTCATGATCTACTCTTCAATCAATACTTTCACATTATTCTAAATCATTACGCTAAATTACCATTGTGATATTGATGATTTTTTGCCACCAGCTAAACAGCCCCCTCCCTCCCTCCCCTTCCTCGCTTTTTAAGCTTTCCACCATTTGACTTCCGATTGAATTCACAAGCCCAAGCATGCACTCATCCCGAGTATTGATCATTTGTTGGTATCTCATTTGTAATTTATTAGCTTAACTAATTAATATTTTAAAATTCAACACTGTATTTCACTGTCAACTTCTTATCATTTATTACCACATACTCCCTCTTTCCCTCTCTTATTCTTCTTATCTTATATTATTTTCATCTTGGCGATTCGGTGTATTGCATATTTACGTTTATATCACGTTATTTATAATTAATGGAAACAATAAAAATTAACAAATTAAGAGATAACATTCAATAAAAGTAGCCTACTTTACCTAGCCCTCTGATCACCTTTAACTTGAATTCACAAACGTTTGAATGCCTTTTCGCACCACCTCCATGGTCACTCCACTGTGAACGAGAATACTGCAGACATTGATAGCTGTTAAATCACGAATGTTCCGTGACTCGTCGTCAAAGAAGAGAATTTCTGACAGTTTGACTCCACTGTCCTTGGAGATCCTTTTAATATGGGTGGTTTTGGTTCCTGGATAAATCTGCTTGTATGAAAAATACTGGTTCCAGTTGAAGAGTCGAAGCAAATCTTCAGCCTCTTCGATAGCACCTGTCCTGCAGAGAAATGATTGGGCTTACAAATGTGAGCTTTTTGAAGCGGGTAACCAACCTTGAAGCAATGCCCAATTCGTATCCCAAAGATATTAATTTTTCCAAAACAGCTGGAACCTCTTTGTAGTATGTGACATGCTGATTGTTTCGATCATACACTTTGTCTCCCCTAGAAAATAATAGCGTCGTGAGTATCAGTGTGTGTGTGATAGTTTGACTAGGTTGTTACTTCTTTTGAAACGGTGGATCTACGTGTGTATCTACCCAGAACGGCCACAGTGTGTAGTCTGAAATTTCAAAGTGATTTACAGCAAATGTTTTTAGGATTACTTGATACTTACCAAGATCGAAAACAATGACTTTGAGATGATCGACTTTAGTTTCTAAGCCCATTTTGCAGTGAGTTGTTTGTTTTATCTTCGGAAAAAATTGCAACATAAAGGATTCAACAATTTAATAGTTTACCACACCCTTGTAAGGTGCGTCATCACCTAAATTCATTCATGAGCAGTTCAATTCACTGTAGAATGATTCTCCAGATGTTGCACACAAACACGCTGATCTGTAATTGTAAACACAATTTCTACTCTCTTCTGTGCTCGTAGAGGGCGACGTTAGACTAAATGAATTTGAAAAAAATTATTGTAATCGCCGCCAAAATGAAATGTAGAGAGCCAGAGTACAATTTATAAAGTTCAAAAATGCAGATTGCTTTGAGAAATATCCAATGCAACTTTACTAATGCATACTTAACATTTTTAAGCGTCTTTTTCACTTCTTTTTGGAAGGCACCGGTCGGTGAATGGCTTCATCGCTGTTCATCAGGGTGTCGTTAATCAGCGTGGGCATTTTCGGACGAGCTTTTCGAAGCTTATGTCGACGACCGCGTCTACCAGCATGTCTACGGATTTTTCCTCCTCGCTTCCTCTTTTTCTTATTCTTATTGCCTTTGCTTGAGCTACTTCCCCTTCCTGAGCTAGTGTTCTTGCTTGAGCTCTTTGTGACACTCGGAGAGGCACCAACTTTAGAGGGGCCTTGCTGTTTCGGCGTCGTACGGCTGGTCATCTTTGAAGTTTTCTTCTTTGTGTTGCTGTGAGCCTTGCCTGCACTTTTAGGTTTGGGCTTTGCAGCCTTGTTCTGCTGCTGAGGGTTTCTGCCGCCGCCGAGAGCAGTGGTATAGCTGGGCAGTACAGTTGAGGTGCCCACTACCGTCTTCTTTGCTGGCGTATTTCCTGCCGATTTGCCACCGCCCGGTCCATAGTTTCTATTGTCTAGATGAGTCACCTGAGGGCGAGGGTTGGAGTGACTGTGAGGGCGATTGCTGTGCTGATTGCTGTGAGCACCACCACCACCACGAGAGCTGCTGGGCGCAAATGAGTGCGGGTGACTGCTGTTCTTGCTCTTTCCCTGCTGGTGACTAGTCGGTCTGTGGTGTTGATGATGATGGCCACTGACGCTCACCTCGTCACCACCACTTTGCCCACTTCCACTGCCACTGCCTTTCTTTTGTTTCCCCTGTTTACAGCAGCAACAGCATATCATGATGCACAGAAGAACCACCACAACCAGGACTACACCGCAGATGACTACATAGAGAATGTGACCCTTCAAAAAGGCAAGTCCTCGGTCGACCATGGTGCCATCACCTGCAATAGATTATGTTATTCTATTAACCAGAACAAGTCAACAAAGTCATGTCAACATACCAAAGTAGTCTGTCAAAGAGATCACTTTTACTGGGCTTTCACTTTCATCATCACCGCTGTCATTGCCTTTCTTTTTGAAGCTGCTTTTTCGCAACTTTACATTCATAGGCACAATCAGCACCTGCTTCTCAGTGAAAAGGTGAAAGTGCTGTCCATCAGAGAATCCGCCTCCTGCGAGCGGCCAGCCGACTGTTCCCTTGCAGTTTTGGCTAAACACTGCCACGTAACCAGAGTCCTTTTGGTTGATGCAAAAATTAAAGTTATCTTCAGAGTTTGACGATGCAGCTCCACTTGCAAGATTCCCTTTGATGCTGTGCAGTGAGTACTGGTAACTTGAACCACCATTACGAAAGTCGTAGAATTTCTTGGGTTTATTAGAAGACACCAGCTGCTTGCTATTGCTCACTTTGATGCCACTTGCTTTGATCACGCTTTTTTCAGTTTTTAGATCATACAGTACATTTGCCTGGTCGCCCTCTGTTCCAGCAAAAAAGTACTCACTGCCGCCGTCACCGGCTATTGTCGTCAAGTGTTGAATGTTTATACTTGCATTTTTTAAGGCAAATGACAGTTTTGGCCAAAGACTGCTCACCGGTTTGCCGTTGCCAATCAGTGAGACGATGTGCTTATCGGCATTCGAGGAGAAAACTGTCGAGTCGGTGTCAAAAACGATCATCTGCTCAAACGAATCGCCAGAGATTGGGACAGAGCCAAAAAGAGCCACTACTTTCTGGTTTATCAAGCCAATGGCCGCTAAACCCTTACTTCCTGAGGCAAGATCGTTCAAAATGGATCTTGAAGGATCTTCAGAAGTGGCGAAAGCTGACAATGTGATGGAGATGACAATGGTGCAGAGCACTAAATGGGTGAACAACATGTCAAGAAATCGTTAACTTTAGCTGAACGTGTTAAAGCAAAACACACTTAAGATGTAAAAATGTGTTTGATGCGAGAAAAGGAAATTATATTGTCAAGTGCAACCAGTTATGTAAGCACAAAAATCAAATTGTTATTTGCTAAATGGAAATTCTCAATAATGCGCACAAACAATTTAGAAGTAAAAGAACTACTGATTTCATAAGTCAATTTTATTTTTCTTTCAACAGAGGGCGATTCAAATAAAAATTATTTATGATTTTTATCCACTTGTTGATAAAATAAAAACAGCATTTTGTTTTATTGATTAAGGGTATATTAAAACTCATTTACAAAAAGATACTTTATTTACAGCTACCTTTTACAGCCACTGTGAACTGAACTATTCAATGAAACTGTTGGAATTAGCTAGTGAACGCCCAAACCTGTTTGGTGGAATTCAACCATGCGGACATTATGTCAGCAGACATTAGGTCATCTCCCCCGTATTGACGTAAAGGTGTGCTTTGTGTCAGTTGTGTCCACTACGCCGCATCCGGGGAAACCTTCTCTCTTTTAACTTTCGGTGTCACAAGCACTGTGCAAGCATTGTTGTCTACTGTGCTGGTCTTCAAAGTGCCATCACAATTCACTGTCGATCACATGAATGAAAAGAAAGAAAATAACTATGAGTGTTGTAGACAGTGCTGGCTAAATGAATTTGAGTCTGCTCTCTGATGGAGTGGCCAATTTTCGATGCACCTGAACTTGTGCGGCAGGTTTTGCGCTGAATTCTCTGCATTGCTTGACTATTAGCTGGACCGAATTAGAAAGTGAACCACCTAGATGAATCTTCCTTGTCAGTCTCTCTGACCCGTCCCTTTGATCCGATAGTTTATATTAATAATAATCAGTGTATAATCATCATGTGTAATGCTCATGCCAATCGTGCCACTATTGAGGTCTATTGAGTGAACAGTCTGAGACCGCACACTAAACTCAGCAGTGAGCTTCTTGGGGCCAGCAGTGCGGGCAAGTGGCAAGGGCACGGCTGCACGCGTGCACACTTTTTCTGTTGCAAGACAGCACAAGCATCATCTTCCCCTGACTGTCAGGTCGATCTACCTGTCTGTCCGATAAATGGCCACTGCGGCCACTGTGGATGAGTGCACTGCCTGCCAGAAGACAGCGTCTACTGCTGCTGCTGCTCTTGTCTACTAAGCCTCTGTCTGACGTTCGCTTTCCTTCATTTCTTCTTCTTCATCCAGTCTACCTGTCTCTTCGCTTGTCTGATGCTGTCTGGCGCTGCTCATCGGCTGCTTCTTAGCTGGCGAGGAAAAAACGAAAAGTTGTTTGGTCAAGCGAAGGTGCACACAGCCACTCTCTTTCTCTCGCTCCCTCTCACTTCAGTAGAGACAACGACACACACAGCCCAGCCTTCTCGCGCTTGCTGGTACACGTAAAAATATTTGCAGGAGAAAATTGGAAGCTCAGGACACGACAGAGTCAGTGAAGCAGTGCGAGGACGACGTGAAGGGACAGTCTGAGGGAGTGAGAGCAAGAGAACGAGCAGAGTGCAGTCTGCTGAACAAGTGAGCCTGGCGTTTTGCGCATCATCCCTACTACCATTCTTTCTTTACCGTCACTGACATTCACTACTTGCCTGGCCACGGCCGACGGCAGACGAACCTTCAGCACTGACAGCAGCAACAGGCAAAGCAGTGGTAGTAGCGCCAACAACATCAACTACACCTCCACCACCACCATCATCATTATTCGAATCCTCCATCGAAAGAAGTGTCCGATCGAACAAGCACTCCTGCAAATGGTGGTGCCCCATAACCGAGCCGTTCACCGCGAAGACTGCTGCTGTGCTGCTGCTTCGGCTGCTGGCCAGCAGAACCAGCCACCAAAGACTGTCTGCAGCTTCATTGAAAAAGGGAAAGTTTGATCGATCAAAGAAGTGCCCACCATTGACAATCGTCGATCACCAGCGTCGCACCAGTCATTGCCAGTGCGACTGCAGCTTTCACTTGACAGCGGCGGCGGCAGCAGAAACGACCACGACGACTTGGTGCCAGCATTAGCAGCTTTAACAGCAGCCACCGCAGCAGCGGCAACAGTCTCTTCTCAAGCAATGACAATTGGCGGTGGTCTTTTCGGTGCTCTCCCTCGACGCCGCTGACCAGTCGCTGCTTATCGATGCTGCCTTGAGCTCAGTGCTGTACACCATACAAATTGAAAGCACCACTGAAAACTACAATAATACTCCTTCAACAAGAGACACAATTGTTGTTACTCGCTGGATCGCACTACCTGAATTGCCGCGCTCACCACTGTGATAGCTAATGCCTGCATGAGAGCCTGCACTTGTCAGCTCAGGCAGCTTTCGACTTTCAGTTCAACTCAACTTTCACTCAGCCCGGCACATCAGCCAGCATCAGCCAGCAACGCCGACCCTTATCAGTGTCATCCCTGTTCCCTGTTCAGCAGTGTGCGTGAATAATCAGTGTCTGCCGAGCAGCAAACAATAATCAAGCCAGTGATCCACTCCACTGGAAGTCATGGGCGACCTGAAGTACTTGATCGTCGTGTACGTCATGACTACCGGTCTTCACGACGAAGACCTAGGCAGCGACGAGGAGGAGATTGTCCTCTTTGCCTGGCTTGTCATTGACATCACCACCTCAAAGGTAAGCGGATGAGGGAGATATTAAAATTGTGTGGTCCGTCGTGACGTCGAGACGACTCGCGAGACCGAGTCATGCCATCGCCATCGTCGTCAATTGCTTTCACCTGTCAGCTTTATTTTGCGTTTTACTTTTCGTTTCTTTCCTCCGATCGAATGGCAAACACATGGCAGTAGCAATGCAAATGAGGTGACTCGCACGTTATGACAATGCCACTAATTAAGTGGTACTGCTGCTGCTGCTGTGTTGTGGCTGCTGCTGCTGTTCAAGTCTACTTTCTTTGCGACGATCACTCTCTGGTGACTCTGCAGAGGAGGAGTGTCACTGAGCCGGCAGTGGCAGCAGCTTTGACAACAGCCATTACATCGACTGATCTCTGCCACTTTCTTGGCGTCCGTCGCGACGGACAATAACGTGCTCGCCTCAATTGTCCCATGCAAATGGCGCCTGTGTGTTGTGTCTGAACACTGCTCCCTCTTCACAGTGTTCCTGTTGCCCAGTCAATATCCTGGCTGAACAGACATAATTGGTGACCAAACATCAAAAGGCACAGAGGCGAGAAGAAAACACTTGCACATACTCAATCCGATTGCTCCAGGAAAAGAAGTGCTATGGTATAGCCGCTGCTAACCTTGTGCAGTACCATACACTCATTGTTGGCTTCATTATCCCGAACAATTGAGGCTCAATCTTGCAGTGCACAGTAGCACTACTCCGTTTGTCTAATTGTCAAAATGCCACCGTACTACTGGTTACGGAGTACTGTCTTGTAATTCAATTAGTGCCTTGCTCAGTGTTTTACCAAAAGCTGCTGCTTTTGCTTTAGTTTCCCTTTACTCAGTCAGTGTAAAAGTAAGTAGATTTGTGAGTGGAAGTGCCAGCTGGGGTAGTTGCCGTTGCAGCACATGCCAGCAGCTCTCTGCTGTAATCATAATCGATGCCAATTGGAACGATTACACAAATCGTGCTATTGACCGACTAATTGCCTTTATTGCTTGTTGCGCGCACCTGTTGAGCGTCTGTTTCTCTGCCTGTCTATGTGTGTAAGTGTGTCTGATCGGAGACTCCTCGGTAGACGGGCAAATTTGACTCCACTTTTCTGTTTTTCCTTTTTGTTTCTGTTTTCGCTGTTTCCTTCATCCGTCTCCCCTTGCCATGCTGTCAAGTGGTGGCAATGTTGCCCTGAACAGCAGGTATTTCTTTGTCTGAAGGCGCTACAACAACACCAGTCACCTTGCCAATTGACCAACAGGACGGCCACTGGCAATGCAAGCATCGGCAGGCACTGCTGTACAACACAGGCACTGGCCATTATCCTCTGATCGAGTTGGTGTCGGCAGAGTTGATCGATGCTGTTGCAGTCCCCCAAGGATGATGCTTACGAGCAGTCCGAACAAACATTCCCCTCTACACTGACTGGCAATCAGTGGTTCTTACCCTGTACTTTGATTCACGATTCATCTTCTGCCTGAGTGAGTGAAAGCACTCAATTGTATTGCTGTTGTTACTCAGCTCAATTTAAATGGCCAGCATCGTCTGGACGATGGTTGCGTGTAGATTCTCTTTTTTTATTTTTTTTCTCTCGTCTGCAACAGTGGCCATTGCCTTTTAATTGCAATCAATCACTCAGTTCAAGTGACGCTAATGATTGACCTGTCTGACTGTTTGTCTGTTTTGTTTGTCTGCGGTATTTATAGATTCTCGAACATAGTTGCCACTATGTGAAGCCCAAGAACAAGGACATTAATGATAATATTCTTGCGGAAATGTCTCGCGACTGCCAAGAGCAGACTGAAGATAAAATTAAGCAAGCACAGTCGCTGGATAGCGTCCTTGCACAGGTAAGGAACTGCTTACTGATCACAGCCGGAAATGGGCGTTTTGTGAGCTATAAGCTTTATACTAACTTTTTCCACTTTAATATAAAAACAGTTGGACACGTACATTAATACTCAGCTGAATGATGAGCAGTTCTGTGTGCTCACTGACGGGCAGCTTCACTTGCGACAAGTTCTTCACCCTGAGGCCATTAAGAAGGGCATCGTTCTCCCGTCGTACTTCAACACTTTTTACGACCTCAGAAAGGAATTTCGCAAATGCTACCGCAACAATGACATGAAAAGTGTAGAGGACATGCTAGACTGTGAGTGCTTCCACTTTCTGATCAAAAGCACAACTGACTAACCAATTCCTCTACCCACCTACTTTTCACTAAAAGATCTCACCATAAAGTCACCGCAGATACCCCTGACAGACCTCAGTGGAGACTACGTTCTCAGCAAGATTCAGGACATTGCCGCCATAGTCAGTCGACTGATCACCGATGGTAAGTGTCGCTTGACTGCTTAAATGTTTCTGTCAGGCAAATCGATTTGTGAAATGCTCACAGAAAATGATTGCTCACTGCCTAAGTCGGCGTAATGTGCTGCGTTGTGTGTGATTTTCAGCTGAAACCTGGCGCCAGCTGCTGCAGCTACCTAAAGCTGTCGTTCTTTAGTTTCACCGAGCATATCACGACAGAGCAGAACCAGTTTAGGGTTATCCATTCACGTACACACACACACACACATCTGAGCACAGTGGTTTGCCCCATTCAGCATTGAGCCTGACCAGAATGCACGACCAGCCACTGAAGAACACAATGAAACGCCATTGACCATTCTTCTTTGTCGTGCAACAAAAACACTAGAACGCTTTTGAGAAAGTAAAAAGAAGATTGGCTGGCGTTCTTAACTTTTATTTTTGTTGACGCCGGCTAATTTAAAGCTGTTAGCATGCATGCAGGTAGTCTTTAGGTGAAACTTAAACGCCTCAAGTGAGCTGTAGTTATAAGTAATAGTGATATGCAGAGATTTTTAAGTTGCTGATAGTGTGCATTGAGATGAACTGATTACAGCCCATCATGTTTTGACTGAGAAAGAGGGAGATGAACAACAACTGCTCTGGAAACAGAACCTGTCGGTGGCCAGTTCGTTGGAGCAAAGCTTGCGCCTGCCTGATTGCCTCTCTCTCTCTCTCTCTCTCTCTCTCTCTCTCTGCCAAACCAGGAGAAGGCAATTATAACTTTGCTGATGACTGATTTCGTCTGTTTCCGCGGCGCCTGCTGCCATCAGTGAATGAGGTTCTGGTGCCGCTGTGCCATTATCTAAACGATGCCTTTTTTCTTGTTTTGCTACTACTGCTGTTTTTGCTGTGACTTTTCATGGCTAGAGTAACGCAAGTCGGCAGAAAGCTTGCTTTTTTGCTCTCAGCACAGCGAGTTGTACCAGTCGAGAAGACCAGAACCGCCGCAACTGGCAGGAAGAAAGCTGCACTCGGCACTGGTTCTGCGAGTTCTCGAGTAGCACTGAAGAAGAGTAGTGAAACTTTATTTTGATGGGTAAACTTCTCTTGGTGTGTGAGAGAGAATGTGTCCCTGCGAAAGTGGCCCTTAACGCAATGCCGCTCATTGCACTCTGCCATCTGCGACTCTAATCGTCATTTTCTCACATTTCCTCTGCACTGCTCACTTCACTCTCTCTCCCTTCCCCTACGGTTGTCTTCTTCTTTTTCTTACCTGTCTCTTCTCCTCTCCTCTCTCTTTCTCTCTTCACCTGAGCGATCTTCAAATCAACCGCTCACAGAGCGTTGGTTACATTCATTTACTTTCTCTCGCTGTCGTTTTTTCACGAACACAGCACACACACACACACATCAATGACCCGGACAGAAAGGTCAAGTTTAACAAATGCAATGGTAAGCTAGAGAGTGAGAGAAAAAGAAAAGAAAGATTCGTACTGCTGGCCACTGGTTGTCGAATGACTGAGTCGGGTGACGCCGAATGATGATGAGATTTGTGGCAGTCATTAGAAAGACGCCGTATTTTATTATTTTTTGCACTATATTTATTACACGCTAACGACTTTAAATACATTTGAATTGCCTTTTCATTTTTTATTACACCTGTTGTAACAATTACGTTCAATTAATAAAATCTTTTCAATAGGTCACTCATTCGAAGAGCCCGAGACTGTCAATGACAAGCTTGAGTTTGGCATCTGGTAAGTCAGTGCATTGGTTGCAATTTTTCAATGTCGGCTTAACACAACTAAAATGCCCCTTGTGCGCACAGTGGCAAGAATGAATTCGTTGATAACAACACTGTAGTGCGCGCTCGCGGACTTCCCTGGCAATCGACTGATCAGGACATAGCCAACTTCTTCAAGGGACTCAACCTGCAGAGGTAAGTAACGACAGTCACAACAGCAGCAACTGCTGCAACATCTAACGCACATTTCAAATTTTACTTCTTTTTACCCACAGAGGAGGCGTTGCCCTGTGCCTCAGCGCTCTGGGTAGGCGCAATGGCGAAGCACTAGTCCGTTTCGTCAATCAGGAACACCGAGACATGGCCTTGCGTCGACACAAGCACCACATTGGCCAGCGGTACATTGAGGTGTACCGAGCAACTGGTGAAGACTTTCTCAGCGTTGCAGGAGGTAGGATACTTTCCTTCAAGGCAAATTGTAGTGATAGCAATTTGTGCATGCCTAATTTCCCAGTCTCTCTCT
>JAALOO010000217.1_pt1 | contig 27824 bp, 30 predicted proteins | sample 7257641 | NCBI WGS metagenome assembly JAALOO01 (sample SAMN14085613, study PRJNA598686) | mite metagenome | biome: ENVO:01001000; feature: ENVO:01001002; material: ENVO:01001226; isolation source: single female mite from University of Michigan culture on fish food culture... ...
TTTTGCCTATGATTTGCAATGCACAGCGAGTTTGTGTGTGCCAGTTGTCTATTTGTTTTTCTAGTGTAGACGATAGCCGCCTGAACTTCAATTTGAGTTATTTGAGCTTCTAATACTTTACTAGAAAATGGTCATTTCAAACTGGTCTAATGTTTTTAACACTTTAAAACTAACTAAACTCTGTCTTACTTTTTAATCAAATACTTTCTTTGTGGTGTCCGTTGAGCTTTGCCACTGAAATGCTCTTTTAGTGATGTTGCTTGCCGGAAGATGGGCATGTCAGTCGCACTTTTGAGCACCTGTTTTTTCGGCCACATGTTCAGTGATCATTAAATCTGTTGTGATGACTTGAGAGTGTCTGTCAGCTGTCGTAGGCCGACTCTGTACAATCCCATTTCCATTTGTGCAGTGTTTCTTGTATCGTACTGGCATCTTTTTGGTCTGTCATCGTTTATCCGATTCGCTCAACTGTTGCACTTGCTCAGAGCTCAGTTGTCACAGTTGATTAGAGTTGCTGCTATTCTATTATCTTTGTGCGATGTAGCGCATTTGTTTCTCATCACCATCAGCTGTTTGTATTTGGTCAACAACATTTAAACTTCAGTGTTGAGTTAGATGTCAGAAGCGCTGAAACACTGGTGCGTTCTACCAACGCCAACTGCATTTATCCAGTGTACACGCAAACTCCCCATCGAATTCTAATAATAATCTATCGGCGATTGTCATCGGCTCTCTTGATACGCACATACGGATCTTCTATGTTGAACTGCACATCAGCTGCTCTTGTAGAGTTTTAACTTGCTGCATTTGCCACTTTCAGTAGTTTGTAGTGGTGAACTATTCACCGAGTGAATTGCCACCATGGATCGTCAACTGATCAACGATTCAGAGGGTGAACTCGATGACTCAATGGAGTCTTCAGGACGACTCAGTTTTATGAATCCTTTCAAAACAAGGTTTGCTGTTTCTTTTGTCTATGCAATGCATAATGTTTTTTTCCAATCTAATTTTAGGGATTCTTTGAACAATTCTTCACCGGAGTCTGGTGACAGTAGCCCAACATCTCCGACGGTTGAGATAGGCGAAGACCCTTTCCGAACTTTGACTGCCTTTTCCGGCGTGTTTGCTCCCGTCGCTTTATCAATGTTTAGTGCTATTCTTTTCCTTCGACTAGGCAAGTATAGTTTTACTTAAAATTAAAATTAAAGTTTTTTTCTTGTAGGCTTTATCTTGGGAAACTCTGGACTGTATCTCACAGTTGTTGAATTGCTCCTCGCCTACATTATCCTCTTCTTTACGGTGCTGAGTGTTTGTGCAATTGCAACAAATGGAGCCATTCAAGGCGGCGGAGTTTACTGTAAGAACCTTTGAAATAAGTAACTTGTTTTAACTTTACGCTTTAAACTTTTCAGACATGATAAGCCGAGCTCTTGGACCTGAGTTTGGTGGCAGTGTGGGAACTCTCTTCTTCATTGCCAACGTCTTTTCAAGTGCTCTCTACCTGACTGGCTGCGTGGAGGGCATTATCAACAATTTTGGACCATCAGGCGGAATAGTTTCCTTTCTGCCCTCCAACTACTGGTATTCTATCATCTATGGCTCAAGTTTGAACTTTCTCAACGTCATCATCTGTTTGGTTGGCGCCGGACTGTTTGCCAAGACCTCAGTAATTGTCTTCTTTGTCGTGATGATTTGCACTGGCTCTGTGATAGTGAGTTTCGTTTCTCGTTACGACTTGCTTGTTTCCATACCCGAAGAAAACGTAAACTTCAACACAACTTTTAACCGGAATACCACTGATTTCAGTGGGTTCAGTTTGGACACATTTTACAATAACTTGATGCGTAAGAAACTTAATGTTTGATAGATATGGTATCATTAACGGTTTATTTTTTCTTTTTAGCAAATTTTACTCTGGACTATACTACCGACTACCGACAAACTTCTTTTCCTGTCGTATTTGGAGTTTTGTTTAGCGGCGTTACCGGAATTATGGCCGGTGCCAACATCTCCGGAGAACTGAAAGATCCAGCTGAATCAATTCCAAAAGGCACAATTCGGGCTGTCATCTTTACCTTTATCACATATCTGATTTTGTTCACCCTTACTGCATTCACTTGCCCTCGGTATGTTTTCTCCTCAATCTTCATTGCACAAACTCTTTTTAAATAGCAATTTTTCCAATCAAATCAGAGAACTGTTGCAGAACAACTTTCTGTATATGCAGTCAGTCAACTACGCTCCAGTATTAGTAGCCATTGGCATTTTTGCAGCCACCTTCTCAGCTTCGTTGAGCAACTTGATTGGCGCCTCTCGTGTTCTGGAAGCACTTTCACGAGACAAACTCTTTGGCTCTCTTCTCAATCCAGTCATGAAGTACCATCGTCCGGGGAACCCCGTGGTCGCAGTTCTCTTCACCTGGCTTCTTATTCAGTGTATTATCTTTGTGAACAAGTTGAACTTGATAGCACAAATTACTTCGGTCTTCTTTCTCCTCTCCTACTTTGCCACCAACTTGGCCTGTCTCTGCTTAACGCTCACTTCGGCACCCAACTTTCGCCCCACCTTCAAGTACTTCACCTGGAAGACGGCAACCATTGGCATCATTGGCTGCCTCGTGATGATGTTTGTCATAAACAGTGTCTACGCGGCTGTCACCATTCTTCTCTGCTTTTTACTGGTCATTTTGCTGCACATTCGCTCGCCGCCTCTTCGCTGGGGATCTATAACTCAGGCGCTCATTTTTCATCAGGTAAAAAACCAATTTTTTTGGCAAAATATTCAAACATTTTTTGTTGAATCATCAGGTGCGCAAATACTTGCTCGTGCTGGATAGCAGAAAAAACCACGTCAAGTACTGGCGACCGCACATTTTGCTAATGGTGTCTAACCCGCGATCTTCAATTCCACTTATTCGATTTGTAAATGATCTAAAGAAGAGCGGCCTTTTCATCATTGGTCACGTTAAGTTAGGCTCACTGGACAACTACACGGTAGACCCCATCATGGATGAGTATCCAATGTGGCTGAAGCTTTTGGACATGCTTGCGGTGAAGGCTTTCTTTGAAGTGACGTTGGCGCCTACGGTTCGTGAAGGATTCGGTCACCTAGTACGCATCAGTGGTCTGGGAGGTGAGTAACAGATTAATTGTTTGTTTTGCTATGTTACCGTATGATTCTTTTTAGCAATGAAAGCGAATACAGTCATATTTGGATTTTATGACAAAGAAGAGCAGGTGGACTTTTTTCATAATGATCCCAGCTATGAGCTCATTAGAAACAGTGTTATGAATGAGACGGAATTTCTCAAGCTGCGAAATGAAAATCAACGAAACATCTCCGCAGAAGACTATGTCGCTCTTATCCATGAAGCTATTTTCAAATTTCAGAAAAATGTTTGCATTGGACGGTACTTTAACAAATTTCAACGGGTAAGTAGACAGTTTTTAAAAGTTTGTTGTAAAACTGACAAAAAATTTCTTTTCAGGATAAGATTCCTAAAATGAAAAACAAAATAATCGACATTTGGCCAATCAACTTTTTCTCGCACACAAAAGAAATTCCTGACCAATCGTGGAAGTTTATCCTCCAGATGGCTTGCATTCTTCAGATGGTGCCCGGCTGGAAAAATAGCACCAAGCTTCGTGTCTTTGCATCGAGCAAGTACGAGAGCCCTCAGCATATCCAACAAATCTGGGAGCGGCGTTTGAAGCAGCTTAGAATTGAATGCGAAGTAGTACTGGCTGAATGGAAGGATGAAATATTAGGCTCCTACGAGGTGGACATGATCAACTCTGAAATGAGCATCAAGCAGCAGTACTTTGCTAATGTGAACAGCTTCGTAAAGACTTACAGTCAAAATTCTGCTCTGCTACTGCTCTACCTGCCTGCTCCGTCACTTAACCGCAATGAAAACAGTCACTACCTTCAGCATCTCACACAGATGACTGATCAGTTCCCGCCTACTGCGATGATATACGGTGTTAGCGATGTCACTTCTGTTTCTCTATGACCGCCCTTCTGACTGCGTTCTCTTCTTTACTTATTTATTTATATATGATTGCATTTACGTGATTTTTAACTTAAATTTTCCTTCATTTGTAATTAAACTGTACGTTTTTCATAATGCAACAAGTGAGTTGTTGTTGTTGTGTGGGTATTTCATGTCGAAATTACTGCTTTTTGGAATGATGTTATAGAATATAAAATGCTGCCAGTTTAAAAGCGATACTCAGTCTTGTAAGTGGTTTTTCAGTAGCTCTTCAAATGCCTGAGTGGTAGAAAGTTAAAAAAGTAGAATTTATCAGAATAGTTGTAAGATGCTACTAATGCTGTTGTAATATTACCTCAATTTCCGCCAGCGTCTCTGCTCTTACTTCTCCCTTTGCTTCTGCTTGGCCATGAAGAGGTGATGTGTTGTACGAAGGTGAAGTTCCAACACCGCCGAAAGGTCCATGATCAGTAAGTGAGGCCACTGAAGAGCCGGAAATGGAGAGCAAGTCCGAGGAAGTATTGGAGGACTTTCTGCTCTTCAGGTCAATCGACTTGCCCACTGCCGCCGAAGCTGATGCTGTGCTGTCCTTTTTATTGCTGTGGTACCCTTCGTCAAATAGTTTCCTGCAGATCATATCACCCATGTTCTTAGCCTTCTCACCGCCTGATTTGTATCGCTTTTTATCCTGTGCATCTTCGGTGTTGTTACTGGGAAAATCGACAAAAAGCAAATTGAGTTAATAACGCCTGATTATTCCACAGACGCAGATGTCAAACCTGCTGGTGCTGTTTGTGCTCATAATGCCAAGAGACTTTTTTCTCGTCCTGCCTGAATCTTTCAACATGTGTGCAGAGGTGGCATTGTTAGCAGTTCCCAGATCTTCATTAGCCAGTGCCCAGGTTATTTCGTCCGTTGACTTGGCGCGCTTCGCCGAGCTCCACCTGCCTCTGAACAGCTTATCAGCGTCGACTAGGTTGCCCAGAAATCGAAGCGGACTGCGTCGTGTTTTGCTGCTGTTGCTGCTAATGCTGAAGAAGTCATCGTCCATTGAGGTCTTCTTTGGAGTGTTGGCCACCAGTTTGCTGCCCTCTGCACTTTGACTGTAGTTGGCGATGTTGGAGGAGGACTTTTGAAACTTGAGGCTTTTGTTGGAGAAGATGACTAGAAAATGGAGTAGACATATGAATGAAAGAGGAGCACAAACAGCATTTACTTTAACAAAATGACTTACGAGACGGAATTGAGGTGGCCGCTTTGAGCACCGATTGCGAGTGCGTTTTGGCACGAAAGCGAGGACTGCTGCTGGCGGCACTTTTGTTCGCCTTGCCAGCACTTGATTTGCCCAGAAACGACTCTGTGCTGCTGCGGGCGATGGAGGTGGAAGGACCCGAATGCTGTTGCCGTTGTTCTCCCTTATTATCATCATTTCCAATCTGCAGTATCTTGTCAAACTCACTCATTCTAAGGAGCGAAAAAATATCATTATCAGAAGACTGTATTTCAGTCTCGTTATTCTCACAGGATGCTCTCTTCGGAAGTGCGACCAGCCCCTTCAGCGGACTTTTTGGTAGTGGCAAAGGAGCGCTTGCCAAAAGAGGAGGAAGCAGCAGTGGTGGAAGAGGAGGTGGACGTGCTGGAGGTGCACTGCACTTCCTTCAGGTATGCCTTCTTTGTGGTGGTGGAGGAGGTGCTGGTAGAAGTTGTGCCCGCTGCAGCTCCACCGATGCTTACCGCAAAACTGTCGTCTTTTGTCAGGTTGCTGCTTTGCTGTTGATCAGTTGTGCGCGTCATCGATCTGGTGATGGCCACCGTCTGCTCGCCCGTCTGCTCTGCCTGCTTCAGCAAGTTGGCACTGCGCAGAATGTCCTCGTGCGCCTTGGTGGTGGCACTGTCGCAGGAGTTGTCCGTTGTTCGGTCGTCCTCCAGACCAGGGTAGAAGACCTGGCGAGTCTTCACCTTTCGCCGGCAGTTGAGGCGAGAGCGAAAGTCCTGCAGACTTTCATTGTTGGCCGTACTACTGCTCTGTTGGCTGTGGCTGCCACCCTGCAACAGTTCGCTGTGCGCCGGCGAGCGCTCCAGGTGGTTGATCTCATTCAGGTCTTTTACTGTGTGTGTGGGTAGGGAGAGGGTGAGAGAATGGGAACGGTTCAGTTGATCAGAATCAGTGTCAGCGGTACCACCCGGTTTGACGGGAAGAAGTGGTGTAGTTACGTATGCAGTGGTACGATCGAGACGTGGCGCCGTACGAGTGGCACGACTCGGAGGAGCTGCCTCGTGAGAAGGAGGAGGACAGCTCTTCGGCGTGCTCCAGCTTGAAGTCATCAGAGCCACTGTCGCTGGTGGTGTCGCTGGATCGGCGAAAGGGCACGAACTGGCAGTGGGAAGGGAGGAAAAGAGGCAAAAGTAGGGCAAAATGAAGCATCAACCGAAAGGCTTGGGCGCTGGCGAAGTTGGGCAGTGCTGCCGCCACACTTACTCGGGTGGCCGAAAGGCTCTTCTGCAGTCCATCTTGCTTGGTCTTCTCAAAGTACTTCTGACAGGGCGACCGCTTCGACGAATGGAAGCCACTCATCATTGCTGTCCACTGGCCTAACTCGGCGGTGATCTAAAGTCCACAGCGGCTGGGCGCACACCCCGACAGCGTCTCGGCTTTAGGTCGTCAGGTTTGCAAGTAGCCACATCACATCACTGCTGCCTCGCCAAACACAATTTTTTCTTTGCCGTACACACAAACAGACTTAGCGGTGGATTGGGCGATGAAGATGGCAGTCTCCTGCACCACCACCACAGCCCTGCTCAGCCCTGCTCAGCATCTGCCCTACTGCTGCAGAATGCACCCAGAGCACAAGATGAGCTGCATTCTGCAGTACGATCATCCCTCGCCCTAAAATAGACGCCCATCAGGCTTCCTACTGCAGCAGTGTGCAGATTCTCTGCATGCGTCTCACGCTGTGTGTTCTACTTTGGCGCCTTCTTCTCTGCTCGACGCCTGCAGCTGTTGCGATGCTGTTTTCTAACGCGCCCGAAGTAGGTGCTATTTATATGCACTCTCGATGGATCGATCACAGCGGCACTTGCAACAGCTGCAGCATCAGCATCAGCAGCAGTCTGTTGGCAGCTTTCGGGACTACTTCAGAGAAAGAGGAGTCACAGGACACAACCATTCATCGTTCAGGTCAGTCTTTTTGGCTGAACACCGACTCGATGGGCCATTGATACCGGCAGTGAGGAGGTGATGACGAGTGCCAGCTGGCAATGGACGGCACATTTTCAAATGCCATCGTTCAGAGATGTGTTGAGACACAGAGCGGCATAGATGGCGCCCGAGTCTCATCGTCTGTTCCGGGGACGGAATATTGCCGATTGCTCGGCACTGTCGTAGTGGCAGGACCACTCTGCTCTGCACTGCCAAGGGTACCACTGTGCAAAGCCAATGAGTCAGTTGCAGGCAACCTGGCAGCTGTTTCGGTGCAATCGAATGTGGTGCTGCCACTACGACAAAAGCGAGTCATTAAGAAATTTCCTGCACCATAGTCGTTGGCTGTTGGTGTGCAAGAAATGAAATCCGTCTGCTTGTGCTGTGTGCAGCAGAGGCAGCAGCAGCAGTGCAGCTTCATTTGCCAGTTATCCTCGGCGGCAGAGTGTGTGTGCTGTGTGCAGTGGATCGATCATTCGCCACCAACATTCGGCCCATTCTGTGTTCACGTCGCATTTCGGTGCATTCTCATTCTCTCTTTCTTTTCCTCTGCCGCTCCATTCCTCGGGCACCACATTTTGACTGTGTGAGCAGACACCACCGCAGCTCCCACTGGCAGCCGTCAACACAGTCCAACTGCTGTTTGCGCTGCCAAGTGTCCGTCTTCACTCATTTCATTTGATTGCCCCCGACTGTGTGTGTGTGTGTGTGTTGTTCCAAGCACTACTCTCCTCGGTTGCAAGCTCATAAAGTAGCGCTCTTCCGACACCACCACCACACTCTACACTCTACCAAAGACCGCCAATGCTCACTTGCCACTTTGCCTTCTTCACTGGCTGCGACACTTTCAACTTGTAATTACATAAAATGGATCTAATTGCTTTCTCGTAAGGCCTTCACCGGAGAAGCCTTCAACTCTGCCATTGCCGATCCATGAATCACCCTCATTCCCGACACTACCAAAAGCCAGTGAGTCACCCATTGCTCTACCTGCTCACACAACCCACCGCGGTCACTACACTTGAAAATGCAAACTTGGTGACTTGATCAGCTTGAGCCAGTTTCCACGACCACCACCACAGCCATCAACCATGTCTAGCCAAAAGGAGCCTCAACTCGCCCAGTCTCCAGCTTCTCAACAGCCTTATGCAACGTAAGTAGCATGTACTCGGTTGACATGGCAATTAGAAGCTTCTGATTCAGATCAAGTCCATCTGTCAGAAAGCGGTAGTTCAATGTCATCAGATGATGATGAATTTAACATCATCTTTGAGGATTATTATCTGAAAACCTGTTGTGCTGTTCGCATCTCTAATCGTAGGCAAACAAATTGCCGCTTTTAAAGCGTAAATGTGAATGCGCTTTTAAGAATGTTTACAATTTGCATTAGCGTTGAGTGCAGAAAAAAGGTGCCAGAACTGAGCGAAGCAAAACGATGATTGAAGGGAGCCGAGAATGGTTGGTCAAATTCAACCGTCGACGGCCCTTTCAAGCATCACCGACCATCGCTCTAACAGTCAACTAACTTTGCATAATAAAATTGGCGTATCCATTGTGCACAATCGATTTTTGATTTTCTTCTCCTCGAACGTCACTTCAATAGCCAACAGAGGACTGACCAATCTCTTTTGTGGTGCTCTTCCTGCCGCACAAACACTACATTGAGCAACAGCGTGTGTTTCATCCTGTGCTTCTAAGTGGGCTCTATTATTAGCAGAGACCAGTTGTCGCCTTTCTCTTGGTGCCATCATCATTACCAATGTCTAGACAATTAATGACACATCAACCTTTCGCCAATTGACGAGTTCATAATTTTTGCTACGCTTTGTTTTGGTAATCTTTAGTGCGACTAGGAATTTTCAAACTATATAAGTTGTGTTTTTTGTTTTTTTGCATCAGTCAAATGGCTGACTGGTAAATATCTGTCTAGATACTGCCGTAGATAAATAATTTTTGCACCCTTGCGCCACATTTTTCCATCTTTTAAGTGTATTACGTTTTCTACTATCATTACTCACAGTAGCCGTGCTCTTTAAATGCGATCTATTTACCCACAAAAAATACGATAAGACAGTTGTAGTAGGTTTTCTTTGCACATCACTCTCTGCCCGCATTGTCAGCATTTGGAAAGCATCTCTTTTTCTCCAGTTTGACCGTTTGCGAACTAAATAATGATTTCCCTCTTTGCAGCGGAATGAGTCCGTATCGATAGGAGGTTAATGGCCATCAGTTTTTGACTTCTGATGTGTTCTGTTCACCAGCTAACTAGCAAACTGGACACATAATTGACTGCCATTGTGCTGTCTGCTGAAATCATTCCAAGAATTTCTAGCTAGGGCAAATGAAAAATGAGTTTCCTTCTCCCATGACTAGCACTAACATGGCAAAGAGTGAACATTTGGCACTCATTTGTTTATTTGTCCTGTGACGGTCGTTAGCGCGCACGCAGCACAATCAATGATTGATGTGATCTTCCGAAACTGTAGGCTGCTGCTGTTGTTTTTGCGGCTGCCTTCCTCTTCCAGCTATTGATTACTGCCTTCTGGCAGACCACTAATTGAGATGCAAAGACGACAATTGAATTTGTGATGGTGGTGGCGGCGGTGGTGGCCACTTGTGCGGCCAGCAACTTTGGGGGGACACCGGTTGCAGCGCAGCCTTCTTGGTGCACCGCACGATTGCTGTGGCCCACACTTCGGGAGCAAACTTGACCCGAAGAAACTTGCCGTCACGGCCTGGCATACCGTAGAACTCGATTAATTGTTGGCCAGTGCTTTGTTTGTGCATTTGAGTGGATGCGGTAGTGGTGGTGGCGATGCCCTTTATTAACACTGATGGTGTGTGCCTTAATTAGCCTCTTTGCGCTGAGCACTCTCCTCGGCAGCTTGGCGTACAGTCAAAAGAAGTTTCTCTCTCTTTCTCTCTAAATGGAAGAAATTGCCAGCAGTAAACTCAGCGAGTAGTTGGGTGTTTTTAAAGGCTCTGACGTTGGCCAATTCTTTCTCGGCAGCCTATTATTTCTTTGCATTTATGTATTATTTTATTTTGCTTCTAATTACGTCCCGTTCAATATTGCCTGGGTGTGGGCACACATTGCTTGCTTCACTAGCACCCAGTAGCACGTAGTATTCACTATCTCACTCTTTTGGTCTCTCTTCTCCTGACGGAAGTGCAGAGACGGCGGCGGCAGCGGCAGAGTCAGCTTTATTGCCACCAGACACTGTTATCACGCACATAGGAGCTGCCGTGTGTTTGTCTGTGCCGTCCATTCGCCCACGTCCTGGTCCTCTATTGGTCCGGCCATTAGGCAAATCAGTGCGATCCACTGGCAGCAGCAGCTGGTTCACATCAAACTGCTGTGATTTTATTGGTCATGGTCGTGGTTTGTGTGCGCTCGCAGTTTATCAACTGCTTGCCCTCTACTGCTCACTTTGTGTGAATCTTATTTATTTATTGATTCAGACATGGCAAATCAAATTGCCGTCTTTTTCTTCTTCTTTGATTGTCTCTTTTTCACTGACTCTTTTGGACAGTTTTTAATTAACAGTCGTGATTAGGACATTTCTAACGCCCTGCTGGTTGGTAGTATGGCTGCTTAAAATTATATTGCTTGATTTTTTGTATTGACTTCAGGCAGGATCGATCACGATTTTGTTGGTGCAAAAAAGAAAGAAAGCAAAATGGTCACAGTTTGCGAATGCGCTTACTGCTTGTAGATGGCATCTCCTTCCTGTTGGTTGCATCTGTTTACATCACTTGCCGACAGAGATCTATCAGAATCGACTGGCACGTTTATGTTGGCGCATCATTGGGCGGCATCTTTGCCATTACCACTGCTGGGCAATTGCCAATTGGCCGATGGTTTTGATGCAGGTTGCGACACCGATTTTTACGAACAAATACGGGCGAGCTCGAGACTCGCCTAACAGCTGATTAGGAGACTTAATTCCAAGAAGTCAGCAGTGTTTGGTGGTGGCAGCAGCAGTAGTAGTCAGTCACCTGACTGCGCTTAACTGAGCACTCAGGTGATGCAATCTAATCGTCACTCTCTCATGTAATTTATTCGGACTAGCGCGTTCTCCTTTCACATAAGCTGCAGACTGTGTGTGTGCACTGTGCAGTGGCCGTTCAATGTAGCAAAGTTGCTTTTGCTCTCGCTGCTGCTGAAGTACAACTGCTGAAGCCGTTGCAGCAGTCGTAGTCCTGCGCCACACCAGTCCTCGTGACAACTTTACACAGGTTGTAGGCTAGCTTTTCAGTCTATTTTCTGGCGGTGTCTGCAGCTCTTGAACTTGTTGTCTAACTGTATGTGTACATAGAGAGAGCATTTGCTATCGTTGGCTATTGATGAAAACCTGGCACACACAGTCTGTTGCGTTGTTGTTTTCAAATGGGCTCACTCGTTAGTGCGCATCGCCTTTCGTTAGCTAGCTCCGCCAACATTACCACCACCACCTCCACCATCAAGCATATCTTTTGTCTTCTGCTGAGCTGCTTGCTGCCTTTGCGGGACACTTTGTGCGCACCGTGAGAGATAAGAGGTGATGGAGCACACAGCTGAGCTGTACCGTGCAACTGCTGCTGCTGCTGTCTTCGAGGAGGCCTTGAGCCAGTCGTCGCCATTCATTCATTGCCGCAGCACAGTGCCAAGTGCCACTTCTTTGTTTTGAGTAGAAAACACCACCACCAAGGAAAAGAGTTGTCAGTGTGCGCTCGTGGTGCTCTTGCTTTCCTCTTTTTGAAGATGCTGATTATGGTTCAGTTCTGCAGGCACATCATTCTCCCCACAGCTTCACCATTCTCTGAGACCAGTGTTTGTCCTCAGTTCATGTGTTTTTTCGCTGGCCAGTGACCAGTCGCCTATTGTCGCCATTTACTTACTGCACACTTTTACTACTAAACCAGTTGCGGCTGAACGCATACTGGACTCACCTTTGAGCGCTTGTTTCGCGCTCACAGAGACACACTTACACAGCTCTGACTGACTGACTGACGTGAACGCTGGCTGAAGTGCACCGAGAGTATTCTTCCGAGACGAGCTTGGCTTTTTCTGCGACTCGTGTGTGTGTGTGTTGATCGACTTGCCTCAATGTGAATGTCCTGGCCACCACCACCACCACCACCACCATTGCTGTTGCTGCGTGTCCAAATAAGTGCATCTCGTGTTTTGTGCTCTTTCTACTCCCTCTTCCTCTCTTCCTCGTGCTGGCTTCTGCTGGCTCCAATCAATCACTCGTACTAGGGGCCATCAGCACCACCAGCACCACCACAGCAGCACTATCTGAGCATCATTCCTGCTCAAATTGGCCTGCAATTGCATGCCATGATTGCGAGCTATACTGGAACTGTGCAAAGCACTGTGCCCTTTAAAATACTATAAACATGGATCGACTAAACTATTACGACGTTCTTCACTATGCTCTGCAGTAAGTGCGCTCTGCCACTTTCACACACACGCACACACTTGCTCTTGGTGCAACTCAAACCACAGATCATCACTTTTTGTTTGCTCTGTGAATCACTAGTACAATTTCTCGCAATGAAACTAACTCCTTTTCTTCTTCAATTGACTCTTTTATTTACATTTGCAGTACTGAGCTCAACAAAGGCATGACATCGTCAACGCTCGTGGAGACGGTGTCCATCAACTACGAGGACTTTACGGAGGGATTCCTCACCTGCGGGACGTGCCTCTACACCTACGACAGTGACGAGCACACGCCGAAGCTGTTGCCCTGTTCGCACACCCTCTGTCGAGTATGTCTGCAGAGCATTGCCGCCAATGCCGGTGCCCGAGACCCGACGACCAACTGCTTCCGCTGTCCCATCTGCCGTGAGCTGATTCAGCTGCCTCGAGGCGGCGTCATGGGCTTTCCGCCCTCCTTTCTGGTCAACCAGCTGCTGGATCTGATGGCCGGACAGCGCCGGGAGGTGGTGCCCAAGTGTTCCAGTCACGTCAACCAAGAGCTTCTATTCTGTGAATCCTGTGATTTTGTATTTTGCAGTCAGTGTACGGGGGGAAAGCACGGCAATCCTATCAACAACAATGGAGTCGCCTGCGAACACAACGTATGTACATACATTTGCTGAATGCTAAACAATCTCTCTGACTGTCCAATAACCTCAATGACTTGACTCTTTTTCTCTTTCTTTTCCTGTTTTCAGGTGATACCGTTTTCCATTGCTATAAAACGGATGAGTGAAATTCTCCTGTACAAGGGCCAGCAATGCATCAGCAAACTTAACGAGTCGGCTCAAAATGTACTTAATGAAATGGCAAAGCTGGACCAGAACTCTGAGCTTGCCTTCGAGGACATTAATCGAACCTTTCAGGAGATCATCAACGTCGTTGATCAGCGGCGCCAGGAGTTACTTAACAGCGCCAAGAAGATTCGCGAGGACAAGCGGGCAGTGCTGCGAGAGCAGCTGAACACCATTGAAATTGAAAAGTCCAAGCTGGAGGCGGACTGCAGCGGCTTCAAGTACCAGGTTGAGGTGCGAAACATCAGCAAGAAGATAAACGACCTGAAGGACCAGCTGGAGTCGATCAACACGATGCTCGACCCGAAGGAGAACTGCTTTCTGCGCTTTGAGCACCTGCACAACTCGGCCATTGAGAGCATTGAGAAGTGCGTGAACAGCTTCGGCAGCATTCGCACCAGCAACACCTTTCCCTCGCTGTGCATGGCCACCGTCGGGCGCTGTTCGGCGCATCTGCGCTCCTGTGCGTACGTCGTCACCTACGACTACAACGGCCAGAGGCAGAAGTTTGGCGGCGATCCGCTGGCGGTGACGCTGCTGCACGACCAGTCGCAGCAGAGCGTTCCCTGGCAGGTGAACGACAACCGCGACGGCACCTACGAGGTCCAGTTCGTGCCCCCGCTCGCCGGCACCTACACCCTGCGCATCAGCATCTTCGGGCGGCAGATCAAGAGCTACCCGCTGCAGTTTGAGGTCTCGGAGAGCATCAACCCGCTGTGCATCTACGGCTGCAAGGGCTCCGACGTGCACCAGTTTCTGCAGCCCACTAGTCTCGCCATCGACGACACCGACGGCTCCGTCTACGTCCTCGACACCGGCAACGGGCGCATCAAGAAGCTGCTGCAGAACCAGTGCAATAACTCGCCCTTTCGACTCATCGACCACATCGAGGGCGGCGGGCTGGAGAACCGGGCCGCCACCGGCATCGCCCACTGCCGCCAATCTCACTCTCTACTAGTCACCAACTGGCGCAACCGAGACGTCAAGCGGTACAGCTGTGATGGCCAGTTCCTCGGCAAGTTCGGCCACGAGGACCTGCTCGAGCCGACGTGCATCGCCGTCAGCCACTCTGGTCAGATTTTGGTCGCCGACAACGGCTCCAACTGTCTCTTTCTCTTCAACGCCAGCGGAAAGCTGCTCCTGAAGATCAACGATAAGAAGGATAAGACGAAGGGCAGTGCCGTGCAGAAGTGGCCGCTGCTCGGTGTCATCGGCGGCATCTGCTTCAACCCTGCCACGGAGGAGATAATCGTCGCCGATACTCGAATCAACGTCTTCTCCGCCTCTACGGGTCTCTTTCAACGGCAGCTTTACGCGGAGAGCAGCAACAATAACGGCCGAGGCAAAGGGCACTACTGCGGCGTGACCATGGACAACAATGGAAACGTCTTGGCGACGCGCGTCGATAAGAGTCGCAACGTCGTCCAGGTGATAGACTACGATTCAGGTCAGCTCAAGTTTGTCATTGACAGCAACGATGCCAAGCTGAAGCGACCCAGCTGCCTGGCAACGACAAATGATGATCACGTGATTGTCGTAGATCTGGGCAATGACTGCATCAAAAAGTATCGCTACGGATAAACCGTTGCGACCACCACTTCAGCCACCACTACCACCGCTTTCATCACCGCCACCTTCCCCATCACCACCATCTCAATCACTACGATTTGTTTTTGGCGTGCACCCGAACCTGCACCTCAGCAGTGTGTAGCACACGATCCATTCCTCTTTGGAACCATGTTTTTTGTTTTCTCTGTCTTTGTGTCTCAAAGTTGCGTTTTCACTTTGCTTAGCTGATGATCATCCGAACTGTTGCAGCACACGGTTGTCTTTACTGACCAATACGCAATGCCTTCTTCTTCTTTCCTTAATAAATGCAAATGCAAATCTGAGCTGAATGTTATCAGAAAAGACTGAGGAGTACTCTTGTTGTCTGCTAATCTAATCGGTCACAGTTGCACACTGCCACTTGCACCCATGTGAGAGAGCAGTAAGCACTTCAGGGTTGTTCGTAGTGACCGGCAAGTCACTGCGGCCGATCACAGTGTGCACTTGCGAACTGCCACTGAACGCAAAGTGGAAGTGCTAGTAAAAGAAGACGGTCTTTGTGCCTTGCACTGGGTATGCCTGCACAACAGCACATCATCACGACAGAGTGACGATCAGAGTGATGCTGCCCACTGACCAGAACGGTCAACACCAGCTCAGCGATGGCAAACTTTAAGTTGATGGCGATGACTGGAGGAGACTGGCGAACGGCCTGTGTGCACTCCATGGCGGTGTTTTTCGGCATTTCCTCCTGGATCGCACTGAACGGCGTCTGGGTGGAGGTGCCACTGCTGATAACGACACTGCCCGAGTCATGGCGACTTGCCTCTTTCATCGTTCTCATCACCCAGCTGGCCAATGTTGGCCCGCTGGTGTACTCTCTCCTGAAGCGCCTGGTCGCCGACAAGGTAAGCCACCAACAGCTCACTCCATGTGTCTCTATTGGTAAACTTCCCCCTTTACTTAGGAGTTGATTGAGAGGGTGTCCATTCACGCCATCTTCAGCACCGGTCTGCTTGCCCTCTTCCTGCTGTCCTTCACCTGGGACAGTGTGTGGCCCTGGCTGAGCAGTCAGTACAGCATAACCTTTCTCACCCTCACCTTTCTGTTGGCCTTTGTGGACTGCACCTCCTCCGTCACCTTTCTTCCCTTCATGTCTCGCGTTCCCAGCCAGTTCCTCATATCGCATCTCATCGGTCAGGCACTCAGCGGACTGATACCTAGTTTTATTGCCCTCGCTCAAGGTAAGGCTTCTCGCGCCATTGAGAGAACGTTAACCTGTGCTGTCGTGGTGCCAACTAACGCACACTCTATTAATCTCACAGGTGTCGGTGGTGATGCTGAGTGCCAGCTAATCAACGGCACCTCCGTTGCCCAGTATCCAGAGCCACTCTTTCCGGTTCAAGTCTTTTTCCTTCTACTCTGTCCTGTTGTTATTCTCAGCTGGCTAGCCTTTGTCGGCCTCACCAGGCTGGGGAGCCTCTTTGGAATTGACGACTCAGCTAAGTACGAGACACTGAAGGGGCGAAATGGTGAGCATGCATCATCACCATCATCGTCACCTGGCAGCACATTCTTGCTGTTGGCCATCGAAGCGCTGTGCTGTACCTTCACCAATGGCGTCATGCCTGCGGTGCAGCCGTACTCGGTGCTCAGCTACGGCAACCTCACTTATCACTACGCAGTGACACTGGCAGTCATCTGCTCTCCAATCGGGTGCCTCCTCACCTCGCCTCTCTTTGCCAGGCGGAGAATCGTGCTGCCGTCTTCGGTGGCCATCGCTGGCGTGGCGGCCATCTACATCTTTGCGTCCGCTCTCAGCAGTCCCGTTCCACTCGTTGACCACCATTTGGGCAGGTTCCTGATCGTGCTCGCTTGGATGCTCCACAACTTAAACTTCGCACTGGCGCGAAGCACCATCACCAGCATCTTTCGCCATGAAGCGGACAGCCATCGACTGCTCTTTCTTGGTGGCGTCTTCACACAGCTTGGCTCCTTTCTGGGCGCCATTCTCATGTTCTTTATTGTCAACCAGACGACCATCTTTGTCTCCGTTAGCCCCTGTCCAGTAATAAAGGCGCCAATAAAGTAGAGCAAGTAAACAGGCGAGAAAGGCGAGAAAACGAGTTTAAAAAGTGTCACCGTTTTTGCTGGCATTTACCATCGCAGAGAACGGAGTGGTCGAGTGGCACATGCGCACTGATTGATCACTCGATCAGCTGTCGCGCACAACACAGACACACACACAAGCACATTCAGATTTTCAGTGGTTGCTGCTGACGTCGATCCATTTCAGCCAGCCAACATCACCATCGCCACCATTGGCACTCTCCCTCTCTCCCTCATTTTCATTTGGACACCAGTTCAGTTCCAGAGAGAACTGCTTCTGACCCCTAACTTCACTACTGTCCAGCAGCACTTGAGCACCCCCTGCTATGGCGGATCGAAGGAAGAATCGCAAGCGTACCGACGTAAGTTGCTTGTGACGCGTCCAAGTGGACATTGTGTAACCACGAGACATCGTTCTTTCTTTCTGTTTGCATGGGGTGTTCGGAACAGGCCGACGGTGATGGCTCCAGTGGTGAGGTGATCGACAAGCTGGAGTATGAGGTGGCCAAATATTTGAGATCAAAGTTGCCTCAGAAGCAGACTTCCTTTCTTGGGCATAAAGTGGACTACTTTATTGGTACGTTTAATTGTTTTTTCTTTGACACACTTACCTAACACTCAGCTGTTCAATATATAGCAAGCAAGGCAGTTGATCTTCTTATGGAAAGCAAGTGGGCCAGAGCTGATAAGCGCACCGATGAGACCAAGTTCCCGAATCGCGACACAGTGGTGGACTTTATGAATGTGATGCTTCATCACAAGTTCTTTCATCGAGTCAAAACTATTATTGTGAAGAAGGAAATCAAGAAGAAGCAGGAGAATGAAAGCAACGATGAGTCTTTTGAAGGTGCTAGCAAACAGTCCAAGGCGCCCGCTGTTGACAAGTCTCCAGAGCCCAAAAAGGCTAGCAAAAAGGAGAAAAAGGAAAAGAAAGAGAAGAAGAAAGTCAAGTTTGACATGCATCCGGAACAACTATTTCTCGACTCTAACGAGGTAAGTTATGATTCTATTTTTTCTGATCTGGCATCACCATGCTTGTTTTCCTGTTCTTGATTGTTAGCCATTTGTGTGGATTTACGACTACATCCCCATGAAAACCTGGCTCATCGGCGGAGGCCTGGTTTTTGCTGCCATTGCCATCTGTCTGTTCCCTCTATGGCCCCGAACTGTGCGCAATTACGTCTACTATCTTAGCATTGCTGCAGCAGCATTTTTGTTTTTCATCATTGCACTGGCTGTTTGTAAGTGCCCCATTCACACTTCCGGTTTGATTTCACTGTCTAATGGCGGAATGTTTGTCTTATGCAGTGAAACTGGTCGTTTTCGCTATCGTTTGGGCGGTCACCTTTGGGCGACATCATCTGTGGATATTGCCCAATCTCACCGAGGATGTGGGCTTTCTCGAGTCATTCTGGCCGCTGTATAAGCACGAGCACAAGACCAAAGATTCCGAATCTGAGCCTGACAGTAATGACCAAGAAGATGAAAAGGGTAAAAAGGAGACTGAGGCGGATAAGGAGGCTGATCAGGAGCGAGAATCGGAAGCGGAAAGCGTCGCCACCTCTGAAAGTGGCGGCAAAAGTGCGAACGGCTTTGAAATTCTCGACTCAGCTGACATAAATGAAGAATGATCCTGATTAGTTGGCTGGAGAAGCAGTCTCAGCGCAACACTTTTTGCCCCTACAGTAGTTTAAGATTTATTTTCTGTGACATTCTGTTTTCATCGCTCTACTATGCTGTACTTTGCATTTGATGAAGGATTCGTTTTATACTTTTGTATTATAACATCGGTATTTCATATCAATCATTTGTTTTGCACCAAATTCAACTGTTTGAGCGCTTGAATTGAAGCATAAGAATAATCGTGTACAGTCAACTTTTATTTATGTGGGGAGAGGTGATTTAGTGCTGCCTCCTGCCAGGTCAGTGTCCAGCAGTACAATAGGCCGAGCTAGGGCAAAGTAGTAGAGGACGGCGACCAGTCGATGGGTGAGGGCGTGTGCCAGTCTGATCCACTGAAGACTGGTGGAGGTAGTGGTTGTAGTCTGTCGCCACTGAATCAGAGCCTGCCAGGAGACGGTGAGAGCGGTGTAGAGGAGGGACGCGGCGATGACTGGCCAGTTGGCGACGATGACACGGGAGAAGATGCGTGCTCGCAGAATTTCCTCTCTGAAGAACTGCAGCAGTATGATTAGAAGCGAAAAGAGCAGTGACAAGTCCTGGAGGAGGTAGACGTACAGGCGAAGGAGAATAGGCACGCCGTACTGCTCGGAGATGGTGTTGGCCACCACATCGAAGGCGATCAGTAGGTAGCGGTACTTGGCCATTTTATTGTAGTTTAGTTTTATGCGCAAACATCAAAGGTAGTCACAAGTTTCGGTTATGATGAGTTAAGGGTGGGTGTTTAAGAGAGTGTCAGACAAAGTAACAGTGACCTGTAAAGCTATCGATCCAACTAGCTCAGAACTGGTTGCCCAGGCAACTGGTTGACAGTGAACAAAGCAGGCAACTGCAACAACAAACACAAATAGCAGTTTAGTGGTGCTAAAAGGCGAACAAAACTGTAGTGGTGCTTTGGTGTGAACATGAACTGCTGAATAGTGAGGGTGTGCATGAATACATTGGGTGTGCTAACAGTGGAGATGAGGAAGTCCGGTGAACAGGGGAAAACTTATTGCCAATCTGGTCGCAATCTGAGGTTCATATTTAGTTGGTGACGCAGAGACGGTAGCTGAAGATGCCGTGCACAATCTGGACGACACCGCAGACCATTGCCAGGACCTAGGGAAAGGTAGCGTTTATTTAGAATGATGACAGCAACACCTGAACTCCTTTTGCACACTTACACAGCTTGTTTGCACCTTGGCGTTGCGTTCAGTGCGGCCGAAGGCGTTCAGAGAGACGAGGAGACCGCCGACGAAGATGAGTATGCCCATGAAGAAGTGAAACATAAAGTCAAATGACGTCTTGGGGAGAATGCTGGCTGTTCCCAGGGAGAGCAAGGCTGCAATCAGCATGATGGCCACCGTTAGCCAGTCACCGAAGCTGATGAGCATCAGGTAGCGGTCACTGTCATGGTAGTTGGAGTAGCGCTCAATCTCAAGCAAAATGAGGATGAAGGACACCAGGGAGAGGATCTGTCAGGGAGAGGCATGGGAAGAGGGGGAGGGGCCAAGGTCAATGATCAGTGTTGTGTTGCCACTTGATTCATTCGGTAATTGAGCACATCACGAGCACACTTACCAGAATGAGAAGCTTGAGGAGGCCCAACTTTGATGTGAGGTAGCCCGTGTTGATCACTAGGACGCTCGCTCGAGAGGTGCTCGTGGTGGTGGTGTGTCGCACTTGAACTGTTGCAGTCGGCATCTTTGCTTGTAGAGTGGTAACTGTTGATAAGAGTAACACCTGATGACCAGTGACCGATAGTTGTCAGTGGGAATTAGTAATTGGTAGGCGGCTGTCAGAGGAGGCAGAGAGGCGGTTGCTGCACCGAACTGCGACTGAAGATTGTTTCGGTTTGTGGAGAGAATGGCAAATGCCACTGCTGGCGCTAGTGCGTCTAATAATAAACACCCGTGTATAGTCAGAAGCGCGACTGGAACTGCCGCCCGAAGACTGCAACTTTCTCTCCTGAAGCCAGTGAAATATCCGCAGTCGTTCACTGCAGTGACTGGGCGTGTGCCTCTTTCCGTCCCTGAACTGCGGCTGCTGTTGTTGTGTGTGTTCTACAGCACTTTCTTGTGCCTTCACAAGTCTCTTGGATTCCAACTTTAGCACTAGTGGTGCTTACTCCTACGAGAGGCAATCGCATCATCAGGCAGAGCACAGACACAGACACACTTTTTGGTCTATCTTTCTTTTTGCTCCTCACTCGTTGCCATTTGAAGCGGCAGCTGCCGAAAAAGAAGCAGCAACAGCAACAGCAGCAGTTTCGATGCCCAGACGGTGCTTTTCACAGCACACTCATCACACTATCGTTTGCCGTTGTTGGCACACCGACAAAGTAAGCAGTGAAGGCGCCGTACTTTCACTGGTAATATACTTTCAGTACTAATAATGAGTGACATCATCACCAGTCCTTTTGTGGAGCTTTCTCTCTCCCGCTCACTGTTCGAATATGCTAAAGGTAGGGTAAACTAGTTGTTGGTACAACTCAAAGGGGGGTCATTCGAGACGAGGGAGGAAGTTTCGCGCACTCGTTTCGGTGACGTACTGCGGTGCAGTGGTGGCTCAAGCTCAAGGCCGTTAGCTCTCTGTGGAGGGTCAGGGGCAATAAACAGGCAACAGTGAACAGTGGTGAACACTGACCAATGAGAAGATCGGGGATTGTGGTGAAACTGAAGAAGCGGCAACAGCAACAGCAGCACAGGAGACGTTAATTGAATAGGGCGATTAGTGCCACTGCTGTGAGTAATTAGTGATTAGTCAGCGGTGTCCGGTGCAAAGAGGTGATCTTTCATTGTTTGTGCTTTCCCAAAAGACAGTGAATGTGTGTGCTCTAATACGCTCAAATTGCTGATCGATGATCCAATTTTTCCAGTGAGGACCACAGCTGAAATATGTCTGCATTTAGCTATGCGATCAGCGGCTGCTGCTGTTCTACTTGTGCTCGGTGACAGCGACAGGCAGCAGGAAGGCAGACAGGCGAGCGATGAGTTGTAGTGGGGTGAAGAGACAGTGTCCAGCAGACAGTGCTGCTGCTACTGCTACTGCTGGTCAATCGAGTGCAATCAGCCTAGCCATCTGCCATGGCCCCAGGCCGCACTGAGCGAAAGGCCATAGTAGTTTGCAGTTGTCAGTCAGTCGGTCAGTCAGCGAGTGAGTGTCTGTGCTTCGACAGACAGCGTTCAGTTCAGTTTCTTCACACCATTCAGCTAGCGAGGATAACAGCGTCCGTTGGTGCCAGCCTGCCTACCAGAGAAGGAGAGAGAGAGCCTGCACTGTATCCTGCTGCCGCTGTTGCCAGCAGTGGAAGCATACTTGGTGCAGTTACTCTCAATAACAGCGACGGCAGCCGCTGCTGCTCAGCTGCTCAGCAGCACCAACCGTCACTCGTGCACTGATGATCAGTGCAGTAGTGCCAGCAGCACTTCTGCACAGCGACCAATTCATTGCGCCATCACAGCCTACCTGCCATCAGCACAACCACCAGAACAACACAACCACACCACGGCACCACAACACCATCACCACCACCACCAAGTTTGTTGTCCACTGCTATCGCCTATCACCTGCAGCCTATCGCCCTTGCATCATCGTCACCCCTTGCCCACACACTTGCCTGCACAAGGACTAGCTATCGCAGCAGTGGTCCCTCGGGTCCTGCACGCACATAATTCGTTCTGTGCCTCATTCGTCTGCCCGCAGTTTCAGTTCAGTGCATTCATTGAAGAGTGTCGTGAAAGGGACGTTTATGATTGCACCGCTAGGCAAAGTGGTCGCCGGGAAGGCGGTGGACTCAGCACCAGAGCTCACCACTGATCAACATGTGATGATTCAGAGGGATTGTCTGATAATCAGTTGAACGGAGTTTGAAGAGATGAGTGTGTGTGCCCTTCAGCACTGCCCACCCGGCCACATCTCCGGCAGCTGATAATGCTAATGAACAAGTATGCTAAACTTATAAAGCCTGGCCAGGAATACTACCAGTTTACTTGACATTTCTTTGTGCTTTGTTGCTGGGTTGTCTGTCAGTTGGTGTGTGTTTGTGTTTGCATGTGTGCGGTGTAGGTGTGTGTGTGTGTGTGTGCGACTGTGTTGGCCAGCCACTGTCACTCCGACGACGACGACATTTGCCGAATAGACCATCACGTCTCCACCGGCTGCTGCACCATGGGATCATGCATCACTAAGCGCAGCAAACGAAATTCCTTCTACGGCTCCATCGAGGACAGCCAGGAGACTACCAATGCCAGTGCCTCTTCGGCGCACCTGTTTGATTATGAGTTCACCCAAAGTGGCAGTGGCGACAACATCAAATCCGATGAGTTTCAACATGAAATCGACAAGTGGCTCATGGAGGCGGAAAATATCTTCCTCAACGTGGTGGACATTGTGTAAGTGTGCAGTGAAGTGAAAACCGTTATACGGTAATTAAAATTGACTAATCTTGATAACTTCCGCTTTTCAGCAATTTACCTATTGAACTTCAACGGCTAATTGACGTGTCCAACACTGAAGCAGGATGGCTGAAGATCATCCAGTCGATGATCAGCGTTGTCGGTCAAAGACAGTTTAATGGTGAGAATGACCACATCGGTCCGACGATCATCATTCTACTGCTCGAAGATTCTCCACTGCCCACTCGTGATCAGCTCAAGGACTTGCTCAAACTACTTGAGCCACATTTTGCCGCTCGAATTCACAGCCCACTTGACCAGAACATTATCAAACAGCGAAACATTTGCACCATCTTGTCATTTCTTGCTGAGAAGTTCCCAGGAACTAATCCTCTTGCCGTGGAACTACTTTCAATGAAGGTGATCAAGTTTCTCGAAAAGATTATCAGGGAAAACCACAATCCACTGCATATTCTCTTTGCGTTGAACTGCATTGAAAAGTTTGCCTCTTCAAGTAATTACCTCTTCATTACCTAACCAATCTTGAAACGTTTCGCTAATCACAGACAATTTTCTTTTTCACTGTTACAGGAGAAAACAGGGACACAATTTTGAAAAACTTTAACCTCATTAAAGAGTTGGTAGAGCTGGAAAAGTTTGCAGCACAGTACACCATTGGTTCATTGTACTGCGCATCGCCTTCTGACTGCCTCAAGTACCAGATCGGCTTCTGTGCCCAGTGGTGTCTGGACAATATTATCCTCAAAAAGGGCCGAAAACTCTCGTACGAGAAGGTAGACTACTCCAATTTAAATGCAATTCTCAACGTCAAGGACAAAACAGAGTTCATTAAGCTTTCCTCTAATGGCTTATCGGTAAGTCAGAGTCGGGCGATTGCTGACAGCATTTAACAGAGATTTTCCTTGTTTTCAGGCCCGTTGCGACACCTCAACGTTTGAATGCGTTCGAGCCACCTTTCCCGTCTCCACGGGATGCTACTATTACGAAGCGATCATCCTGACGAGTGGAATCATGCAAATCGGCTGGGCAACAAAAGCAACCAACTTTAGAAACGACGAAGGAATTGGCGTTGGCGATGATCGAAACTCCATTGCCTTTGACGGCTGTCGCAGTGTCATCTGGCATAACACGACGCACTACAAACACGGACTCAGTAGGTGGAACACCGGCGATGTGGTCGGATGTTTGCTTGACGTGGAAAACCGAAAGTTCATCTTTTACCTTAATGGCAAAAAGGTGGAGATTAACCGCAAGATTGCGCAAAAGTTAAAGTAAGTTTGGTAATGTTTATTTGGAAACAAATCATTCATTTTTGCCTTTCTCTTTTACCCGTCAAACAGTTTGCACTTTTCCGACCAGCCATACTACGCAGCGGCCAGTCTGATGTCTTACCAGCAGGTGTACTTTAACTTTGGCCAAGCACCCTTCAAATACCCTCCGAAGAAGCTCAAGTTCACCGACTTTAACTCTAACGCCATTGTCGATAACAAGGACAGCATCAAGATTGTGCCAATGTACGTGTGCTCACGACTAATCAGCGAATCACTCATGCCTAACTTTTTTCTGCCTTTTTTTTGTCTCACCCTCTTTCCTCTTTGCACTAAAATAGACATGTACAGAGCAGGTCAATTTCGTTTAGCAATCGAAAAAACATGTGCAACATTTGCTGTGATCGCGTGGCGAATGTTCGTCTTAAACCCTGTAATCATGAGGTCTGTACATTGATCTGCCGTTAAAAAGGGTTTTTATTTACTAACTTTCCAATACTTTTATTGCAGACCATTTGTTCACAGTGTGCCAACCAAGTGGATCACCTGTGTCCCTTTTGCCGCAATGAATTTACTCATTTCGAGGAAATCAAGAGCTGAAACTCATCTTCCGGTTTAATATGTCTTACATATGGTCTTTCACGGCGGCAGTGACTTCGTCATCGACGAGAACTGTGGCGCAGTCATTGTCATGATGAGAGGCGCCGCTGCCAGCACTCACTCACTCATTCACTCACACACCTGTACATTGCCTAATTATTATTTTTTACGATGGTCGCTTTTGCTGCTGCTGCCTCCTCTGCTTTTGCTTATGTTGGCTGCAGCGCAGCAAAAATCCGTCGCTCAAGTCAAGTCAACTACCGGTGATCACGCATGCTTATATATCATCCATCTCATCCGATTCATCTTCTCCTCACCCTCATCAGCACTTCAATAGTCAGCAGTTGTCGTCGTCGTCGACTACACTGCAACTTTTTCCTCATCGACCCGGCGACTGCGGCACACCTCCAGTGCCTGCCTGCCGGACCTCCCCCCCCCCCCACTACCTATGTATTATTCTTATCGACCAAAATATTTATTTTACTTGTAATATTTTACTTTTTACTTTTTTTTGTATACACATCAAAGTAAAAATCAATTGCAATACACCTGTACCTCTGTGTAAGTGCGTGTGTGGTTTTTGGGTAATCCTGCTGCAGTACAAAAGCTCTACTAGCAGTTTCGATCGATGTAGTTCTTGTCGGAGGAAAATTTGTCCAGCTCTGCCGGGTTGGCCAGTGGGTCAATGTCAGAGAAAAGATCAAGCCACGATTGAAGGGTAGTGTTGTTCTTGTTGGTAGACTAGTAAACCGAAAAAAGAAACATTAGCAAAGAAAGCACGTTTGAACTTGAACTTACCTGTGCACTTGCTGTGCTTCTGCTTTTGGTTGGCGCAACGGTGTTGCCTGCAACGCTGCTGGATGCGACGTTGTCGCCCTGTTGGGTGGACTGCAAGAGCAATGACTCAAAGTCAGTCTGCATCAGTTCATTGCCACTGTCCATTTTGTGCATGTGGTCTAGCTCGATCAGTGAACTGGGCATGAAAGTTCCCGAGAGGTCTAGATCGCCCATCAAGTCAACACTGGATGATGCGTCAGCATTTCTTTCCCTCTCACCGGTGGTTGCAATGCTCGAAAGCTCAGCACTAAAGTCAAGCAGGGATCGTTCAGTTTTGCTGCCACTGCTGCTCTTCTTTTCCTTCTTTTTATCCTTTTCAGTTTTTGAATCAGCACCGTTATCAAGTTTTGATTTGCTAGAAGTCTTTGTTTTGTTTTTGCCGTCGTCTTTGCATTCCTTGCATGACTGTTTATGCTTTTGTTTTTTATTGTCGGCATTTGATTCTCTGTTATCTTTGTAGTCGGTCTCAAAGAAGATGAGCATATCCTTTTCGTTGATGTTGTCCTGGGCGAGAATCTCCTTGATTTTGGCCTCAAAACTTTCAAACCGCTCGTCAACTGTTTCACTGTTGAGCTCCTTCAGAACGGTAAACTCGTAGCTTGGTGAGCACGACTGGAAGGTCTCTACAAAGATGTTCATCACCTTGGAGGACTTTTGCCAGATGCTTTGAAGGTTGTTCTGATAGCTAGCCAGGACGTTGCTGAAGAGGTTGCACCGAGAGGCACTTAGTAAGTCGATCTTCTGAATGCTGTCAATCTTCAGCTTCTCAAAAGCCTTCTTCGTCCGCCTGACATGCTCCTGGACCTTTTTAAACTTGCCCATCTGTGCGTAGGCGTCCGGATCGAGCTCTTTCGAGATGTCCTTCATCCAGAGAAGCGCCGCTCGGTAGGCAGTTCGCGCCTTCTCCATCTGCTCCACAGTGTCAAAGGTGTCCGCCACTGCCCGGTACTGAAAGGTCTGCACATCACGGTACACTCGAATGAGGACATTCCGCAGGAGGATGAACTGGTGACTGGCAAAAAGCAGCGTCTTCCCAGAACCGGCCAGCAGTTTGCCCGCCTTGGTCGGGTCCACCTTGCCGCACTCGCGCATGAAGCGGCCTATGAGGCATTCCTCCTGGGCACAGGCACAAACCCGGTCCTGGTACAGGTCCAGTAAGTTCAGCAGGTTCTGGTTCGTTTCGTCGATTGACTTAAGAAGCTGCTCAGGAGAAAAGTGCTGACAGTGAGCGATCATTGGTAAACCGGCATCAAATGCCCTCAACCTCTGCATACCTCTAACTTGGCATCCAGTTCCGCATCCGAGGCGACCACATAGTCGTCCTGTTTTCGCTTCACCTTCTTGAGGAAGGTCTGCTTCGCTTCCCAGTAGTGCTTCTGCATCTTTGTCAACGTCGAGTTGTCCATGATGTGTGCTTTGAGAGGTGGTCAAGCTTGGTGGTTGGTCTTTACCGACACTTCCGACTCGTCTTGGTAACACCATGGGCCACGAGGCTCGCTGTGCGCATTAACAGCGAAAATTGCAATAACAAACGTGGCTCGTCTGCAGTGGAGTCAGTGGAGTAGTCAGTGGTCGGTAGTGGTCTGTCTGTGTTGGTGGTGGTAGCAGTGTGTCTGTCTGTACAGCCCACCAGAATGCCGAACTTGGATCCCCTCTATTGGTTGTGTAGTTGAGTGCTATATCTGCCTGTGCCTGGTAGTCTCAGTTGCCTCTGGTGCCAGCATAGTTGCCGCGTCCGCTCGCTGTGGGTAGCGACAGGAAATCGAGTTCAGCACCCAGCACTCGCCGATAAAGGCTGCTGGCATTTGAAGTGCGCCATTCACATTCACACTCACCACTGGTAGTGAAACCCCACTGCTAAACATTGACCTGAATGAATCCACCTAGATCAGATATGCAAAGAATAAACAGTGGCAATGCCAGGGTCAATT
>JAALOO010000715.1_pt1 | contig 27779 bp, 12 predicted proteins | sample 7257641 | NCBI WGS metagenome assembly JAALOO01 (sample SAMN14085613, study PRJNA598686) | mite metagenome | biome: ENVO:01001000; feature: ENVO:01001002; material: ENVO:01001226; isolation source: single female mite from University of Michigan culture on fish food culture... ...
CTGTTTTACAACAGCCCCAAAACTAAACCAACCTAAACATTTGCATTTTAAAAATTACTTTGGCTGCACTTTCTGCACAGGCACTACACTATTTAAATAGTTTTCAATATTTGCATAACCAGTATCACTAATTTGCGCAGCATCCGAGGGATCATTTGGATTTAATCCTTGCTGACGTTCATACGCATCCGGCATACCATCATTATCAGAATCTTTGTAGGGTGTCCCCGTATATTCGGGATATCCTCCAACTTGAGCGATGTTTGAAATTATCCCTTTCTTATAAGAATCTTGCGGTAACCGGCGTTTAACATAAGGAGATTCAGCGTCCTGATGCGCCGGAGTCGTGTAAAATACCTTCCCCGTTTTGACTTGTTTAACGATACGTTTATCTACCGCATCTCGACTAGGAAGTATGGCTCCTACATTTTCTAAAACATAACTATACGATTCTTCTGCGCTCATAATCTTACCAAAGTTCGAGAGTGGAAAAGGTTCATCCACGCGAATTTTGGCTAGCACAGTCTCATCAGCCTCTGGCTGAACTCCTCCATCCCAATTATCATTAGTTACTTTTTTATTTCCTTCAATTACATTCCCATGAACGTATGCTTTTCCGAAATTATTAACATTCGCTTGATCCCTACCACTTTCCGGTTTTAAAATTCGATACGATATCGGCTCTCCCACAGGGGTAATCGGCCCTGGTTTATAATAATTGTTAACAAAATTATAGAGTGAACGGTGATCGCCACCATCTGCTGTTCTATTCCACCAATTCCAAACGACATTATTAACAAAACCAAAATCACCGTACATGCCCACCGAAGGATTTCTGCTTATATTGGATGCCCAGAGATTTCTCATAAAGGTACTGTTCAATCCCCCTATCGTACTACCAAAGGCATGGTTATAGGTATCCAAGGCCTCTGAAAAAATAGAGTTTTGAATAGTAATATTAACCGTTGGCAATTTTAAATTTTTACCTTCTCGATCATATACGTGTCTATACATTGACATATTTTCATCCAATCCCCAACTCGCAGAGACGTGGTCAATTATAATATTTCCTATCCCATTTCCACCAAGCGCATCATCTCTTCGAGTGACCTCGGTTGTGCCACGTCTAAAGCGCATAAATCGAACAATAACATCATGGGTATCAATAAGAAAAGATTCTCCAGCAACACATACACCATCTCCAGGTGCCGTTTGACCAGCGATCGTAATGTACGGCGCCCGTACATTAATTGGATGCTCTAATTGAATGATACCAGCAACATTAAAAACTACAATACGTGCCCCGCCAGCTTCACAAGCTTCGCGCAAAGTTCCTGGACCGGAATCAGCTAAACTCGTCACCACGATCACCCTGCCGCCTCTTCCGCCGGCCGTATAGGCACCACCACCCTCAGCACCAGGAAAAGCTAGTATTTTTGCTTGTGGCAGATCTCCAGGCTTGGACGCATCGAGAATATATGGCTTATTCTCCTTTTTCATTACTTGTTGCGCCTGTTCCCATGCTTTGTCAGCACGCAAATTTTCAAGTTGTGCTTTTTGAGCAGCAATAGCCTCAATAGAATCCGGCACGACCGGATATTGTGCGATTGAGAAAAATGGTAGCCCTGCTAATAAGCAGAAAATAGTGTTTCTTAAATTACGTTCCATCAGTTTTCCTATTTAGAAGCTAAACTATTTAGAAATATCTCAATGTTCGCGTACCCTGACTCGCCAATTTTCGCAGAGTCACTCGCATCTCTTGGATTCAGTCCCATTTTCACTTCTTCCTCATCTGGAATACCATCATTATCTGAATCCTTATAACTTTCTCCTTCGTATTTAGGATATCCCCCCACTTGACTGATATCTGTTATGATGCCTATTTTATAGGAATCTCTCGCCAGACGGCGATGTTCAAAATCCTTCTCTGGAAGCGTTACATTCTCCAGTGGTGTAGGTTTACCTTCACGAACCTCTTTAATAATACGTATATCAACTGGATCACGTCTCGGCAGGGTTGCTCCCGCATTTGCTAATACATAGTCATACGATTCTTCTGCTGACATAACCTTAAACTCTGCATGAGGAAAAGGTTTATTGGCTTTCATAGCAGCAAAATAAGGAGAAGCATCTTCGAAGGCCATCTCATTTCCTTCTTTATTTTCTATTTGAACACCCCCGTTCCAATTATCCGATGTCACTTTTTGATTCCCTGCCACTATATTTCCCTCAACATAGGCACGCCCGAAGACAACATATGGTAATTTACTTCTTCCGGATTCAGGCTTTAGAATGCGGTAGCTAATAGGCTTCCCTTCAGGAGTTGCCGGTCCTGGCTTAAAATAATTATTAAAGATATTATAAGTCGCTTTGTAGTCTCCACCATCGATAGCTCGATGTACCCAGTTATAAACAACATTATTGGCAAAATTGAAAATTCCATTCCAGCCTATTGAGGGATTTCTAGCCGCATTGTTTGCCCAAAGGTTACGCATAAAGGTACAATTCTCACCTCCAAGTGTGCTACCAAATGCATGATTCCAAGTGTCTAAAGCTTCTGAAAAAATGGAATTTTGAATCGTAATATTTACAGTCCCAAGTTTCTCTTCTGTTTTTCCAGTGCTATCATTATACATATGACGGTACATCGACATATTTTCGTCCAAACCCCAGCTTGCCGAAACGTGGTCGATCATTATATTACCTACTGGATTTCCCCCGATAGCATCATCACGTCTACCGACATAAGTTTCTCCTCGACGAAAACGCATATGTCTAACCAAAACGTCGTGCGTATTTATCCACACCGATTCGCCCGCCACACAAATACCATCTCCAGGTGCCGATTGACCTGCAATTGTAATATAAGGTGCACGTATAATCAAAGGTGTTTTCAATTTAATAATACCAGCAACATTAAACACCACGATCCGTGGCCCCCCTTGTTCACAGGCCTCTCGCAATGTTCCCGGGCCAGCATCCGCTAGACTGGTAACCACGATAACCTTACCGCCCCTACCACCGAAACTATACTTACCACCACCTTCTGCTCCCGGAAAAGCAGGAATCTCAGCTTGTGGCAGATCAGTTGGTCTTGACGCCCAAGGTATATATGGCTTCCCTTGTTTAGCATATTCTTCAATAACCGGGAGGGCTTTGCCCCATGCAATATCCGAGGCTATCCGTGCATTTTCCATCATCTCATTAGATGCCTTTTGTACATCCTGAGGAATCTTTGGGTATTGTGCTTTTACTTGCTGTAGCGAAAATAATCCTACACACAATAAAACTCCTTTAACTAAGTTCTTAATCATATCTGTTCTCATTAAATATCAATACATTAACATACAAAAGAAATATCACCAGGGGCTGTTGCTCAAAAAAAATTAACAGTTCTAGATTTATTATTATTTTAGGGTTATATCGTACAATCAATGTAACTGAATTCCAAATCTAGCGACATTCGTACAAGATTATTTATATCATTTTCACGAAATAGTATAGTATATTACCCTCTTGAGTAACTATGTTATTACCAAATTTCGTTCTTGGTCTTTTTTGTATCCGAAACCAAAACTTAACGTCTTGAAATATAGCAATCGGATAAAAAAAATCCCCGACTGGAAAGTATGTCGAGGACCTTATTTTTCTAAACCTAACTTATAGTAAAGGATCAAATGAGCCAGAGCCATTTAAACTATTCCATCCTTTTGTTTGCTCGAGATAAGGTGAATTATCCAGAACATTCTGATGAATACCAAAATAATAGTACTCAGGATACCATTTAAATGTCCAATTTGGAGATACGTTTGTGCGATCTAGGTCATCCCGCATAATAACGTTAAAATGGTTATCATATAAATAATCTACATATTCTTCATAATTATCTACTCCGACAGGGTAATCAGTCGTGTTTCGATCTAACACTGGAGCGCCGTTTCCACTAACAAGTAACGGGTCGCCATCACCAAAATACTCCTTACCGTCTTTCGTTTTAACAGTAATTCGATAACCGGTTCTTCGCGTACCGTTCAATTCGGGAATACCCAAACGGGTATTCATTCCTGTGGAATTATCAAACAGCATCCAGCGACGTAAATCATAAAAACGTTTTCCTTCGTATGCAAACTCTACTTTTCGTTCATCTAATATCGCTTTAAACATTTTATTACGATCTCCCGCGAGGCTTGCCAACCCATATGAACCATCTAAATTTTCTATTCCAGCACGTTCTCTTATTGACTTAAGCCCTTCCATCCCTTCAGTCAATTTGTTAATTCCTATAGCGCTTTCTGCAAGATTTAATACCACTTCGGCAAACCGCATCTCCATAAAATCGGTGCCACTCTGTTCAAAATTGTTAATCGAATTATTGGCTTGTAGATTCGAAGATTTACGTACATAAATTCCACTAGAATTTGCGCCTTTCGTTTCTGTTGGGGTGTATGCGGTACCTGCGTCTGGATTTTTTTTCCACGAATATGTCCACAATTTAAAGTTAGGATCGCCATTGTATGGCCAAGTAGACCCATTATAGGCAAACGACTGATAAAATCTAGGATCTCTATTTTTATAAAACTTATTCGCATCATATTTATATGCTGAGCTCGCGTCATCAATTGCTTTACCATCCTTCATCGGAAAGGATTCTACAATTTGTCGAGTAGGGGAAACAGACCCTCCACCGTTGATTTCTCTCGGACGAATAGCCTGCTCCCATCCATTATTTTTTGTAAAATTACCCCCGGCATCGAAATTATTAAATCCGTATACAATCACTGCTTCTGGATTATCAACTTCCTTGAACCACATATTACCCCAAGCTTCACCACCTTCAAGTTTACCTTCTTTAAAAAGTCCAAAACCATTTGATTCTAACAATTCTTTGGCCGCCTTATTTGCGTCATATGCCTGTTGCCATCTTTCGGTATTATCGTTGGGATTAAAAATCGGGCTTGCCCATGTTAGATAGACGCGGCCTTTCAATGCTGCCGCGGCACCACTGGTAATACGTCCCCAGTTGGCGTTATCCCATTTACCTGGAAGTAGCGCGATTGCTTGATCTAAGTCTGCTGTTATTTGAGCAATACATTCGGAAGTTGAGCTGCGCGGAATTGAATTTTCTTCGATATCACCTACCGCGGGACTTTGTGGGGTAAGTACAATAGGTACACCTCCGTACATTCTAACTAATTCGAAATACTGCCATGCCCGCCAAAAATAGAGTTGTCCTTTTAATAAATTCTTAACACTCTCTTCCATCCCGTAATTATCAACTTCGGTTAGAAAGACGTTGATCTGACGCAGCCGGGTCCAGGTATTATTATTAATATTCGTGGTCATTCGTTGACCAAAATATTTGTTTGCATGGTTATTAATATTCGAAATAGAGGCCCATTCTTTGTTGTAATCTGTTTCTCCGGCTAATTCATCTGTAGTTTGGGTAAAAACAGTATTGTAGCTCCCATTTTCTGAGGTTGTTTGCGTCGCCATGAAGCCAGTACCGTTGTCAGCGGGAAGAAACATACCATACACATAATCGACATATGCTTGCCCCAAAACAGGATCCTGAAACACTTCTTCATTAACCCCTGTTAGATCGCGCTTTTCTTCAAGAAAATCATCGCTACAGCTTACGTTTACCGCAAGTAGCGCTATCATTAATTTTATATATAAATGCTTTTTCATGTTAATCTAGTTAGTCAACGTATTATAAAGTCAGATTCAGCCCAAAGGAGAATGTTCTCAAATTAGGGTAAGAATCCCAAGAAGTTCCATAAGTATCTTTATAACTAAATGCTTGGTATAATCCCATCGGATTTAATGCTGAAACGTAAACCCGTGCATTGGCAATCTTCATATTCTCCAGAAGATTTTTCGGTAAGGTATACCCGATATTCATACTTGCCACACGCATACGAAATGAACTAACCTCCCAAAAGCGCGAACTAACATTGTATATATCCTCCCAATGTGGGTTAGGCATTGTACCGGTTGGATTTAGCTCGGGATCATAAATATCACCCCAGATCGAAGGCAAGTTGTTATAAACTCGTGTAATATCATTATTCAACTTACTTCTTTCACGTGAGCCAATCTCTGAATATCCCCCAAAACTTCCGGCAATGACCGTCTCAAATGAAATGTTTTTATAACCGGCGCGCAAGGTTAGTCCAAACCCGTAATGGCTATCTGCCCTATTATTAAGTTTAATTTGGTCAAACTCATCAATCTTTCCGTCTGGACCTTCAAAAGTACCATCTGGCTTCAATGGGCCGCGAACATCGCGATAGTACAACATTCCAGGACGCAGCTGATTTGCCGGTGTATCGAAGACAGAAACTATTCCATACTGTTCAACGTACGCATCAACATCCTGCTGCGTTTTAAACATCCCCATGTAATCGTATCCCCACATTCCAAGATCACTTGAGTGCCCATTCCTTTCGTTCCAAGGATACATCACAGAAACGGGATCTAAATCCTTATAGACGATCTTCATATCAGACCAATTCAAGCGTCCGGATACTCCGTAATTAAAATCAGCACCAATTTTATCATTCCAGCCCAGACTAATTTCATAGCCGTAGGTATTTAACTTCGCGTAGTTCTCACCAACAACGGATCCTCCGACAGAAACTGGTACATTTCCAACTCTTTCAAGAAGTACGTTTGTCGCTTTATTATAATAGCCATCTAATGTCGCAGAAAGTCTATTGTTCAAGAATCGTGCATCAATACCTATGTTATTTTTAAACTCATCGCTCCAGGTTGCATCGCGATTTGGTGAAGCGCTCATCTTCATCCCTGTAGCTGAGCTTCCATTTCCACCAAACACAGCGCCCTTGCCAACCTCATAAGAATAGCGCTGACGCCAACCCCATGGTTTAAACTGATCGTTCCCCATTAAACCGACCGAATATCTCAGCTTCAAAAAGTCAAAACCTTTAACATTAAAGAAGTCCTCTTCAGTTAATACCCAGCCAGCCGATGCGGAATAGAATTTACCCCAGTAGTTCTCAGGCGCGAATTTATTTGAAGCGTCTGTACGGAAAAGAACCTCCGCCAGATATTTTTCGCCATAGCGATAGTTAAGTCGACCGATATATCCTAGTGTTCCCGATTCGTAAGCAAAAGTACGTGCATCAATCTCGCCGAATGCTGTTCCAAATTGTCCATTCGTTGTCTCCAAAGGATCGTATTTCCAAACATCTTCTTGCTGACCCTTGGCTTCGCCACGTTCAACGGAAAATAAACCACTGAAGTTGTGTTTACCAATTTGCTTCTCGTAGGTAAGGAAAAAGTTATACTGTGTATTGGTACCATTTCGATTTGAATAGTATAAACGGTTCCCGTTACTTACCGAGATGGCTTCCGGATTCGTTGCGCCCTCGTAGATATGGCCATTTTCACCCCTTCTAGTAAATTCATACACGTCATATTTTGTACCAATTTGACTACCTACAGAACTACGCATATTACGCGTATAGGTAGCACGAGCTTTTAAACCCTCCAAGAATTTAAAATCATACTCCGCGCCGATATTTACAGTAAAGAATTTTGAATTTGTTTTAGCTTGATTTTTTAATCGCTCAATTTCAAAGAAATGGTAAGCCGATAGATCATTCGTTCTACCTGGTAATTTCACCGGCAATCCATCAATAAACGCAGGAACATAAGGAGCCGCCATCAAGAGATTTTTATAATCATCCTCTTGCCCCTCTCCAGAGACCTTGTTAAAGGTCTTATCCAATTGGTCTTCATTTCCCGATACCTGCAGAGAAACCTTAAAGTTTGAGGATACTTGTACATCACTCCCCGCTCTAAAGTTCCACCTATTATAATCTAAGGTACCTAGATTACCATTCTGTTTTTGGTAAGAAGCTCCTGCAAAATAAGTTGCACGGTCCGAACCTCCACTTAAATTCACTGTATGTCTTGTGTTATAAGCAGCTTTCCATGCATCGTCAAGCCAATCATAGTCAAGCGTTTTAAAATGCTCTAACTCATCATTACTAAATATCCGGTTGATATAATTTGAATTGTCAGATTGAACGTTTTCGCCGTTTGGCCCGTTCATGATATTAAAATACTGTCCAAACTGATATGCATTCATCATATCGGTCTTATAGGCTCTATCGTTAATCGCATAAGAACCGTTGTACGAAATTCTAGGCGCTCCTGATTTACCTCGTTTTGTGGTAACTAGCACCACGCCATTTGCTCCACGAACTCCATAAACTGCTGCAGCTCCATCTTTCAAAATGGAAATACTCTCAATTTCTGAAGGATCAAGATTATCAAATTGCGTTGTTTCAGGTAAATTTTGTGCATCAACTTGAATCATTCCATCGATCACATAAAGTGGACTAGATGTTCCCACATCTTTACCCGGCGGAATAGGCCGACGCACCGTTAGACCCGCCTTTGAGCCAGGCCTAGCAATACCACCACTAACACCAACACCGGCAATACGTCCTGCTAAGGACGCTCCTATATTAGTAGAGGGCAAATTTTCGATTGCAGCAATGTCAACGGTCTCGACTGCGCCCGTTAAATGCGCCTTTTGTTGCGTCCCGTATCCGACGACCACAACTTCATCCAGTGCTTCGGATGGCTCAAGTCGCACTTCAAAATTCGTTTGTTGGCCAATATTAACTTCTTGGGTTTTAAATCCCACATAACTCACTACTAATACTTGGCTATCTGGCGACACATTTAACCGGAAAGTTCCCGTCTCGTCGGTTTGTGTGCTTGTGTTTGATCCTTTTACCTTCACGGTCGCTCCGATAATAGGCTTACCGCTAGCATCCAGCACTTTACCCATAATATTTACGAATCTGCTGGAATAACTTTCTACCCCTACCTTTAAATCTAAAGCTATTGCCTCGCCGGTAGGTGCGAGTAAAAGTAGTGGATAAAACAATCCGATACTTCGCTTTAGAAGGTGACCTCGAAAAAATGCCTTCATAGTCATGGTTTTAATTATAATAGGTTAGTAATTTAACTCCTTTGTTCTACCGGAATACGGTAACTTGCTAACATCTAAAAACGGAATTTTTTTGTCAAATAACTTGCTTTTTTATGCGCCTTTATTAGCTCTACGTTCCTCCCACTTTTGTCCCTCTTCTTTTAGATCGTATCCTTCAGACGACAAATAGTTGTTGATACGACCCTTGTATTTTCCAAATACGCCATGTTTTTCTTTCGATCCGCCTTCATCCATTGCACGCTCGCGAGCTTCTATTAAATAGGCAAGTATTTTTTCTTTTTGTGCGGTTGTGAGGCTCGGGATCATATCTTGGTAGGCCCCGTAAGTTAATGGTAGTACACCATAGGTCATTCCATTTTTTACCGCATCAATCTGCTCTGCATCAATTAGTTTTGCAAGCTTCTTTAAAAAAGAATCGTGAATTGCTAGAAGCTTCGCAGCTTCCTTTTTCTCGTAAGCTGTCCTTTGCGTTTCTAATTTTTCCTTTTGCCCTTCAAATTGCACTTTAAGGGCCTTGATATTCTTCTCCTGTGCTTCATGATGGGTATTCAATAGTTGATATTGCTCAACCAGCACATCACGCACTTGATTATATTGTTGTTTATCTTTTATTCCCAATTCCGCAACAATTTTATCTGAACGCTCCGTAATTACCGCAATATAACTTTCCTGTTCTGTTTGCGCATACCCTGAATATGCGACGAAACATAAAAGAAAAACAATCCCTAATCTAAAAATTCTCTCCATAGTATCTCACTCTCTTTTTTATTACTGATTTATAATAATATACAATCCCTCTATTACGATTTAGCAACGCGTAAAACTACATTCACCATAACATGACAATAACTCATAAAATTTACTTGAAATATTTTGATCCCTTTTCGGCCCATCGCATCAATTGTCGAATGACAAAAATCAGCCTAGCGTGATGAATTACAAAAATATAAGTGTATACGAGTTCTGCTCTTTTATAATTGTTAGATCAAAATAACGGATTAAAAGATTGTTAATAATATGTTCAATTATCTATTTATTATAAGATATTATCATCTCATTGTTACAAACGGTAATTTTAACCGTCAAAAAGACAATAAATGAGTCGACAAAGTTTTTTTTACGGTGAAGAACCCCAAAAATGTAAGCAACATTCTTAGGGTTCTTCAAGCGAGAAGCCCTCTTAAAAAAAGTAGAAATTATTCGGATAATACAGGCCTACCATCCAAAATTGCAAAATCAGCAAAAAAAACTTAGAACGACTAACCATTTAATAAAATAAAAAGTGCGCGTTTAATAGCCATTGTTCTGAAATCCATCAGGATTACTAATGGCATCAATCTGCGCTTGGGGTATAGGCCGTACTTGATGTACTCCGTCAACGAAATATTGGCCAACATCTGGATTTTTTTCCATTAAATATGTTTTGGTTAATAAACCTGCGCGCTTCAGATCATACCATCTACCGTACTCGCCACACAGCTCCCTGGCTCTTTCATCAATTAAAAACTGTAAGGTAATGTCTGTCGTAGCAACTCTTTTCCCTTGTACCCTATCGCGTAGTACGTTTACATACTCAGCCCCTTTTTCACTCGCTCCATGCAAATAAAATTCAGCCTCCGCAGCGATCAGATATACTTCTGCAAACCGCATCACCGTCGCATAAGCATCACTTGTATATCTATTGGTTCTTGGATTCTTTAACGATCCTGAATTAAATTTTGTTAAAGAAGGATAAAAGCTGATAAAAGGGTTATCAACAGTTCCGGGCTGTTGATTGACCCGAGTGTATTTCATTTTCACTTTATTATCTGCTCCGTAGAGATCCTTATAATCAATCCAAAGATAGTCCTGAGCAAGCTTACTCGTCTTATCCTTGGCATAATCTGTTTCTTCCGGCCGGCTAAACTTAATCGCAAGATTTCCGGCAGGTAATCTATCTCCCGGTTTAATTGTAGTAGAACTACGATCGTATTGAACGATCGCATCTTGGCCCCAACTATAATTAACGTTAGAAGTCCAGCTCGTTTGAAAAGACATATGATAACGTGGATCCAACGTGTTATCAGAATATCTAAACACATCGATCAAATATTTGCTTGGCATAAAATCGCCATCACTCCACCGTCCAATCTCTAGTTGATATCCCGCTAATTGAATAGCGCCGAATGCTGTTGGGATACAGTAAAAACGCGTAAAGTCATTATTATGATCATACACATTTGTGGACCCATATTCTTGATCATATGTCAACTGATATAATGCTTCCGCATTGCTCTTGTTATTCGCTTCATTAAAGTTATCCACAAAATTATCATACAACCGAATCCCATACGTGGACTGGTTATTTATCAATTGATTTGCAGTTTGCAAGGCTTCCTCTAAGTATTCATTTGTATCGTATCCTTTAGTCTGTAGACATGCCCGAGCAAGCAATCCCATCGCAGATTTTTTAGATGGACGACCTGGTTCACTGGCTACATCGGGGAGATTTTCAGCTGCAAATCGCAGGTCCGGAATAATAGCGGACGTGTACACTTCCAAAGGAGCAGCTCTTACAGCCTCGGTATTAGCAGTGGTTGTCTCTTGGAGCGTCAATGGAACTCCTCCAAACTGTTCTACTAAATGAAAATAATATAAGGCTCGCAAAAAATAAGCTTCAGCAACTTTTTCATTTTTTTTCTCCTCACTTTCGTACCCTTGAACTTTGTCCACTCGCTCGATCACGATGTTACAATAATTAATACCGTCATAGGCGCCATTCCAATAATCTTTAGCCATATCAATGGACATTGCCCCGCCCGAAGCATACTTAAAATAATCCTGATTGTTGTTGGAATTCAAATCCGATGTCCAGATATCTGTCCCCCCTTCGGTCATTAGGAGCAGACCACGTCCGTAATAATATCTTGGTAAATCAAAATAACAGCTATTTATTAGTTTTTCATAACCTTCTTTTGTTTCGGCTACTTTGTCCACCGTTACACCAGAGGGATTAATTTCCTCTAACGAACAAGATGCAAACAATAAACTTATACTTATATAATAATACAATACTGATTTCATTTTGTAATCTATTTAGGTTAGAATATCACACTTAGTCCAGCAACAAATTGTTTTGTGAGTGGAAAATTATCACGGCCATTGGCTTCAGGATCTTGGTATTTAAGATGCTCGCTTTTGGTAAAAATAAATGGATTATTTGCGGTTAGATAAACACGTAATTTTTGCATACCTATTCGCTGAATGATCTGTTGAGGCAGGGAATACCCCAGGGTAATATTTCTGATTTTAAAATAGGATCCATCCACATATTTCAGAGCGTCAAATCCAATATACCCACTTCTTGAAGAGTGTAGACCAGGACGAGGCAAATATCCTCCCGGGTTCTCAGGTGTCCAGTAATCTATATCATCCGGACTGTTCCCTTCAGCCGTGGTAGGATCATATCTTGTAATAAGATTACTAGAAATCATTTGCCCCCATCGCGCTGTTAAGAAAAGGCTGGCATCAAAATTCTTATAGGTGAAATTATTTTGAATCCCCCCCGTCCAATCTGGTACTGCGGAGCCTAGGACCATTTTATCGTTAATACCATAAGCATGCTTTCCTTCTTCATCTACGCTCCCGTCTGTAGCCAGCCTAATATCCCCAGGGACAGAGTTGTACTTAAGCGCCTCATCTGCTTGGTTTTCCTGCCAAATTCCTAAGTACTTATAATCATAAAATGTTTCAATCGGATGGTTTAAAAACAGATTGGTGGAGATCAAATCCTTATTACCTGGCAAAGAAACGATACGCTCTTTGTTTCTAGCAAAGGTGAACGCTGTCGTCCATGTAAAGTTTTCGCGATCAAAATTTTTAGTTTGTAGGGCTATTTCAATTCCTCGATTGCTTGTCTCTCCCACATTTTGCCACATTTTAAACGGAGACCCCCAGGATCCACCTAGCGAAGCAGGCATATCTCGCAGATATAGCAAATCCTTCGTCTGGGCATCATACCAGTCAAGAGTAAGATCAATCCTGCCACTCCAAAATGTTGCATCTACCCCTATATTCGTGGTATAGGATTTTTCCCAGCCTAATTCGGCATTAGCCATAGTTTGGTTTAAAATAAATGCTGCGCCGGGCGTCTGACCAAAACCTACCGGTTTAGGTGCGTTAAATCCGCCTGCTTGAGTTCCATATGCACCAACACCACCGGAGTTACCCGTAATTCCATAACCGATACGAAGTTTTAAATTGGAGACCTGATCCGCCAGCGGTTGAAAAAATGACTCGTCACTAATTCGCCAAGCAAATGCTCCTGCGGGAAAAACATCCCATTTGTTCCCTTCCGAGAGCCGCGAAACACCGTCCCAACGGTTAGAAAAAGAAAATAGATATCTGCCTTTATAATTATAATTTATACGACCGACATAGGACATGGATTGCGTGCCAATATAAGAGGAACGGATAACTGGATCCGTTGCGCCACCAAGGTTGTGGAAGGAATAAGAATCCAAATCAAAGCCCGACCCAGCAGCATAGGCCTGTTCTGCTCGATTTTTTGCCCAAGAGGTAACGCCCGTTAAGGTAAAATGATGCTGTTCGTTAAGATCAAAATTATATGTTAAGATATTTTCCCACCGATAATCATTATTACGGTCATTAATAATCACCGCAGCAGGCACGCTAAAACCTGCCTCTGGATTAGCAATAGACTGCGTACCAAAATACTTACCGTTTCTTGCAGAACCAAGGATAACCCCAAGTACTGAACGCAAGGTAAGCCCTTTAACGGGGGCCAATTCGATAAAACCATTTCCAGCAAAATAGGTATTTAAGGTATTATTGACATACTGATCTTTAATTTGATCCGAAAGTGGATTTGTTACCCCATCAATGGCGACGTGTTGAATGTTGCCCTGTGCATCGAAAGCATCACCTAGTGGTAAAAAGGTTAAACTATTTCCAAAGATATTTTGTGCTGCCTGATCATTATCAGAATGTGTAAGCTGGAGATTTGTCCCGATCTTAAAAAACGAGCCAATTTTGTGATCAATATTTGCACGGACAGCATATTTTTTGAAGCGATCATTTTCGATCATCCCCTGTTCATCGTTATAGTTTAACGATAAATACGCATTTGTTTTTTCTGTCCCCCCAGTTACAGCCAAGCTGTAATTTTGTTGTATACCGTCGTTCATGACTAAATCGACCCAGTCAACATGCTTTCCAGCTTCGAAGGCCGAAAGGTGTTCTGGATTCTTGAATATATTATTTAAGAACTCTGGATAATTCCCATGTTCACCACGGTAAGCTTCCTTTTTTAAGGTAAGGTACTCTTCACCTACCAGTCCATGCGGATATTTTGGAAAACCATTATAACCTAAATAAGAATCGAATGAAACCGTTGTTTTCCCTGCACTACCCGTCTTGGTAGTAATGATAACCACACCATTAGATCCCGCCGAACCGTATATCGCGGTTGAAGAGGCATCTTTCAAGACATCGATAGATTCTATATCGCTGGGATTTAATCGCGAAAAATCCCCAGGGATGCCATCGATAATATATAGCGGATTATTATCGCCATTTATTGAACGGTTCCCGCGAAGTGAAACTTCCACGTTAGAGCCTGCTCGACCGGAAGATTTCATGATATCCATCCCCGAGACCTTACCTTGTAAAGCGTCCATTACATTCGAAGTTGGGGTTCGCATTATTTCCTCCGACTTTACGGATGCGACTGCGCCCGTTAGATCACGCTTCTTTACCGTACCATAGCCAACGACAACAACCTCATCAAGGGCGTCCGCAGGGAGTAGGTTCACCGTGATACTATTTTGACCAGCTGTATTAACCTCTTGTGTTTGGTAACCGACATAGCTTATAACAAGGGTTGCATCTGCGTTAACAAGTAGCAAACTAAAACGGCCCTCTTGGTCTGTTTGGGTAGCGGCAGCCTCTGCGCCTCCTTTTATTGAAACAGTAGCCCCCTGAATTGCCTCACCTTGGCTGTCCAGCACTCGGCCCGCAATTTCTGCCTGTTGCCGTAATCCTATAATAGGTCTGGCTGCCGGTGAATGGGTAAACCCTACTGAAAAGGAGCTTGTAGTGACCATTGTAAATAACAATGCGAAACTACTTTTTCTAATCTCTCTTTTAGAAAATTTAATGTTCATGTACGATATTATTTTTGTTAATATGTTGCAACGCATAAACATTTAAACAGGCAAGATAATTATTGGCGTGAGGATAATATCAGAGACGAAAATCAATTGAAATTCCGCTCCCACTAGCGTCAAAAAAGATAATGAAAGTTTGAATGGGTTAGCTAAGCATTGCGCTTTTATTCAAAAAAACAATATTTTCCTCAACTTTAACAATGTAACATTATCAAATGACTATAGAATATTAGCATATTTTTTCAAGTTAAAAACGTACTTTAGTGAACCAAAAAGTATAAACCATAAAAATTAAAACGTTTCAAAATAAATGAAACCTCTATACAGAAAACTACCAGCAAAATTAGAAAGCTCATTCTCTGCACGGCATGATATCATGCCTAATTTTGGAAATGTTTGGCATTTTCACGAGGAACTTGAACTTCATTATACAATACGTGGAGAAGGCGTTAGATTTATCGGTGACAACATAAGCAGCTTTGCACCCAATGAAATCATACTAGTTGGTGAAAAGTTATCACATGCTTGGCGTTGTAAAGATGAATATTTCCAAAACAACCCTGATTACAGCATTGAAGCTATTGTGTTACAATTTTTGCCAGACTGCTTTGGTAAACAGCTTTTACAACTTCCAGAAGCCTATATGATTCCTAAGTTGTACGAAAGGGCAAAAAGCGGCTTAATAATTAAAGGGGAAACAAAAAGAAAAGTGGCCGAATTAATGCATTCCAGTGTAAATGAAACTGGTTTCGGTAAAATAATTTCATTATTAGAAATCCTTAAAATTATCGCCGAGAGTGACGAATGTGAGACAATAGTTAAAACACAAACGACTTTTCATCAGTCAAATGAAGCAGACAACATTCGGCTGAACAATATATTCAACTACACACACGCACATTACAAAGAAGAGATCACCTTGGGCGAGGTCTCTAATATTGCAAACTTAAGCATCACGTCTTTTTGTCGTTATTTTAAGATGATGACACGCAAGACCTATTATGATTTCCTGGTGGAAATTCGTATCAGCCATGCATGTAGATTACTTGTGGAGAACATCCTCCCCACCGAGGTAATTTGTTTTGAATGCGGATTTAATAATGTTTCTAATTTCTATCGCCACTTCAAAAAAGTAATGGGATTAACCCCATTGGAATATAAAAAACGTTACCTCAGTAGGAATTAATAACAGTTAGCGTTCTCATGGTGGGAAGACCAACAAAATATTTCGACCGCGATGCTATCTCACTTCCTAGAAGGTGCTACTACGTATCACTGAACATCCAAAGCGTCAATATAAATATCAGTACCATCGACCGAGCGGACGCGAACAAGGTATGTACCGGCATTAATCATCGTTCCGCTATCAGTATTAATATAGTTCCATTTCCCACTACGTGTCGGGACTAAATCAAACTGCTGCGGTTCTTTTAAAACACTACCATCTAGGGTTACAAGTTCGAGTGTTAGGTGTTTAATTTCTTGCGTGCTGTTATGATATTTCAATGTTAACGAATATATATCGGCAACGCCGACTTTTATTTCAAAAGTTACAAAACCATATTTCTCAACAAATTGACGCCTTTCACCTTTCTGGAATTCAATTAAACGCGTGCCTTTTGTTTCTTTGACTTCTCGAGCTTTATAACTAACAACCTGCTTTAAATCGAAAGCTGGTTGCAAACCACTTTGTCGTTGGAATGCGAATAAATCACCTTCTTGAAGGGTTGGAACATTTAATTTATCCCCTTGGGAAACCGTCTTCCTGTACACCTTCCTCACTTCTCCTGCATTATTTATGACCGAGTCGCCTGTATATTCGTAGTCTTTAACAGGTATACTTGACAGCGCATAAAAATAAGTAGGATATTTAAATCCTAGAGCTAGATTTTTGGTCTGGTTCGAAGCGCTAAAATAATCAGACCCGAATAGAAAAGTTGGCAAATAATGGAAGGTTAATGATCTTTCATCGTCATATTTTTGACCGATATCCATCCATCTGTTTAGTCCCAGAACTTCTCCTATGTCCACCTTCAAGTTAAAGTGTCTGGTTACATCTTTTCTTAATTTTACCGGTTTTTGTGAACTGATAGCAATAGCGTTTATAATCGCCTGTCCCACGGCAACCTTGGGAAAATGTACTTGAATCTTGCCATTTGTCACTTTCACGCGATAATTTTTCTTTAGGGCATGATCATGGCCAACTTGTTTCCAAATATCAAGATCCCTTTCAACTACCTGGTCATTAATTGCAATATCAAATAGGCGCATTCCTTTGGCGTCTTTCAATCCTGCACCACCTACCCAAGGCTCAGAAAAGTATAATTCTACCTGATATATTCCGTCAGGTACATCAAACTGATAAGCCAATTGGTCCTGCCCATAACGAAATGTTTGAAACAGGTCCCAGTCAGCGGTACCTTTAATCGGATCAAATATTCGTCGTTGGCTAGCAAAAAGAGATGCTATACCATCAAAGTTATCCGTCCAAGAAAGCGAACCCCAACCTGCTTCAGCGGTGTAAGGTTGATCAGCTAGCCACAACTGTCCATGGTGATCTCTGTAGTCGGGTCCTCCAGCGTTTATGCGAAACAAATATTCAGACCCTTGGTTTCCTTTTATAAGAGTTGAAGCAGTATCTACCATTTGTTTGTAATTTGGACTCTCAGGCAAATTTTGGAGGATAATAGTATCCCGAGCGACTACTTTCTCGCCTATTTTTCCCTCCGCATATAATATGTTATACTGCACTGGTACATCATTAAATTCGAAGGGACGTCCGTGTCCAGGATGCTGTAATACGCCCAAAGACTCATTTTCTAGATCGTTAAAGAGTTCCACTTGATCACAATTGGAATATATTCTGATATTATCTTTCTTTCCAGGGTTTAGCCAGCGATTCGGCCAAGTATGTGAAGCGATATATATCATCGGGTCATTCTTCCCGCTATAGTGTGCTCTGAACATATAATAGGCATCTGTAGGCTCTCCCCAAGGTGTTAAAAGTCCTTTATAGTTAACGGGGCCAATTTTGTCAATATCACGGAAAGCTTCTCCACCCTGAACCCTGCCAGGATTATCATGTGATGTCCACAACCAATGATAATGTCCGATCACCTCATCTTTAACCGAATCTGCCAAACGTAATTTAGTTTCCATAATCTCGGTAAAACGCTCCTCACTATAATTTTTATCATTTGCTAAATATGGGGGCTCAGCATGCATTTCTAAAGTTCGCCAAGCACCATATTCGCCCACGAGCAATTGCTTTTTAAGGTCCTCGCCATATGTGTTATGATCGCCTCCATATGTCCCGGTCCAGTTTTGAGGAACATCCCAATCTGTGCCACTACCACCATTACAAGTGGTCACCAACCGCTGAATAGAAGCCGTAGGGTCTAACGAACGTATAATTTCCATGCATTCCATGGCAAAATCCTCCGGCAATGTACTTTCGTTTTCCAGCCCCCATAGAAAAACAGAAGGGCTGTTTCTTCGTTCTTTTACCCAATCTTTTAGTAATGTCTTAAAGTTTTCGCGAAAAGCAGGGGTATCAAACCATATGTGTGCTGCCATCTGCGTCCATAACAGGACACCATGTTGATCCCAATAATGCTGATACCTTAAGTTATGAGGCTGATGTGCATCCCGGAAGGAATTAAACCCCATAGCCTTCATGTCACGAACACGAGCCAGGATCTCTTGATCACTAAAGGCGTGAGAATTTCCTAATTTATGTTCATATTCAGCGATACCGTGTATGAAAACGGGATTATTGTTAACAAGCAATGTATTCTCGCCTACTGGTTTTAGTCCTTTTGGCCACCGAACAGTTCGTATCCCATAAGGCGTCACTTCGCGGTCCAATAGTACCTGGGATTCCCAAATTTCGGTTTCAATAGCATATAAATAGGGATCTTCAATAGACCATAAGTGAGGCGAGGAGATGTTCAAATCCTGGAGCATTACCTCTTGGGTGACATATGGTAAGATTGCTTTTTCATCGCTACTTTGTGCGACAATCTTACCGCTACGGTCTCGTACCTTTGTTTTCAATGTCAAGGCCCGATTTGTAGAGGTCGTATTACGAACTTCTACCGTTTGATGAATAGTGGCCTTCTTTTCATTTATTGTCTCATCATTCCAGTAGTGAGGTCCAAAGGGTGTTATGTTCACTTGATTCTTAACGATTAAGGAGACGGGGCGAAATATACCTAAAGGCTGTGATCCTTCTGAAAATCCACGCTCGGTTGAGCACCCTCCATCTACCCACGGAAGATCACGAATATTTGCCGGGTGGTCCGCACGGACGGCTAATATATTACGGCGCCCATCAGTATAGACAGCATCGGTCACATCAAGTGTAAATGTTGTACGTCCTCCTGCATGAAAGCCTACTTTCTTACCATTTAGCCATACAGTCGCATAAGAACCTACTCCTTCAAAAAATAGATAAAAGCGTTTATCGGTGCTCTGTTGATGTACTTTGAATGTCTTTCTGTACCACGCGTAGCCATGAATATTACCATGAATCTGTCGACGATATCCCCCGTACTGATCCCAATTATGCGGAACATCAACCTGCTTCCAAGTAGATAAATCTTCAAAATTATCCAGATGAAATCCTTTATAAAGGGAGGAGTCGGACTCATCCATAACCGTTAACCAATCTTCATCCAGACGTACCGTATCACGAGGAGACTGCGCTTGTAAACCACCAAAACAAAAGAACGGGAACACAAAGCAGAGGAAATATTTAAACATTAGTCAATCTCATTTAATTGTACATCAAAGGTATATACCTTGTTTTTTTTACTAGGCATCTCGATCGTTTTTCCATTATAACGAAGCTTTAACTTCGTACCAGCGAGTGATTTTACACGAACTACTGTTAATTTGTTGGCGCTCCATTCCAAATCCAATTCAAAGTTTCCACGCGCTTTTATTCCCCTCAATATTCCCTGAGGGATTTCCTTTGGTAAGGCCGGCAGTATATCAATAAAACTGCTGTGACTTTGTACAAATAACTCCCCTATTCCCGCTGCCCCACCGAAGTTCCCATCAATTTGAAAAGGGGGATGTGCATCAAACAAATTCGGGTAGGAGCCTCCCGCTTTACCCGCAGGACGAAGCAGCATTTTGATCATCGTATAGGCGTGTTCAGCATCTTTTAGACGCGCCCAGAAATTAATTTTCCAGGCTAAACTCCAACCTGTTCCATCATCCCCCCGCATGAGCAAAGACTGCTTTGCAGCACTTACCATCGCGGGTGTTTCATCAAAATTTATTTCATGCCCTGGGTGTAACCCCCATAAATGTGAAACATGTCTATGCTTATTCTCTGGATCATCAACATCAACCAACCATTCTTGCAACTGCCCATGTTTACCAATCTGATTAGGTGCTATTTGCGGAATCATCTCTGCAATAGAATCGCGTAGTTCTTTATCCTTGCCAACAATCTCTGAGGATTTAGTAAAGATGGAAAATAAAGCACGTATAATCTGGTGGTCCATCGTAGGGCCTTTAACCAAACCACCATTTTCCGGGGAATTGGATGGTGTACTTATTAACCAGCCTGTTTGTTTGTCTTTAACGAGTACATCCTTAAAAAATAAGGCTGAACCTTTGATAATATCATAATACTTCCCAATGAATTTAGGATCTTTATTATAAAGATAATGCTCCCATAAATGAGTGACTAACCAACCTCCACCCGTGGGCCAAATCCCGTGATTAGAGTTGTTAATAGGAGCAGTGCCTCGCCACAAATCAGTATTGTGATGTAATACCCATCCGCGAGCATTATAGTATTCTTTAGCGGTTTGTGAGCCGGCTTCACTTAATTCTCTAATCATCGCAAAAAGAGGTTCGTGCAATTCCGAAAGATTTAGTATTTCGGTCGGCCAGTAATTCATCTCTAGGTTTATATTGGTGGTATATTTGCTCCCCCAGGATGGTTCTAACAAATGGTTCCAAATTCCCTGAAGATTCATCGGCTGGGTCCCTTGACGAGAGGCTGCAATCTGAAGGTACCTACCGTACTGCACATATAATGCAACTAAATCCGGATCAGGAGTCGTTACAAAATTTGAGATACGTTTGTTCGTTGGTAATTCGCTACGATCCCCTTTGCCAAGATCGATCGCAAATCGGTCATACAAAGATTTATAGTCCTTGCTATGGGCACGCAGGACTCTTGCGAATCGTTTTCTTGCAACCTTCCTGTGCTTCTTTCGCAAATCTTTAATGTAACTTCCTTTCAGCGTTTGGAAATCTTTAAAGTTGGTTTTCGCGCTTAAATAAACTGTAGCTTGATTTGCTCCGGTGACGTAAAATTTACCATCTTTATGCTCTATAACGCCATCTTGAATCTTAACACTTAGGAAGGACGTTCCTTGTAAAGCACCGTTGGTCACTTCCACTGAGAGCCCTAATGTGTTCTTATCCACTTTCCAGATCTTATGCTTATCATGCTTACTGTCCAGTCCTACAGAAAAAGAAATTTTCCCTGGCTGATTAGCCGTCAGATGAACAGCAATAACATTATCGGGATAACTCGCAAGATAAGTTCGTTTATATTGGACTCCACCTTGTTGATATATCACCTCAGCAAGTCCTTCATCAAGATTTAAGGTCCGTGCATAATCTGTTGTTTCTCCACGTTCAAACTCAAAATTGACCACACCAAAGGGTTGATAGGTTGCTTGATATTCGCCAATGCGTGGTGGCTTCGCGTCTTGCACCCAATACCGCCAATCGCCAACTAAGGATATAAATTTTCCATTGCCGCCCTTGAGTCCAATGTGCTCAGTCGTATCCTTATACCCGGCGATTCCACCTTTACCTACCACATTTATTACTTGCACGGCAATCACATTCTTTCCTTCACGAAGATGGTTTTTCGCTACTTGATATAATCGCTTTTCATTTTCACCATCCGTTTGACCTATTAGTATCCCGTTTATATAGGTAAAATCTTGTTGTCGAATTTTATTGAGGTCAAGTATCCAATCGCCATGGAGATCGTCTTTAGTCAAGGTAAACTCTTTACGAAACCATACTGCGCCGTTAAGCCCCTCGTGCCCGATGGTTTCCCAACCCTCATATGCGGGAAGAGTAATCTTTTTCCAAGACTTGGCATCAAAGTCTGCCGCATATGCGCCATTTGCCTTCGATCGTTCCTCAGCAACGTGCGTCAGCCACGGTGCCAGATCTTCCGTAATACTTTTCAGCCCCATAAATTCCCGTTGCGCCAATTCCTCTGCCTGCGCCTGTTTACCTTGGTCGATCAATGAGCGAATGCTATCCAAATAAATATATGCACCCTGCTTAACATACGCTCTAGGCTCACCCGTCCAAAGCGTTTCCTCATTAAACTGTAACTGTTCATATTCCAGGCCACCGTAGACCATTGCGCCTAAACGGCCGTTACCAATCGGTAAGGCTTCCTCCCAAACAGTCGCTGGCGTTTCATACCACAGTCTATGCTGCGCAGAAATCTGCAACACGGTAGCAATAAAACCAATAACAAAAGAAATTCTAAGTAGCATATACTTAATTTTTTAGCGCGATGTTGTTCATTTCCGTGACCCCTTGACTAGATCCTGTCACAATTTCTTTTACGTTCGAAAAATTGTTACTATGCAAATAAATATCCTGATTTTTCTCCCCTTCCAAAGCTAAAAACGTTGTAGTACCCCGGACTGGAAAATTTTGTTGTATGTTAGCTTCTTTAACCTCGTTAAACACAAGTAGTGATTTTTTAACAAGTGGGGTAAAGTTTTGAATAGCTGTAATATATAACTGCTCAACATTATTTGCTTTCATAAAGGACTGGTCAGATAATTCCAATTGAATATTATTGAAAGTTAACCTTTTCGCATTTTCAATTTCAAAACCACCTTTAGCTTTCATATTAATATTTGTAAAGGAGACATTCTCAACAGGCATCTCTTCTAATCCGAGTATCAAAGCAACATTATTAGTTGATCCTGCCATGTCACTAATATATACATCCTTAAACAGCGGGGTACGCTCACTAACTGGTTCAGTATCCGTTTTTGCATATTGCATATTGAGAACTATAGCGTGATCTCGAATATTACGCATCACAATATTGCTCACCCGAATATTTTCCACCACACCGCCACGACCTCGTGCTGTTTTTAATCGAATACCGCGGTCGGTTCCATCAAATACGCAATTTGAGATAACGATGTTCTTGACACCTCCGGACATTTCACTTCCAATAACAACCCCCCCGTGTCCTCGTAACATTGTACAATTAGTAATAGTATAGTTTTCAGCAGGGATATTCACTTTTCGACCAGAACGATCCTTACCGGATTTAATCGTAATACAATCGTCACCAACCGAGATATAACAATTAGCAATACGTACATTGCTACACGATTCGGGATTTATACCGTCTGTATTGGGCGAGGGGGGATTATCAATTGTCACCCCATCGACCGTCACACTATCACAATATTGAGGATTCACCGTCCAAAATGGCGAATTCTGAATTTTAATATCTTTAATTTGGATATTCTTGCTGTTAAGAAACTGTATAAAAGGTGGACGTAAAAAACCACGTTCTACCCATCCTGGAAGGTCTGGCGCAAGTACGTCTTTATTGAGACGCTTAAATTCCTTTTGCCATTTGGTTTCTTCTCCCTCTTTTTGATTCCGAATAGTCACTTCGGAATAACCCCACCATTTTTTACCGTGCCCATCAATCAATCCTCGTCCTACAATAGCTATATTTTCAAGACCGTCTCCATAAATTAGTGGAGAGAAGTTTGTCACTTCTGTCCCCTCCCACCGAGATTTAACCATCGGTAAATAATCATCAAAATTATCGCTAAAATGAAGTTCAGCACCTCCATCGATAAACAACGTTATATTGCTTTTAAAGTGGATCGGCCCCGTGATATATTTACCGGCAGGGAAATAAACCGTTCCACCACCTTTTTGCGCCGCAGCATCTATTGCTTTAGCGATAGCATTTGTATTGATTCCTGTGCTGTCGTTTGTTGCGCCGTAATCCATCACGTTATAAAATGTTTGTCCGTAAACAAACTGGTTAGTTAACGCAACAAATGCGAGCAACAATACGGTTAATCCTTTTATCATTTTAATTTAATATTGAGTGGTTTTAATTTTTTTGATTTAGCAACTAGATTACCATCTACATAGACCCTTAATCCTTTTCCTTTATTATATTCTTTACCTGTCTCATCCCAAATGACATCAACACTTTTATTTTTATAAGGGATGTCCTTCAAAGCAAAATATGCCCATTCGCCATCAGGAATTAACGGTTTTAACGTGAAGCTATTCTCAAGTTCTGGTTTAAAACCAATAAGATCTTCAATAACAATATCGGCAAAGGTCGAGTGATTATAAAATTTACTCCGCGGATCATCACCCTTTAACCAATATCCTGTTTTTTCATCCTGGTATTCACCAACATACGGCTTCCCATTCATTACATGAGAATGCGCATACTGATGTATGGCGTGATAAAAATCAGCTTTTGAGAGTGTTTTAGGTCCATACTTATAATCCGCAAGGAAATTAGCCATTCCTTTTAATGTCTGCGAGCTGGCAAATGGCCACAAAGCACCATCCCATTCGCAACTATGTCCAGTACCTCGGGTTCGAAAAGTTGGCTCTCTGCGTTCTGCCGTCGTCAAGCCCCATGGGGCGTTGAAACCAGCTGTATCAATTGCCTGCTCCCACGCTTTTGCATATTTTTGGTCATCCGGAACCGCATGAAAATACCACGGAATAAATCCTATCGCCTCTCGTGCGGGGTGTAATCCGCCTTTTTCCAATCTTGTTTTAAAAAATTGATCTTCAGCATCCCAAAGTGAATCAATAAGTACCTGTTGCATATGTTCGGCCTTACCGGTATATACATTTTTTAGGCTATCGTTTCCAGCGATATCTGCGATCTCAGCGAGCGCTCGTGCGTTAGCGAACATGTAACTATTGATCGTTGGTCGCATATTTTCTTCTTTACGCGCGCCCGACACAGATTCTTCCATACCATCCCGTACGTCATATTGCCAAAACAACCCGTTTTTAGCAAGCCGCTCTTCCTCCCATTTTAGATAATCTTTATCTAAGTCAGTCAAACGCTCGGTCAGAAAATTCTCATCATCGTCGACCATATAATACGCGAGCAGCGCATCAGGGAGCCAGGAACTAAATTGGTGAAAACGTGGTCTATTTTCTCCAACATCGGCGTGATAAAGAAAGAAATCAATATATTCTTTTAGAAAGCTACTGTTGCGAAGCCAACGTCCTTCATAGATATGATGACCTAGTGCACAACTGATCGAATTATATTTTCCGGCATGTTTTACAGGCTCTATAAACTCAGTCACTATCGTCCCTTCAGGAGTTTCTTTTATATGTTTGCGAAATGACCACCAGCGAAAATAATATATCTCCTCGAGTGTACTATCTGGGCAGGCGAATAGCGGAACATTTTCCTTCATCCATTTTGCCGATTCTTTATTTGACACTTTATTGACCACAGCCTCATTATCTTGGCTGTTAAACTTGGTTACGTATCTATCGATTTTATTTTCCAGAGTCTCTTGGGCAAGCAAACTCAGCGGTAAAAATGATAAAAACGTAAACGCTATTTTTTTAAATTTCATCGAATTATAATTTAATATCTTGATAGTATCCAAAAAGATCATCCATATCATCTCCTTGATTTTCCACGTCTGCGTTGTAGGATGATACGAGTTCCGTATCCTTCACAAAGCCAAGAACCAACACCTCCCCTTTAGGAATTTTAAGCACGTTTTTTCCTGGTGTAAAACTATAAGTATGTATATCAAGCATCGGCATATACTGTACTCGTAGCGCATGCCTGATTTTAGCTTCCGCTTGTCCATAATCATTCGCCGTAGCGTCAATTTCTAATACGGGCTTGGGCGCAAAGACTTTGTCGGCACTATTAAAATAGGCAACTAAAACTTTAACAGGCTGGTCGTTCTCAAAATGAAGCGTTGTCCCCTCAAGTTTTTGTTTTTCGGAGTTTATAACCACGGAATTCATTCCTGTAAGTTCATTTGCTAGATGGGTGACAACTAGTTCTTGATCTTCATACAATTTAGCTCCTTTTTTCAAGGGAACCATCACCATATCAGATTTAACTTCCACCTGATTGTCTACGAGTAATTTCATAGGTTCTTTCTTTTCACCGCTCGTTGCGGATAAGGAATCAATGGAAGCTTTAAAGTTTAGCAGTTCTGTTTCAAAAACAGGGAGCATCTCATCCCAGTGTTTATATTTTCCATCAACACCACGCATAGGGATTTTACGCGTCTTAGTCTGCATACTGTTTGCATATAGATAAGTCCCTTTGGTAAGCTCGGTTAATGTTTTATATGCGTCAACACTTTTCTGAAAATCGGGGATTGCATCCCGAAGATCTTTTATATCCTTTGAATTTTTATATGCTAGCACTTGCACTGCAGCTTTCACTTTATAGCTATAATGTGCTGCTAAAGCTTGATGAATGTAGATATCGTGAAGCAGTCTTTTAAATTCTGCTTTATTTTTGTGCGCTGCATCCGTAAGACCTTCTATCGCCTGTACTGCTGTGGAGGCGTGTGCTACGATCTCATCGGCGACCTGAATTGGCGTTTCACCATGATGCGCTAAACCTTTCGCTTGCTTCTCTGCATATTCAATAATCATCTCACCTTCGGGTGCCTCAGATTCATACAACAATGTAAACAGGCCGTATCGATAAGGGTTAATTAACTGTGTCATTAGCATTCCTAGCGAGGAGGTCTGTCTATTTCCGTCTGTTATCCCAAATCGACGTAAAATTTTGGGAGAAATTTCGCCAACCTGGTTTAAAGCTTCTAGTAATGACACTGCCTGGCTGTCAGTTATACCATAGAAATCTGACAGTTGCGAAGTCCAGTATGCCTGTTCTTCATTTTCGCTCCGGTCCTGGCGCCATGCGTAGCGCGCCCAAGCACGATACCACATCCAGTCACGCTCCACCTGAAGCAACCTTTCGTCTGTCTTGTCCGCCGAAAAAGGCCAATCCCAATAAGAGGCCTGTGGATATATGTGAATACCGTTCGAAAAATGAATATCGTGCATTCCTTTAACTGATTTTTGAATAAAATCTGGTGCTGCGTATCGGAATGGCTCTAAATTAGCTAAGATATGTACATTTTGAATATGAACCGTACCTATGCTTCCTAAATTTTGATGCAATTCAGCCCACTTCCCACGCGTTTCATAGGTAGTTAAGGCTTCTCCATTAAATTTGGCCATAGTATACAAATTCTTATATATCGGTAACGCTGCCTTCATAACTGCGGGAGCATCTGTATCGTGTGCTCGCAGTATTATTGGGGGTTCAATACTATTTTGTTGTGCTTGGAGTCCTTGTTTCACCCCTGGAATAATGGTTTTAGTAAACCAATCAATATCATCTTGACCAACACCTTCCATGGCCTCTCCGAGTGTTACCAGCAACCCCACATTTGGGTACTTCTCGACAAAAGCTGCAATAGATTTTTGCGTATAATCAGCGATTAGAGGCGTAATTTTGCGATTTCGCTCTTGTGTTT
>JAALOO010000716.1_pt1 | contig 27747 bp, 18 predicted proteins | sample 7257641 | NCBI WGS metagenome assembly JAALOO01 (sample SAMN14085613, study PRJNA598686) | mite metagenome | biome: ENVO:01001000; feature: ENVO:01001002; material: ENVO:01001226; isolation source: single female mite from University of Michigan culture on fish food culture... ...
AGCATGTTAAAGAATTCAACTGCTCAATTTAGACCCATTTTGAGCATTGCTCTTTGCAAAACACTGTGAACCCGCTCAAAGGCTTTCACTAACACTGCCACGCGCGAAGCGTTCGCTCCAGCCAATAAGAAATGGGAATAATAAACGAATAATAGGTTAAATCATTCTTGTAACACTGCTTTTGAAACTAACCCCTCTTTCTCCTTTTAATTTCAGTGGTCCGACTACCTGTACGACCTGCCCACCTTGCTGCGCCACCTCACCAATGACTTCTTCTCCTTCAACGGGCTGATGTACATGTTCCGCATTCGCATCGTCCTCTGCGTGGTGGCCGCCATCATGTACCTGATCAGTCCGCTGGACATGATCCCCGAGGCGGTCTTCGGCATCTTTGGCCTCTTTGACGACATTGTCGTCGTCCTCCTCCTCGCCATCTACGTCACCATCATCTACCGGCGTTTTCTCAGCGCTCGCTGGGAGATGGAGTGAGAGGAAGGAGGAGGAAGTGATTTTAAAAGCCGACTCTCATCTCATCTTCTCATCTCTGGAAGTCCCCTCTCCCCTTTTTGTTAACCCCTCTTTGTTGATCATTGTTTTTATTGTTCTCCTTCTCGCTCCCTAACGAAGTGCAAAACTCCCTCCTCACACACCACACACACTGCAATCACATCATTTTAAGTTATAAAGATTTATAAAAAGTGGGATGACGGGTGGGTCACAAATGCAAGGTAACTCAAAAGGAAGAAAAACAGTTCACCTACCTTTGTTGAGGTGTTGAGATCCAGGGGCGTGAGCGGGAGTGTGTACTCGTAAAAAGTACCCCAAAGCCATCACAGTGAGGCCGAATGGAGCGTCCATAAAAACCGAGAGAACCAGGTCAAAAGTTAGCCTGTAAAAAAGAAAACAAAGCTGTTAGACCAATTATCATTTGCATTTATACAGGCCGAACTCAAGTTACGTTCATACTCGCAAGTACGTTCACACAACAGCGCCACCATTGACAACAGTAAGCGTTTTTGCGGCACGTTTGCGCAAAACGCCAAAAAGCGCTGCACAAATTGTGAACGTAACTTGAGTTCGGCCTGTACTATACAAACCGTCCAGACACCCGTCGAAAGAAAATTCCACCAGAATTGAGACTGTCCTTAAGCCAAGAGGACGACTTGAAAACCAAGAAAAAGCAAGATGGGGGCATCTCGAACCTTCGCTCCAGACAGCGGCCTGTGACAGGCCGGGCCTGTCTTCTGTGAGCACCGCTGCGCACATGTTTCCCAGTGGCAGCGGCGGCGCTGCGGTGACAACTGCAGAAGAAAGAGCAGCCAACGAGCGGCAGCCTTTTAAATCGGGCCGTTGCAGTTTGCGTCACTCTTCTCGCGCTCTCCCTGCCAAACGGTCGGCTGAAGAAGAAGAAGAAGCAAAGTCGTCGACTCCTCGGATCGCCGCCATCGCTACCACCACCACCACTACCATCACCTCATCTTCCTCCTCCTCATCATCATCACCACTACTACCACCAATCATGTCCTCAGCCACCGACGAGGAGAGCCTCATCGACAGCGCCGCTGAAATCACCCTAGCGAGCGACGCCGACCGCACGCAGGACATGAGCTTTGCCGGCGACGACGACGATGACGACGACGACCAGAACGAAGCGAGCGACTCCAGCGGCATTGGCAGCTCAATCGCGAAGCTCAACAAGTCTATTCACGAGATGTCCATCCGGGTGGACCCGGGCTCAGGCAGCGGCTCCGAGGCTGATGACGAGGAGGACGAAGAGGAGGAGAAGGAAGATCAGCCCGAGCCAAAGGCGGTGGTGCCCTTCATTGCCACTCGCAACAGCAATACCGCGCTCATCTCGCAGCCAGTCGAGCTGGAGCTCTTTGACGAGGACGAGCGAGAGCTGCTCGGCGACGACTTCGTCAACACCAGCCGACAACTGACAGTGGCCACCACGTCTCGCAAGTCGGCCCGAAAGAGCATCGTCATTCTCTCCTCGGGCAATGAAAGTGACGAGGGGGAAGAGGAGGTGGTGGTGGTGAAGAAGTCCAAGAAGAAAGCGCTCAACCTCAGCAGTAGTAGCAGCAGCAGTGAATCACCCGAAATCATCACTGCACCAAAGGAGGCGAAGAAGGAAAAGTCATCGCCCTCTCCCGTTCTTCTTCTTCCTCCTCCACAACAGGACAGCGACGGCGACGATGACCTGATGATCATTTCGCCAGCCAAGCCGCCGGTTCAGCCAAAGACGATCATTCAGCCAAAGATGCCGACCAAAGCTCGGCTCAACATTGCCAAACTGGTAAGCTAACTGACTGACTGTGTGCACACCTACCTTCTTGACATCTCTTTGCTTACCCCTTTTCTCTCCCCACCTTTGTCTCTCAGGCTGGCCCTTCTGAGGAGGAGAAGAAGAAGCAGAAGAAGCCACTGCCGATCATGAACTGGAACCGCCTGGAGAAGACCACTCGCCTCGCTGACCGGGCGGAGAAGGAGCGCGTCAAGCGGCTGGCGGCGAAGGAGAAGGCCTTCGAGCGGGCCTTTGACGCCGCCGACCCTGCCACTGCGCTCATCCTCGACTTTGACGAGGCGACGAGCCGGCCGCTGGTGCGCATCAATAAGTCGCTGGGGAAGCAGCTGAAGCCGCACCAGGTGGAGGGCGTCAAGTTCATGTACCAGACGGTGATCGAGTCAGTGGAGCGCCTCCAGGAGGACGAGGAGAATGAAGAGGAGCTCGGCGGCAGCGGCTGCATCCTCGCCCACTCGATGGGTCTCGGCAAGACGCTCCAGGTGGTCACCTTCCTCCACACCGTGCTCACCTGTCGGCACACGGCGGAGGCCATCCAGCGCGTCCTCATCGTCGTCCCCTTCAATGTGATCGAGAACTGGGCGCAGGAGTTCGACAAGTGGGTGGAGCGGTGCCGCCTCGACTGGGACATCACCATCTACGAGATGCGCCTGGAGAAGACGACGAAGAAGCGGGTTGACCTGCTGCGCACCTGGTACAAGAGGGGCGGCGTGCTGCTCATCACCAACGCCCTCTTTGCGCGCATCGTCTCCTCGCTGGAGGAGATGGCGGACCGTGCCTCGGCGCGCGCCTTTCGCACCTACCTCCTCTCGCCCGGGCCCGACCTGCTGGTGATCGACGAGGGCCACCTGCTGAAGAACGAGGACAGCCAGCTGAATCGGGCGCTGACGCTGGTGGAGACGCGTCGGCGGGTGATCCTCACGGGGACGCCGCTGCAGAACAACCTCGCCGAGTACTTCACCATGGTGGACTACGTGAAGCCGCGGCGGCTGGGCACCCGCCAGGAGTTCAAGAACCGCTTCCAGGCGCCCATCGAGGCCGGCCAGAACAAGGACTCGGCGCCCTTTGAGGTGGTGCACATGAAGAAGCGCATCCACGTGCTGCACCAGCTGCTGACCAGCGTCATCCACCGCTGCGACTACCGCATCCTCGTGCCCTACCTCCCGCCCAAGGCGGAGCACGTGCTGGCGGTGGCGCTGACCGAAAAGCAGAAGGAAATGTACCGCCACTACCTCAACTTCTACGCGGACAAGAGCGCTCGGAAGAGCCTCTTTCGCGATAAGAACCTCCTCGCTCACATCTGGACGCACCCCATCCTCATCCACGACTACCGGGTGCAGTCGAAGGGCAAGGAGACCTTCGTCAATGAGATCGGCGACTGGTACCTGCGCTACCTCAGCCCCGAGGAGGACGCCACCCGGCTGGAGCTGAGCAGCAAGCTGACGCTGGTCTTTGCCCTGCTGGAGGCCTGCGAGAAGAAGGAGGAGAAGGTGGTCATCTTCAGTCAGAGTCTCCTCGTGCTCGACCTCATTGAGCGGCTGCTGCGCGTAAAGAGCCAGGAGGCGGCGGCGAAGGGGGAGAAGGGCTCGTTCGGGCGCTGGCGCAAGGACGTCGACTACTTTCGCATTGATGGCGGCGTGGACGTCGACGAGCGCAGCGAGGTCATTGAGCGCTTCAACGACGCCGAGGAGCGGCGCGCCCGGCTGATGCTGGTCTCCACTCGGGCCGGCGGCATCGGCATCAACCTGGTGGGGGCCAATCGGGCGGTGATCTTCGACGCCAGCTTCAACCCCGCCAACGACCTGCAGGCGATCTTCCGCATCTACCGCCTGGGGCAGACGAAGCCCGTCTTCGTGTACCGCATGGTCGCCTACGGGACGATGGAGGAGAAGATCTACCGGAAGCAGATCGTCAAGCAGTCGCTCAGCCGCCGGGTGATCGACGAGCAGCAGGTGGTGCGCCACTACGCCAAGGTCGAGGTGGAGGAGCTGTACAAGCTGGACGACGACTACAGCGCCCACGCCGACGCCGTCCTCCCCATCACCGCCACCGACGACCTCCTCAACGACCTCATCTACGAGCACAAGGGCCTGGTGCTGGCGGTGCACGAGCACGACTCGCTGCTCGAGGCCAGTCCGGACGAGGAGCTGACGGAGGAGGAGCGCCGCGCCGCCTGGGAAGAGTTTGAGAAGGCGAAGAAGGAGGTCGTGGTGGGCAGTGCCAAGGGTGGCAAGAAGGCTGGTGCTGCTGCTGGTGGCAAGAATGGATCGGCTGCTGCTGTTGCTCACGAGGAGGAAGAGGACGATGACTTTGCCGAGGAAGAGATGGTCGAAGAAGTTGATATGGTCAGCGAGGAGGATGATGATGACGACGACGAGGAAGAGGCGATGAAGGCCATTCAGGGCTCTAGCGGGCGCCCTGCTCACTCGGCCGAGCTCATAGCCATTGACTGAGTTTGCTTTGATTTAATTCCCTCTGTTTTCCGCAGCTAATTTTAATCCTAATTTTACCTATCATTTCCAGCTGCTATCATTCTGTTACACTCACTTACTCATTAACTCACTCACTCACTAATTATAATAAAAACGTGATCTCTACCATCGGTTATCATCATCATCATCTTCTCAACTGTGTGACAGATGTCAATTGATGCGGAGGGACAGTTGAGTTGTAGTGCCTATGTTGTAACACAGATTATACCGCTCGGTAATCCGATTCATTAGAATGGTGATAAGTAGGATGAGCACAAGGGTGGAATCACAGAGAAATCACTGTGAGAACGGGAAGAGGCACTTCATGAGAAGAAAAAGACAAAGTAGTCCATCACTTGTACAAAGCAAAAAACTTGCAGTGTGTGATCACACATTTATTCTACTCAAGTTAAATTATTGAGTTTGCATTACACACATGGTTGTTCCTTAAAAAAGAGTAAAAAAGTAGTTGATGATTAAAAAGACGTGAAAAAGGGGGATGGAGTGGGGACTACAAATGGGCCGTCTTCACTTGAGGCCCTTCAGCACCTCCTTCAGCTGACTGGGGCTGACAGCGCAGCGGCCCAGGACATCACCACCACCACCACCACCATCACCACCATCTTCATCCTCGGCTGGCTTGGCGCTGATCAGATAGCGGGAAAGGGCCTCCTGGGGCAGCAGTCGGCCCCTGCCGGCAAAGGCCTCCAGCAGACGGCTGAACTGCAGCCGACTGAGCAGCTCCTTCGGGTAGGCCTGCGTCGTGGGCGCGGTGGCGGCGGTGCCGGTGGGCCTCTGCGTCGAGGCGGCCGAGGCGGTGGCCAGCGCCGAGCGGCCCTCCTCGCCGGTCATGACCGCCCGGTCGAAGATGGCGTAGCGGACGGTGGCCAGCAGCTCGCCGAGCGTCCGCTCAAAGGCCTGGCTGCTCACGCGTTTTCCACTGGCACCACTTCCGCCTTTGAACTGCTCCTCCAGCCAGAGCACCTCCGCCCGGCCTGCCTCCAGAATCTTCGCCATGCTGTCCATGCAGGCGGAGCGGGTGACCAGCAGCGTTCGCCAGCCGCTGAAGACGCCGCCGTTTCCATCAGTGTTGCGGTCGGTAATGTACCGTCGCCAGACGGCACTGGCCAGCATCAGCCGCCGTCGACTGCTCGAGTTGGAGTAGCTGGACAGGTCCTGGGCGCTCCAGTCAAAGTCCGCTTCAGGCAGCAGGCGGCCCGCCTCCAGCGAACGCTCCACGTAGGCGGGCACGAGCAGCCAGACGCCGGCGGCAATGGCAGACAGGGTCTTCTCCGTGGCGTAGGGCTCCCGGAGGATGAGGTGCGTCACCGGGTGGAGGACGGTGGGGGAGCGGTGGACGGCCACGCCGAGCGTCGCCTCGAGGTCGGCGGCCAGCCGCTCTCGAACGTCGTCCGTGAAGCCGGACAGCATCAGCAGCGGTGGTCTTTGCGAGGGAGGTTTCGCTGATGATTTTGGAGCCTCCACCACCACCTCCTCCACCTCCTCTTTGGCCGCTGAAGTACGTTCAATGATGGTAGAGTGGCCGAGCGGCTGTGTGAGCTCGCCCAGCTCTTCCTCCTCCTCCTCTTCATCCTCAATGCTGTCGCCGATGTAGTCGTCGATGCTGTCCTCCTCCTCCTGCTCCTCATCACCTTCCTCCTCTTCATCCTGCTGCTCTTCATCGTCCTCCATTGAAGTTTCCTCCTCATCAGGGTAGGTGGACATGATGCCGGCAGAGTAGGTCGAGTAGGTGGGCAGGTTGTTGCTGTTGCTGGTGGTCGTGGTAGTAGCACTTCGCTGATTATTCAAATTCAAAGTCGGCTGATTGCTTAGCCCAGCACCACCGTCGTGAACTTCTTCTTCATTCTCCTCTTCTTCTTCCTCCTCCTCCTCATCATCACTGATCGCCCGGACAGTTCGCTTTCGGCTGCTTCTGTTGATCGGCGAGAGGCTTTCCTCCTCCTCCTTGATTCCCTCCACTTCGTCCTCATTTAGCTTCTTCTGCAGCCGCTTCGAGGAAGTGCGCACCTGGGCGAGCTTGCTGGGCGTCGGCTGCTGTCGACCGCCTCCCTTAGCTGCAGCCAGCGCCTCAGCGCGCATCTTCGCCGCCGTCGTCGGCGACCACTTCACCGGGCCGTCCTCGTCCGACTCGAAGGCGCCCGTCAGGGGGCGAAAGTTGCTGGCCGGCGCCTTACCAGTGCCCAGAACACTCGAGACGACCGAGGCTTTGGAGCGCTTTGAGGTGCGCGATGAGGTGGTCGAAGAAGCGGAGGAAACAGAGGCAGTTGCCGAAGCCTTTCGACCCTTGGCCTTGCTCGCCGCCGACTTTGTCGCTGCTGTTGTCGTCGTCGTTGTCGTCTTCTTCTTCCTCTTCACCACCTCAATCTCCTCCACCAGCTCGGGACTCGACTCCTCTTCCACTGTTTCCCCAGTTTTCTCCGCTTCATCTTCTTCCTCATCATCAATTATGTCAATCACCTCCGCCTGCTTCTTCGCCACCACCTCTTCAATCGTTCTGACCGTCTTCGCCACGGTAACGCTGGCCGGCGTCGTCGAAATGAGCGTTCGAAAGTTGGCCATCGAGGAGGAGGCAGTGCAGTTGGGCGTGGTGGCAGCGGTGCTGTTGAACTGCGGCTGCTGTCCCTGCCCCTGTTCCTGCCCATCCTCAAAGTCCTGAATAAGCTTCTCTGCCTGCGTCGAGAAGAGAAAGTCCGGTTTGTTCCGTTTGCCGTTTCTCTCGGCAGTGCTGCCAATGGCAGTTCCATTGGTGCTCCTGCTCGAGCTGCCACTTCGCTGTGTGGTGGTGGCACTGGAGGAGGACTGCGTCGGCTGGAACCGGTACTGGAGGTAGTCGACGCACTCCGCCGCCTTCAGCGCCGCAATCAGCCAGTCGATGGTGACCACCTTCTCCACGTTCGCCTCCAGCAGGCGCCCATAGAGCGGCTGGCCGCTGCTGAAGCCCGGTCCGGCGATGACGTGCGTCACCAGCCTCGGCTTGAACTCGGCGACGAAGAGGGCGCCGCAGCGGCGGACGGCATTTCGAATGGCCACCGTCGAGTGCTCGTCAAAGCCCACCGCGAAGATGACGGCCTGGTCGAGGAAGGAGGCTGAGCTGGCGGCGGCGTTGCTGTTGTCCTGCTCCGCCGTGCTCGACGTCACCGCCAGCGTCAGCTCGTCCAGCAGGTCCGCCAGGTCGCGGAGGTTGTTGAGGTTGCTGCGCAGGCGTTGGGTGGTGCCCGTGGCGGTTGAAGCAGCGCTGCTGTTGGTGCTGCTGTTGCAGCCGCTGCCGCCTCTGTCCGTGGACACTACCACCGTCTCATCGACCGCCATCACCGACACGTCGCCGGCGTCAATGTTGTAGTCGTCGAAGGGGAGGGCGTAGCCAGCGCTCATCGAGTCCGCCACCCACTTGAAGCGCAGTCGGGGGATGTTCTTCTTCTTCGCGTAGATGTACTTCTCGCCGGCGGGCGCGCTGAGCACCAGCACCGTATTGAGGGCGTCAAAGCGAAGGGTGGGACTGTAAGAGCCGCCGTGCTTCTCAATCTGCCGCCTCACCGCCTGGCGGTCGGTGATGTCCACCTGAAAAGAAGAGCGTGTTGTTAGTTGGAGTTTCTAAAGTGCATCATCGTTACTAAACCACTTACCCCCGAGCAGGTGATCATCAGATTGTGAAAGACGGGCAGGGCATGTCGGCGCAGCAGCTCGGGCGAGTCCGCCCGCACCAGGTCGTACTGGTAGGTGGTCCAGCAACGTTCCACCCACTCGGCGCTCATCACGGGAATTTTCATGCGGTAGGCGGCGCGGTACTTGTCCGTTGTGACGCTCCCAGCCACCAACAGCGTCACCGCCGAGTTCAGGCCCGAGCTGTAGGCGCCGCCCATCATCATCACCCGCGCCTGGAGGGCCTTGCGCGTCTGGGTGGGCAGACTGGTGGCGGTGACCACCAGGCCGCGCATGCACTGGCTGAAGAGGGCGTGCGGCCGCATGGGAATGGTGGCGAAGGGCTCCGGACACTCCTCGTCGCAGTACTTGATCACGTACGGGCTGATGACGCGGGCGCCCGCCTTTGACAGGTACTCGTAGACGGCGGAGCCGTCGAAGGTGTCCAGTACGAACATCACCTCGTCCTTGCTGAGAGGAGTGGTGGCGGTCGAGTGATCGTTTTCGTCTTCTTCTTCGTCAGCAGCATTACTGATGGTGGTGGTGGTGATGTGGGCAGGAGACCGTGTGCTGAACAACTGCTCACAGGTCTGCTGCACCTTGGAAGCGTCGATCCAGCGGGGCGGCAGCTTGCGGCGCTTCATCGACTTTGCCGCCGAGATCATGATCGCCGAGCGGCGCGGAACGGTGGAGGAGGAGTTCCCGAAGGAGCCCGATGATGTTGCCCGGCTCCCGTCACCGGCCGCGGAGTTCTCCACAAAGTAGGCGACCACGGCAGTGGTCGTTTTTGAGGCCATCTAGGCGCGGTGGTGGTTGTGGTGGTAGAACAGAAAATGGACTTGGAGGATTCGGGTTGTTTGGAAAGATCAGAGAAAGATGCGAATCAACAAATGGCCCAGTCGTTTTTGCAGCAACGGCAGCGGCTCGCAATGTTTACGTTTTTGGCGCGCGCGAGCTGTGCGCCCCGGCGGGGATGTAGTAGATGACGTTACCACTGCACAGGCCGTTTGTGCAGTTTGTGCTGTCGCACTCAAAAGCGTGAAAACAGTGGGTATCCAAGATACACACAAAAAGTGTGCTTACTCAAAGCAGTGCTTTTTTATTCACATCAGTTTGTTACATCTTTTACAAAGGTTTGTTTATTTTCTCCAGGAAGAACTTTTGCATCTATCGTTGGCCGCCCTGGGGGTGGGGTGATAAAGGATTGAAGCGGAAGAAGTAGAAAAGGAGTTGATGGTGTGGTGGTGGTGACCGGGAAGGTGTGTAATTTGAAGGGAGGGAAGAGAAGTGGTCATTGTACAGTGGCTAAGGGAGTTTCTGAAGGTGGTGCTACTCCTTCTCCTTCAGGAATGTTCTCCTTCTCCTCTTTCTTCTCCTTCTTCACCACCATCACCGCCTGCTGCTGCTGCCTCTTCTGCAGCGCCTGCTCTCCGTTGATCTTGACCTTGTAGCGCAGTTTCCGGGTGCGCAACATCTCCGTGCGGTCCTTGACGAGGCGGTTCAGGTAGCGCAGCTTCTTCGCCAGGCCCTCCTGAAGCACCAGCAGGGGGCGTTGACGCTCGGCGGCCGCCTCCACGTACCGGGCGGCCAGCTTGGCCACCTTCAGCTGAGGGTCGTAGGGTCGTTTCGATTTGGTGATGCCATCAGCTGGGTTCTCCGCTTCCTCCACTTCATCCTCATCTGAAGATAAGCCATCCTCTTCATCTTTGAGGTAGTCCTTGAAGAGGCCGCTCATGTAGCTGAGGTCGAGGGCGTCGCCCTCCTGCGCCAGGCGGTCGTAGTACTCCAGGCCGAGGTAGAGGCTGTTCAGCAGGTCGAGGATCATCGGCGGAATATCGTCGCCTGCTGCTGGTGGTGGTGGCGTCCTTTTGGTGCTGTTGTTGTTGGTGTTGCTGTTCTGAGAGACCGAAGATCCTCGATCAGTGGTGTGTTCTTGTCCGACATCGCTCTGCTGGCTGTTTCTGACGCGAATTACCGTTGCCTCGCCCGAAGAGAGCATCGGATGGGAGGACGAGGAGGAGGAGGATGAAGTGGTGTTGATGACATTGGTGTTGCAGGCGCCGCCGATGGAACTCGATGCCACCAGATTTTCCGCCGGTGAAGAGACGATGACTTCGCCGTCGCAGCCGTCGCCGCATCCATTGTCATCAACAACCGCAGCAGCAGCTGTTGGGGGTTCGACAACAACAGCAGCAGCCACATCAGTCTGATCGGTGATCATGATTGCCTGTGCTGGGTAATTTGATGGTTAGATTAAAGCACCTGAATAAAAAAGAATGATCTTCTTACCTGAAGAGAAGAAGGAGACAATTGTCAAAACAGAAGTGAACTTTACCGCTGAAACAGCCGCCAGTTTTTTCCGTTGAGTTTTGTTGCTCTTGCCGGAAATTCTTCCCAGCTGACTTTGTTTTTGTTTCTGCGCAACTTTTTTTGTTGTTGCGGTTTTGGCGCCACCTCGCGATTTCAAGTACTACTTCCAATTCGAAGCTCGCTCTTTCAACAAGATTTGAAGAAATGATTGAAAAGATTTTTATTTATTCGATATTAGAGCCGAAAGTTGGCCGCAAAAAATGTAGAGGTAAAAAAGTAAAAAAAGTATTAAAAAAAGTTTAACAATTGAAAAAAACAGTATCAACAATAAGATATAAAAGAAGGATTAAGAAGGTATAAGAAGGTTTGTCTGGGCATCAAAGGTCGACGGAGGTGAGAGAGAGAACGAGATAGAAAAATAGAAAAATGAAAGCTTTTCTTTGGCACTTTAGGTGAAGTTGATTGGATGATTTTGCTGAACATTTTCTAGATGAATGAGACAAGATGAAATTAGACGGCCGAGGAGAACGATTGCAGTACCAACTGAGTTCTTGGTTCATCACTGCCAGTTGGGCCGCTGCTGTTCACCCTCTTGACTGAAGAGACCGTAACACCTCCATTAATACTACCTCCTTTTCCATTGACGAGAACAGCCTCCAACGGTATCCTCCTCATCGTCATCAACTTCTCGGACGAATCCATTTCTGGTGGTGGAGTTGGAGGAAGAGGAGGTAAGTCAGGAGTGCTAGAGTTAGATAGGGTGGTCGTGACAAAGGTGTTGGAGTTGACTGTTGAGGAGTTGGTAGTGGAACCAAAGGAAGAAGAAGAGATGGTGGTCTTTTGATGACTATTATCACCACATTCCACACCTTCTTTACCCTCCTCCTCTTTTTTTCCAGCTAAACCTTCCTCGACCTTCTTTTTAGTAGAGTTGATGGCAGAGAGGAGGATAGTCCGCTCGTAGACGGTCTTTGCTTGTCGCTCCTGCAAATGGACCTCTTTAACCGAGTAGTAACAGACGCCGAGGATGAGGAAGCCCAGGCAGACGACAAGGAAGAGCATTCCCGAGAGAAGGTACAACGAGTAGGGGCGGTTGCCCTTGGCGGTGATCAGGCCTTCTGGGATTAAAAAACAAGAAGAGGTAAGTTACAGTTATCATCATCTTTTTCAATCTACTCACCTGAGACGTACTCAATCAGCGAAGGCCCCTTGCCGACCACCGCCTCGTACTTTGGATGATGATTAATCGCCCACAGGTAATCAGTCTCCTCATGCTTGATTTCCTCTTTTAGAACTTTCTCGCTGGGTTTGCAGTCCTTGAGCCACGGTTTGTAGCGTTCCTCGCGGGCACAGTCCTCGTTCAGGCAGTACAGGTGGTGGGTGCCGTTGAAGGCGAGCATCAGATACTCGTGGCGATCACCGCTTTTCCAGTTGAAGACACCCGTCAGCTCCAGCGAGCTGGGCATCAGCTCGAGGTACTCGGGTAACACCGAGCTGGCCGTCAGATTGGTGGTCCGCAGGAAGAGCTCATCGGCCACAGACTTAAAGTCAAAGAGGTACGTCTCGATGCGCCGGTGGAATTTTCTTTTTCTCTTCTTTTTTAAAGTGAAATTTTCCCCATCTTTTTCTTCATCCTTCATCAATGTTTGCTCCACAAAAATCACCTGGTGGCGACTGGTGGCGTAGTCGGTGAAGCGGACGTCCTGGAAGGCCACAGTTGGAAGGTAGTCGGGAGCGAGGGAGAAACGCTTTTCCGGCAAAATTTCACGGAGGGCAGACGGGCTAGAAAGCGGGCGACCTTGGTAGAGATCGAGGCGAAGACATCGAAGAGTGCCTGGTCGAAGCTGGAAAAAAGGTGAAGTTCAGGAGTTAAAAGTCCAAAAGCTTTTTTAAGCTCAAAATTGTTTACCTTAAAAAAGCACAGCTTGGTGACGCCCTCCACGTCACCGAGCAGACTGAAACCCAGGTCGTAGTTGATGCCTTCCAGCAGAGTTTGATTGGCAATGGAGATCTCCGTCAGCTGAACGTCATCTGTGGGCAGCTGAAAACGGAGAAAATGGTGCTTCGAGAGCAGGTAATGGCGAAAGTCGGCGCTTTGCCGCTCGGAGATGTGCAGATTGAGGGCAAAGTCAAAGCGAAAGTTGTCCCGCAGGTGAGGGCATATACTGGAGTGTGGTGAGGGTGATGAGGGTGATGACCGGGATGAATGGTGATGATGATGATTGGAAGGGTGATAGGAGATCGACGTGGAGGAGGAGGTGATGGGCTGGCTGTGGACTTCGGTAAAGTGATAGTCTGATAAAAATGACATTTTTTGTAATTCAACAGGTGAACAGTTGTTAATTTAGAGACAAAAGGGGCATTACGTACCGAGAAACGCCATCCTCATCACGAGAAGGTGCAGCAAAGAGAAGAGCCAATTGCGATAGTAAAAATCCACTATAAGGCACATGTTTTTATTTCGAAGCGCCATTTTATTATTATTTGGCAATGAGTTATTTGACGATGATTAAGTCAGGTTGATGATGATGATGGCGATGGAATGGAATGGAATAAAATCGAAAACACTACTGCATCGAAGGTAAGGGGCGCTACCGATCTTCAGTGATGATCACTGATGTTGACGATCACTTTTTCCTTGATGTTTGTGTGTATGTTTACCGAGAGCTGATAACGGGGCGGCGGTTTGACGTTTAAATACACACTGCAAAAGAAGAGATAGCTAAAGAGGAGAAAACCACGTGCACTGAAGCGTCGAACGGCAATATCACTGGACTGTTTAGCAGCAGCGGATCGGATAGCGTGAGAAGAGGGTGAAAAGAGAGAGAAAGAGCGAAAAATGAGATGATAAAGTTGGTGATTCAAGTAGAGAGAGTTGTTTTGCAAAGTGATTGCTACCACTTATCACTACCACCGACTGAGGATTTCAGCAGTTAGATGTGACGTCGATGTGACGAAGTTTCGCTCCTCATTTTTTGTTCAAATTGCTCTGAACTGATAGTGCAGAAAATGGTGAAAATAGTTGAAAGCTGAAAAGATGAGATGAAAAGCGAACTAGGAGTTCAGAAAAGAGACACTAAAGAGAGAAATAAGGAGAGAAAAAGTACTAATGATCAGTGGACGATAAGAGCGAAAAAAGATTTCTTTTCTCTTCAAGATGATGACAGCGATGTGAAAGGCAAACAGCAGCAGCAGCGAAGAGGTCGGTGTTGGACATTGGCTCTCTGACTGACTAACTAACTAACTAACTGAATGACTGTCTGAACAAGCAACACTCTGGTCGACACTAAAATTACGACACTGAAACGAAACAAGAAAAAGTGAAAACGACAGAGAGAGAAGGGGAAAACGTCAAGCAAGGAAGCAACAGCAGCAACAGCAGCAACTTTGACTGCAACAACTACTGCTAACAGTCGACAATTAACGACTGGACAGTAGAAAAAAGAAGAAAGAAAAAGTAGCAGTGAAAGTCTTCTTCCTTCTCTTTAGTTTATGACTACCACCACCACCGGGGAATGCTGATTACCACTGTGATGTCAACTCCACGTGAGCTTTGCTGCCACTCCTAGACTCGTTTCCTTCTTCACAGGGAATCAAATCAAATCAGGAAAGAGGATTGGACAAGGACACCACCACCTGCTATTTCCAATCGCGCAAAGAGTACCCAAAGAGGTAGGTAGCAGATTAGCAGTCTGTCTGTCTGCCGTACAGGTACTTAAGTGTTTTTTGTTGCCTGTTAAACAGTTGATGATGATGATGATGATGGTGATGATATGACGCCAGTGCACAGTATGACACCAAGGAAAGTCGTAACGAACACGAGCACACATTTATGAACCACTGCTAATGAAGAGTTTTTCTAAATTGATTTTCTTTTTCTTCTTCTTCTTTATTTGCTCATTTAGTCTGTTTGCTGAGCTCATTAAAACTGGGAGGCGGATTTTTGTTTATTTAAGTTTCAATCAAAGAGATGTGCACAGGTGGTAAATGAAGTAATGAAGTAGCAAAACAAAAATAAAAAACGACGAGAAAAGACGTCTTTTCTCTCACTTTTAAGAAGGAAACGAAAAAAATGAGGAACAATAACAGCAAAAATCTTTGAGGAAAGTGGGCCTCAAAGTTTACTTTTACGACTACCTGTTGTCATCTGATGCAAAAAACGTTGTTTTCTCTTTTTCTTTTCTTTAGATGTAGCTCAAAAATAGCTGTACTTCGTTTTTGCAAAAAAAGCTGAAGTGTACTATCTGATTGATTAGTGCGATTTTATGCCGTCTAGAAGGACTTTAAACTGCGGCAGCAGCAGCAGCCGTTGAACTGTGACCAAAGATAAGAAGTTTGGAGAAAAAGCGCTGATAAGAAAAAAATAAGTTGCAAACGATTGTGTATTACAAAACATTTTTAGCAGCAGTAGGCTTGACCTACTTTCTCTCTTTTTCTCTCTTGCTCCTTTTATCTTAGACAAAGAAGACAACTAACAGTAGCTCTCTGTTTATACAAAACTAATCATCCTAATTGATTATTATTAGGATCATTTTAGAGCAGAGCAGCATAGACAGGATTCATAATCGAATCCTTGACTGGCAATTGACTTGACAATGCAGTCTGTTTTATGAGACTTCAAAAAGAAAAGAAAAAGTTAACTGCATTTACTTCAACATTTCAACATTTGGGCAACTAACTTACAGTAATAATTGATGATTGACCGCTGATGCTGATGCTGCTAAACAAGTGTCAATGACAAAAAAAACAGTGAGAACAGCAGAAAATTCCCTCTTTTATTTTGAGAAAACGGCCGCTAACTTTTCTGCGTATTGCCGCTGGGAATTGAGGGGGAATTGAAGGGAGCACACATCATTTTCAGCCAATCATCATCAGTCTTTTTCTCACTCTCTCTTTTCAGCAATTTTTGCAAACTTTCTAACGACAACTTTAAGTGGCTTAAAAAGAAGAATAAAGAAAGAAAGTTTAAGAAAATGGGGAATCTGAACAGCAAAACAAGAATCGAGTGTAGAATTAGTGTGTGTTTTCACTTCCTGGAGAGCGAATAAAGTTCCTGCCACTCTCGATCGAAAAGTTTAACTGCACTGTTACTCTAATTTAATTTTCACCCGCGCTCTCTCTCTCTCTCTCTCTCTCTCTCTCTCTCTCTTGTTTTCTCTTCAGTGTCGATAACCTGATGGAACACAGAGGCCAAACACATAGACAGTCAGAGTTCACCCACTCACCCAGACATACAGTCGTTAACCAGAAACTGACAAACTCAAACTCAAAAGAAGAAGAAGAAGAAAAAGAAAAGTAAACTCACTTCCATATAGCAAGAAGTGCCTAATGAAGCAGTGGCAACGTTCTGCTTTTGCTTCTTCATCACCAGTTCACAATTGGCGCTTCTGTTCGCCACTGCAAAGTGAACAAACGGGGGAAAAGTGTGTGTTTGTTCTGCTGCTGGTAAACTGCTCACAGGCTACGCACTAATTGACTGTCTAGACTTTTAGTCGTTCAGTTCGTTGGTTGGTTAGCTGCTGTTTTCTGATGAAATAGTAGGCTAACTAAAGCTGCTGAGCTGCTAAGCTTTAGTCTGCTGATGCTGTGATGTGTGCTAAGCAGCTTATGAGGAGCTGCTGCTGCCTAAGCACCAGGAAACCAGGAAAGACTCAGGCTGGGCTGACTTTTTTTGTACACTGTCACCGTGAGAGTGGCGGATTTACCACCGCCACAACCACCAACACAACATTAGTGTCATGTTCGAGTGTGTGTGTGTGTGTGACTGTTTGGAGTCAACAGGACAATTTTTGTTGTTGCCAGTTTTGTAAAAAAGAAATGAGGACACCAACTGAGGACTGAGGATTGGCACGCACACCAAACACTGGTGACATTTGGGTTAGCAGAGGTTGAGAGGGAAAAGATGAAGAGAAAAAAAGGTGTTTTGAGCTTACCTAAAAACGGTGTGATGAAAAGACAGAGATTTTCAGTGTTGTGAAAAGTGTTATTTTATGACAACGAAAAGGAGCGAAAGTGAGAGCAGGTTTAGTGTTGAAATGCTTGAAACTGCAGCTGTAATAATTTTTTTCAGATTTTTTTTCAATCAATTAATTTTTTTGCTTCGGTTTCAAGTTTATCAGCAGTTTACAACCAGTGCACTTTACTGTACAGGCGTAAATGATCGAGAGTGTTTTGTTTGTGAAAAGTGTTAATTTCTAGAAAGATGAAAATTAAAAATAAAAAGCTCTTTTTTCGGCACAGGTTTTCACGTGAATTCACAGCAAAAAATAAAATAAAAGCTTTTGACACAGCTCAACCGCGCTAAAGCGAAGCGATTTGCGATGCACTGATCCTATGCTCTCTCACTTTTGCGTTTGCTTCAAAAAAGGGACTGTTCACAAAATGAACTAAAAATTGCTGGGGAAAAAACTAGCGCCAAAAATCGAACAACACCGACAAAACGATTGGCTCGTTGTGTTCGGAGCGGAAATGGCGTTTGTCGGCACAGGCACTACACAAAGCTGCCTCAACACCAGTCTCAAGGCCAAAAATCGTAATGCAAATCAAATCAAAAAAAAACTTCAGTCGGTGCTCGGTGGCTAGTTGTTACAGCGTGGACACAACTACAGCGAGAGAGAAAATTGAAGCTGACGACATTTGTGAGGATTTGAGATTGTCGGAGTTGATGTGTCCTCCTCTCTCTCTTTCTCTCTCCCGTTCATCCTCCTTAGATGAAGTGTACCTCTTTTGGAGAAGAATGAGGATGAGAATGAGGATGAGGATGATGATGATGTAACAATAGGCAAGAATTGCGTCGCATTGTTCGGGGGCTAATGGTTAATGGGCGAGTAAAGGGAAAGGAGGAGGAGGAGGAGGTGGCGGCACTCCAAGAAGAAGAAGAAGAAGAAGGCAGCAGCATTTTGGCTAGCTTCAGCTTCGTCGTCGAGCTTGTCGTCGTATCAACTGTAACACTGAAATGAAACACTATTGCCTTTTTCTTCATCCTCCTCCTCTTCCTCAGCTGGCTCATGTCAGCCCCCAGCCAGTCGTGGTTTGTGTGTTACGATTCTTCTTCGTCGTTTCGTGCTTCTTTCCTTCACTTTTCTCTTTCCTCTCTCTCTCTCTCACCATTTTCTATTTCGCCATTCTCGCCATGTGGCCAGGCCGTGCTGCTGGCAGGCTGAATGGCTGCGCCTCGGAAAAGCAATCATAGCACTAGAGAGGCCTCCCTTTCCCTCTCTCCCAGTTTTCTCTGTGTTCAACAACCTCTGCTCCCGCCGTTTTTCTCTCACACTTTTTTATGCTTGTTCACTTCATTTCACTTCATAGTCACCATAAAGGCAAATCTGAGGGGAAAGAACGACGAGGGCGAGGGTAGGTTGCTACTCTCTGCCATGTTATGTGCCATTCGCCAGTGCGAAAGAGGCAACATCCTCTCTTCAGGTTTCTATTTATACTGACAGTCACTCTGTCGAAAACAGAACTTGTTGTTGTTGCTTTTAGTACCGCCGCCGCTGTTGAACGCATTTAGAAACAAAGTACGAGTTCTATATTTAGAGCGAATTCAAGAAAAATTCTTCAAGTTGCTGATTCCTTTGTTTTAGAATTCTGGTAAAAAGAGATTCTATCTCGGCAAGCGAAGAATCTCTTTATAATCAGAAAAATGAAATCAAATTCAGTGATAAAAGCAACAGAATAAAAAAAAGTTTGACCGAAGTTAGGTTCTCTGATTATATCTGTTTTACTTGAGAAAGGGAGAATAAAATGAATGAGATGCAATCACGGAAGCATAGAGTTAAAAGAGAACATCATGAGAATACATAAAAAGAGGAGGAGGAGAAAATCATCCACGTTAAAAACACCAAAAAATGATCATCAGCCAGAAGTAGTAAAAGAAGTTGTAGTAGTGTGACAATAGTAGTAGTGGACAGTATAATCATCAATTAAAGTTATAAAAGGAACAGGAACATAGAAGAAAGAAAAGGGAAAAGAGTAGTTGTGTTTGTGTTTGTTGGTGTTGCTGATGATAATATTGTGAAAAAGGGAGAGAGATAAAAAAAGAAAGGAGAAAGAAGATCCTAGAGTTGGTATGCAAACACACAGCCAACACTGCTTGATAACAATTATCAAGAAGTGTCGGTGGTTGTGGTGGTGAAGATAGCGTGAAAAAGGAGAAAAGAAAGAGTATCACCACATCTGCAGAATAAGAAAAAGAAAGAAAAACCACAGAAAATCACGTTTAGGGGGGCGGGGAGACGGAGGGGAACACATTCACGTTCACAGGTAGGGGCATCTTGCAGGGGCTTCCTTTTCAGCTGGAGCTGAAGTTCCAGAAGCACCAGTTCTTCAGACCGGTAAAGACAGACAGACAGTTCATCTTCTTTGAAAGACCATTTTAGTTCTGCGGCTGCTGCTGCTGCTGCTGTACATCACCCCCAACACCCACATTCGGAAGATCTTGAGGATTCGGATGTTGCAGCTGCTGCTGCTGTTGCTGTTGTTGACGGCGGTGCACCGTGGCCAGCAGCAGCCCATGGTGTCGGTGCTGCTGCTGCTGCGGAAAATGCTCTCCTCCTCGATGGGGACCATTGCCACCACCAACAGCAGCAGCAGCACCTCCAGCAGCAGCAGCAGCAGCAGCAGCAGCTCCACCTCCATTCTGGGCAGCCACCCTACAGGCGACACACTCCCGTGCCTTGCACACCCTCGACTTGCGATTGTGCACCGCCTGGCTGCAGGTGTACTGCAGACAGAGCTGCTCCTGACAGCGCTCCGGCAGCCGGCTCCACAGGCGGCGCGGGTAGAAGGCGCGAAAGTCCTCCGACCAGTGGATGGTAGGAGGCCGCGTGAGGGGCGTGGGCGCCGCAGGGGTGCTGGGAACGGTAGATCTTCGCTGGGCTTCAGGTGCACCTTGCGAAGGACTCTTCTCCAGCGAGGCCGCGTACTGCGCCATCTGCGTCTTCCGGGCGGCGGCAAAGAGGCCGGCGAAACGACCCGCCGCCGGCAGCACCTCATTCCAGCTGTTGTCCAGCAGGTGAAAGTTGGCGCAGGCGGGCGCCACCGCTGTGAGCAGCGCAGGCAGCCCATCGCCCATGTCCAGCAGGTTCTGACAGCGAAAGGTGAGATTCTTCAGGGCGGCCAGGACGGGGATGGCCGACTTGCCGGTGTACACGCTGATCGTGCTTCCGTGGTGTGGGGGCTGCTGCTGCTGCTGGTGGTGCTGGTGGGGGTGAGGATGGTTCACTATGGGGTCGTTTGGATTTGCTTGGGGAGGGAGGTGGTGGGGGAGGTGGTGAAGGTGGTGGTGGTGATTGTTTTGGTGATGGTTTTGGAGGAGGTGTTGGTGATGGTGATGATGATGGTGGTGGTGGTGACCGTGATGACCGAGTGCAGGCGCCGGTGGTGGTGGCGGTGGTAGTGGTCCCTGAACAAGATTGCCAGCCCCAACAATGGGCACGATTAGATTGCCCTCAGGGTCGATCGGCACCGGCCGAGCATCTGCCATGAAGTAGTTGGCGTAGTAGAGCGAAAGCGAGGAGAGGCGCGGCAGCTGGCGCAGCGTCTCGAAGATGTTGTGAAGGTTTTGCTGAAAATAAATGAAAGGGATTTAATTAAAAAATCGAACAAAAACATCACTTTACCTTCCAGTCGGCGACAAAGTTGAGGTGCTCCAGCGCCGGCATCGCCGCCACCACCTTCCCCAGCAGCTCCAGGTGGACGTCGCCGAGGTGAAGGCCGGTGAGGCCGGCGGCCAGCGCCCGTCCGTGGGGCCACTGCTCAAAGAGCGCCTCGAAGCGGGTCATCGGCCGAGGGCCCTGCACCGGAACGGGCAGCTGGCGCGGCAGCCCCGCCGGGTACTCCATCGCCGGGAAGTACGGCTCAAAGGCCTCCTCCTGCTGGGCGCCGTCCTCTCGCACCGCCAGGTTGGTCAGCAGGCCAAGGTGCTTCAGGCGGCCGGGAACCAGCGAGCCGAGCACCGCCCGGAGGAAGGCCGTCTCGAGGAGGTGCGGGTGGCGCCAGCTGAGGACGAGGTGCTCCAGACGGCCCAGCACCGGCTCCAGCACCTCCACGTCCACCGAGCACCGGTGCAGGTCGTAGAGCTCGAGGCGAGTCAGCGAGCGGAGGCCGGCCACTGCCCGGCACCAGCCGAGACCGTCCGGCGGGCGGAAGATGACCAGCGACTGGAGGCTGGCCGACCACTGCCGCTCACCGCCGGTCGTCAGCAGCTGGCCGAGGTCGAGGTTCTCGGCGTTGCCCTTCGAGACGATCAACTTCTGCAGGTTGCCGAGCACGGTGGGCAGGTGAGTAGGGGAAAGGGGGGGCTGCTGTGAGTTGGTGGTGGTGGTGGTGGAAGTTGGAGAGAAGGAAGAGGATGCTGCAGCTGTGCAGGTAAAGGAGGAGGACGTCGAGGGTCCTGGATCGAAGAAGTTGTTGATGATGGGGGATCCACAGACATTGACAAAGGCACCTCCGCTGCTGACGCTTCGGTATCGCCGGCAGCGAAGGACGTTGTCAGTGCGCGACCGGTGCTTTGACGGCCGACGACCCAGCAGCTCTTCGCACTCAACCTCAGAGAGCTAGGGATGAGAAAAGGAAGAAGAAGAAGGTTGTTTAGTAAACAGAGGGTTCGATTTGGGAAAACAGCTGCTCTTACCCGATAGAAGGGATCACCGAGAAGGTTGACGGCCACCAGCGAGCGGACGTACGACTTGAGGCTGTCACTGCCGCCCGGGGCAAACAGCGTCAGGTTGAGCTGCGAGTTGAGGGCGGCAAAGACCAGTGTGGCCCAGGTTCGACTGACGGCTCGCAGGCCCATCAGGAAGGTCAGACTCTGGCGGTTGAGGAGGAGGATCTGCCGGAAGACCGCCTCCAGGAGGAAGGTTGCCGGGTCGACCAGTGGACCAGCGGCGATGGTAGGGTTGTTGCTGTTTTCGTTGTTGACGACAAGCAGCCCCTCCTCGGCGTCGACGTACTCGTCGTCGTCGTCGTCCTCGTCGGCGGTGTCATCGTCGCCGACATGGTCCTTGGCATCCTCCTCAAACTGCTCCAGACTGTCGAGGAGCAGTGTTGTCATCGTCGAGGGCGAGGAGCAGGAGTCAGTAGAACGCAGCGTTGTGGTTGCTGTTGTTGTTGTGGCGGTGATTGTGTTGCTGAGATCAGAAGAAGAAGAAGAAGTTTTTGGAATCAGTGCTGAAGAACGTGGTGAAGAGACGGCGGCGGCTGCTGAAGCAGAACAGGAATCAGAAGTGACCGACGGCGAGGGCGACCCCCGTCCCGTTGACATCCACTCTTCGGGGTCCTCCTCCTCCTCCTCCAGGTCCTGGTCCTGGTCCTCTTCCGGATCCGGGCGATTCTGCTGCTGCTGATTCTCCATCGTCGATGCGGCGGCGGCGGCGGCGACGACGGCAACGGCGACGACGACAGCGGCGACGGCGGTGGATTCGACGAGTGGAGAGGCCACTGCTGCTGCTCACTACTTCTGCCACTACTTCTGCTGCTGCTGCTGCTGCTGCTGTTGGAGAAGATGCTCGAGCTGGAGCTCAAGGCACACAGCAAAGCTGCTGAGGGTCATCGCTGACGCTGAGAGAACAGAGAACAGAGAGAGTGGAAAGAGGAGCAGGAGCCACTGAAGCTGCTGCTGCTGCTGAAGGAGCGAAGGAGAGAGAACAAGAGGAACCCCTCCAGGCAGGCAGGCAGGCAGCCAGCACAATCCATTTAACTCGCCAGCCAGAAGTAGTGGTGGATCCACTTCTGACGAGCCCATTTCGAACTGTGGAGAAGAGGCATCGAGGGGGCCACTTTTGGACTGCGAGGATGGATCTCTCCGTCGCAGTTGCTGCGCTTTCTCTCTCTCTCAGCTGCCGTTCGCAGAAGTCGTATTTTGGATTCTTGTTTTGTGTTGTTTTGATATCACCTTTTTAGATTTATAAAAAACGAAAGTATTTCTTGCAGTTAATACAATCAGCAAAAATGCTGGTAACAAAGGAATATCACCAATTTTTTCATCAACTTGTCAACCTTCTAGAACTTTCTTGAAAGGAATAAATGGAGTAAGATTTGGCTTTGATGTGTGTGTGTGCGTGCGTCAACTTTTGAGATTCACTAGAGATCTGCTTTTGCATCTTCTTGAATGGTGGCGGCGGGCAGCAAGACAGCGTTTGCAGATTTGGAAATCGGAAGAGAGATGCTGTGCAGATGCTGTTTTTGATAAGAAATCAGGTCGAGCGTTCCACTTTTGTGTGAGTGAGCTCTAGCTCTGCTGGACAGATAGCTGCAATCGGATTACAGAGTGCTTCTCTGCGCAAAACTCTTTTCAAAACAGACGCACTTTGCCGCGCTCCCAGCGGCTGCGGCAACAGGAGCGAAGGAGTACGTCCTCTGCGACCACGGCAACAGCGCTGCGCGGCGCCGCTGCTTTCTCTGCTGCCCTGGCATTGTCTCAACAAGCAAACACACAGGTGAAAGACAATCACACGCCGGCCGCAGACCACCACCGCTGCTATCATTTCGCGCGTTTCTCATCAAAACAGCCTCCTTTGGTGACAGTGGTAAGTACTGATTGTGTTGTTGTTGTTGTTGCTGCTGCTCCGGAGGGGGTGATGATTCGGAGAGCTAATTCTCTGAGGCTAATAAAGAACCATTGCTAAGCTTCTGCATTCTATTTAGAATCTACACATCTATTCATTCCAGTGGCAGCAAGGAAGCAAGCAAAGCATGGCACGAAGCAAGGCAAAGAGCAGGAAGAGCAAGAGCAGTGAGGCGGGTGTCAATGGCAATGGCAGTGGCAACAACAGCGGCGGCGAGAACAGTGACAGCGGAAACAGCAACAGTACCGGCAATGGCAGCTCTGGCGAAGGTGGTGGTGGTGGTGCTCCCTTGCGGGCGAATGACGGCCCCAGCACCTCCAGGGCCGGCTTCGGAGCCTCCGTCCGCCTGGAGCGGGCGGAGGACATCCGCGAGGCGGAGAACCGGCGGCCGATGAGCGAGGAGGAGGTGCTGGCGCAGCAGCTGAAGCACCTGCAGCCCTACCGCCCGGACGCCGAGCCGGACAGTCTGGTGAAGAACGCCGAGGAGAACGCCCGCGTCCGGATCGAGTTTCCGAAGCGCAACTCCGACTACAATCCGTACGCCCGCTGGGACGACTTTTCCAGCCAGCAGGCGCCAGCAGAAGAGGACCAGGGCGATGAAGGAGGCTCCTCGAGGCCGACCACCACCTCCTCCTCTTCTTCTACTTATCCTTCAAGAGGCCGAGGTCGCGGTCGAAAGGGTGGCGGTGTAGGCGGCAATGCTCCGCGGATGACGCCCCTCCAGGGCTCTCAGGGTCGGCTGAGTTACACGCTGCTGGGCGTGGCCAAGGAGAACCCGATCAATCGGGAGCGGCAGATGATCTACGGCGTCGCCTTCAACCAGTGGGTCGGCCGGTCGGCGGACGTTTTTGCCACGGTGGGCGACCACAGCGTCACCATCTACCAGGTAAAAACTGCTTCTATTTCTAAAACTCCTAACAGCTTTTCCTTCCTTCCTCCCTCCCATTGCAGTGCCACCGCGACCTGCCGGGCAGCTTCCGCGGCCTGGCCTCTTACCACGCCGAGGGCGAGGTCTTCTACAGCTGCGACTGGAGCCGGGCGCGCAAGCCGAACACCAGCATCCTCGTCTTTGCCGGCGACAGCGGCCACATTCGCATGATCACCTTCTTTCCCTTTGGCGGACAGGAGCAGGCGGTGCTCGGCTCGCATCCGCACGCCGTCAACGACGTCAAGGTGAACCGGCGCGACCCGGAGATTGTGGCGACGGGGGCGGCCGACCACTCGCTCCGCCTGTGGAACGTCGAGAAGCGCATCCTCATTGCCATCTTTGGCGGGGCGGAGGGCCCCCGGAATCAGGTGGTGTCCGTCTCCTTTCACGACTACTACCCCATTGTGGCGGGGACGGGCATCGACCACACCATCCACTTCTGGGACCTGGGCTCGGCGGAGCTGGAGGGGGCGATTGCCGCCTCGAAGGACTACGCCATGCACCAGTACACCTTCAAGCCGGTGCTGCAGCACATGCCCAAGTGGGTGACGAGGGACATTCACTCGAACTTCGTCGACTGCATCGCCTTCTGGGGCGACTGGGTGATCACGCGCAGCGTCAATGAGGACATTATTCTCTGGCGGTGTGGCAGGGACGGGGAGCACCTGATGGACTTGAAGGTGAGAGAGGACTGTTTGGTTGGTAGAACTTGATCTTTGTTTCTAACTTTGTTTTGATTTTTCTCCCTGCAGTACGAAATCTTCAGCGAGAACCTGAACATCCCGCCGACGGTGCCGCCCGACTGGATGCAGCAGCCGTCGCCCATTCCCCGCCGCCTGACGGGCCTCTCGCAGGTGGGCCAGGCGGCAATGGAGGACTACCTGCCGGAGCACGCCGACCGGGAGAGTCGAAAGCAGAAGAAGAAGAAGCCCACCAAGAAGGGGAAAGGGGCGAAACAGAGTGAAGGTGGTGATGGTGGGGATCAAGAGACGACGACGACCATCAGAACGCGCTCCAGGGCGGCCCTCAAGGAGGGGGAGGAAGAAGGTGGTCCGAACTCCTCTTCAGCCATTGCCACCCGAGCTTCGGTATCGTCGGGTTGTAAGGGAGAAGAGGAAGGGAAGAGGCCCTCGACTCGTCGTTCGACTTCATCATCTTCTGTCACCTGTGCTGCTTCAGCTTCAACTTCGACTGAAGGTGCACAAAAGTCCTCTTCCTCCTCTTCCTCACAAGTCAAAGGCGAGGATGCTTCTTCAAAGAATCGAAAATCGGTCAGCAGCGGCAGCAGCAGCAACAACAACAACTCGACAGTGTACGTGAATGACGGCCAGAGACCCTGTGGCTCGAAGGACCACCTCAAACTGGAGGGCCTGGTGACAAATGGCAGTGGCAGCGGTGAAACATCTTCGGTGATAGGCGACATTCAGGATGGCTCTTCGAAGGGGGCCCAAAAATCTTCTAGCGGCGGCGGTGGGGGCGCCAAGTCCTCGAAGATCAACATCGGCCCGGACGTGCAGATCTGCCAGACGTTTCACATCAAGAACAGCAGCAGCTGGTTCCTCCGCTTCGGCATCGACTACGAGCACAAGCTGCTCGGTTTTGGCAACCAGATGGGCGACTACTCGGTCTTCTACCTGGGCCAGTGGAAGGACCAGGAGGCGTTGACGGGCGCGGAGGCGACTGCCTTCCGCCAGGTGCGCGAAATGAAGGTAAGGGAGTGGAGATTGTTTTTGGTTTGAGAGTTTGGGACTTTTGTTAAGGTGAACTTTTTTCGCCTTAGATCCCCGTCCTGCCCGAGATTGCCAAGTGCTTCGTCCGCCAGGTGGCCTTCAACTACACCGGCCAGCTGATGGTGGGCGTCACCGACCACTGCCACGTGACGCTGTACCGAATCACCGTCCATCCGCTGCCCAAAACCACTGCTTCTTCATCAAAGAAACCACCTCATGGTGCAGGGCCTGACGGCGTGGAGCGCATCTTTGCCAAGGCGAGGGCGCAGTCTTCGGCCAGGTTAGCTGCTGCTGCCTCTTCTGCTTCTGCTTCATCGGCCCCAGCATCTGAGGAGGCGGCAAGCTTCCCCTCTTCAGGTTCTTCAGCAGAAGCCTCTTCCCCAGAAGAGGTGGAGCTGATTGTGTTGGACGATGACTAGCTAATGTGTGAAACAGCTCTCAAAACCGAATCGACCTTTCTTGTCTTTCCATCCATCCATCTTTGCACTTGGTTAGAAGTCATACCATTTCCGGACATTATTCAGGTAAATCACATCACTCCCTTTTCTTTCTCTTCTTTCCCTTTGTTTTTTTCTGTGTTGTGATCCCTCCTCCTCCTACTCATACTCGTCGAACTTGTTTTTACTTATCGTTTATTTATTGTTGTGATTCAGGGTTTATTTTTTAACTTTTTCTGCAATTTCTTTATTTGCAAAGAGCCATCCCTCTATTATTGATTCCTTTGATGAGCTTGTCCTGTCCTGTCTGATGCTTCTTTTTCTGCTGTGTCTTGTCTACTTATGACTTTTACTTTTACCTCCTTTTCTCTTCTTTTCTTATTGTCTTTTTATGTCTGTGTGTCTTTGATTAAGCACTGGTGTCAATCTGTCTTTTTTTCGTCAGGGTATCCTCTTCCTCCTTTTTTCATTCTCTGTCCTTTCCTTTTTACCTAACTGTTTTCCCTTTTCTTTTAACTTTGGCCAAAAACTCTGAATCTCAACGCTTCAGTCCTCTTCACTATCGAACAATAACTGAAACAAAAAATGTACACTGTGTAAATAATAATAACAACAACAACTTTCTGATAAATGTTTCAAAACAACAAATCAATACCAAAAGTTTGAAAGCGGTACTTTTACTTCTTTCCCACTTGTCCTACAACAACAAAAACAACAAAAACAGGTTTTTTGGGGGGGTCAAACGATTGAAAGCTGATACACTCTACTGTACAATTACTTGCCAACTAACTGTTTTAGTAGACGATGATGATTTCATCGAGCTCGGCGTTTCGATCTATCTTTTGTGGTGATGTGTAGGTGTGTGTGTACGCGTAAGAACGCATCTGTTCACTATCTCGCACTTCACTTCTCTTCGCTTCTCTTCGAGTCAGTTCGAAAATTGTGTAGTATGTCTTCAAGTCACGCGAGACAGACATGGCAGTTCTGATCCTGCGTGCGTCCGTGTTGTAAGTGTACGTTGCACGTTGATGAACTAAGAAGATGTTGCCCCTTGATAAGACTAAAAAATGGGATAGAAAACTGTTGTGGGAAGTAAAAGATGTTGCTGCTGGTGGAGAAATAAATCGCAGTTTGCTGTTGTACAGTTTATTTAGCAGCAGTTCTTTTTCTCGCTAAAGCTCATCCACTTACTTTTCAGGTTTGAAGGGGTGAAGGAAAACTCCCGCCACTTGAGGATGGTGGTACTTGGCACTTTGGTACCGCTACTACTTTGTGTGTTTCAGCACTTACACAAGGCCACAAAATAAAGTCAACTTCCTGCAATGGGCTGATTTTTAGTACAA
>JAALOO010000718.1_pt1 | contig 27725 bp, 17 predicted proteins | sample 7257641 | NCBI WGS metagenome assembly JAALOO01 (sample SAMN14085613, study PRJNA598686) | mite metagenome | biome: ENVO:01001000; feature: ENVO:01001002; material: ENVO:01001226; isolation source: single female mite from University of Michigan culture on fish food culture... ...
ACAAAAGGGAAAGTACATAAATTCCAAACCAGTTTGGAACTTTTTTCTCTGTGTGAAAGTTGACGCAGTGAATAGCAACCAGAGCAAAAAACCTAGTTTGCTTAGTAAGTATACAAACACACAGACTGGCAGATGAGAGTTTTGTGTAAGTTTTTGGATGTACATTGCTGCCGATAGCAACAGCGGCACATTTTCCACTCAGAGCCACTCTCTAGAGAATCGATAGAATTTGCTTTATTAGAAAACTGCCAATAAAAGTCGAGCGAGACAACAGCGAGAGAAGGAAAAAAGGGACGAGGAGGAGGAGGAAGAGAAGAAACAACAAAACAAAAATAAATGGTGATCAGTCCACAGTGGTGTGGCTGTGGTGATGATGGTGATGGTGATGGTGGTGGTGGTGGTGGTAGTGGTGTAAGTGGTTTCAGGCGATGGAAGGTAAAAGAATGGCCAGTTCAGTTGAACATAGTGACATTAGCCAGTTGGCTCAGGGTTGCCTGGAACTGTTGCCAAATTCTACAAAATTTGTTCCACCAAGGCAAACCTGTTCGATTTTGTTGCCAGTTTTTCCACCAAAACAGCAATAAAAAACGACAAATCACAAGCAGTGAAAGGAAGGAGAGGAATATAAGAACAGAAATTGAAGACACAACAGACGTCGAATGTAGTACAGCAAATAGTGGAATGTGTTAGTGAAGCCTCAGCGGACTGTAAGTGAATTATTGGTGGTGGTGGTTGTCGTGGTCAATGAGTACCGGCAAAGTCAGCTGATGCTAGAAAAACTTTGTTACAAGAAGAGCGTGTACAGTTTTAAATTATTAATAGGTAGAAGAATATTGATGAAGTGAAGTCGTGAAGTGAAATGTCGTGAAGTGTTCCAATGAAAAACCGTGTCACTGTGTCGGTGTTTGTGTGTGTGGCGTAGGAAATGTTTGTACTTTGTCATGGCAAAATAGTGTGAAGTAGTGAGAGGGAAAGAGAAGGAAAAAAAAGTTTGGACGTACTTAGTACTCGTGCAGGGCAACTGTACAGCGTTGAGTTATTGAGTATGAAAATTGACTGAATGCGTGATTTGCTTAGAAAGACAATAGTAAAATAATGAAAAAATAAATCGACGTGAGGAGGCACGTCAAAGCACTGCTGCACTGGACACATCTGCTGTGTCTGCACCGGGTGACTTTGTTTCGAAAAAGTACAAATAGAGTTAGTGGAAGAATGCTTATCGTCGTTTGCATTAGGTGAGGTGTAGGAAAAAAAGGGAACATAAAAAGAACAAAAAGAAAATGAAAAAGTAGACTAGAACTGGACAGACTGGTCTCCTGGGAGCCTTAAAGAAGAGGGCACTTTGCACAGTTGATTAGACCATCATCAGCACCGGGTGTTGTTCTTGCAGGCAGCGGTAACGGATCGCAGACAGAAAAATGGGTTTCACATTTACAGCAGAATTTGCACGCAGCTGTTGTTGCATCAGCACAGTTATCGTACTTTTTTTGTTGAAACAGACATTTTTTAAGCCAGGACTAAACTTGAACGTGAACTAAACTTGAAAATTGGCCGTGAAGTGATGATGATAAAAAGGAGAAAAGAAAAGAAAAAAGTTTACAAAGTTGAGGGCAACAAGGAACGATAGATATAAACTTGATGACTGGAAATGTGTGTGTGTGTGTTTGTTTGTCTGTCAATGTGTGTCAGTGAGTTTGTAAGTCAACTTAGAATGTGTGTGTGTGCTTTGGTGAACAATGAAAAACTTGAAAATATTAGGCAATGCAAACAAAAAAGTTGTGTTTGTGTGAATGTCTGAAATGTGTGCTTTAATTCAGTCAGTACAAAAATGAAGAAACGATAGCCAGTGAAAAAATAAAGAACAACAAAATAATGAATAGCAAAAAATAGGTAGTGAATGGCGTCAGAAAAGAAAGTTGTGTCAAGAATTGTTGAGAAAATGAAAATAAGGAATAAAAACAATGGTAGAAAAAATAGAGCGAAAAGTAGTTTGTTTGTGTGTTTGTGTGGTTCAGTTCAGCTGACTGCTTTAGGGAATAGCTGCTCTGGCGTCATGCATCAGAATACTTGTCATCACTGTTGTCTTTCAAGAAGGAGACTAGGCTGTACACACCCTAGCTCAAACGATAACTTTTTTAGCGAAAACGTTTTTAGAAAAAGATGAAAAGGGAAAAAGCGTTTGGTAATACTTCAATCAGTATCATCCGGTCATAGCTTTTGTTTGTGTGTGTGTGAATGTAGTGTTGTGCATACTGGGTTGGGTTGATTGTATTAGGCGTTTAGTGGCTTTTTGCAGCATTTTGACTCAAAAGGCTTGCGTGAGTGCAGCAAGCTTGAGTGGCACTAAAGAGTGAACAAGTGCAAGTTTGCAGCAAACACAATGAGTGGAGCCCTCAATGAATCAACGTAAATATTAAAAAAAGATAAAGTGTGTGAGATTCAACAGCAAACATAAGAATTATTAGCAATGGTCAAATGAGGGCGAAATGAGCGATAATTATGTGGTGGATAGCAGCCCAATGTGCCCCTGGGGACTGCACAAAAATGCTGAGTTGATGAGCTTGTGTGAATGTGTGTATGTGTGTTTGTGTGTATGTGTGCCTTAATGATGATGATTGCTATCGCCAACAAATACTGACGTGACTCACTGTTTTAAACCGTCGCTGAGTGGGCAAGAGCTATTGATACCAATTTGGAAACTGCTACATAACCGAACAGTGACCTTTCAGTTTTTCTTTGCGAATTTGAGAACGCGTTTTCTTCAAATCCATCTTTAACGACATATTTCGAGTCTTGTCCATAGACAACAGTTCCTGCAAAAATGTAGCAAAAAAATAAACAAAAAAATAAAGTTAGTTTGAATCCGTTTGTAAATGCTTTAGCTCAAATTACACTAAAGAAAACTTTTTTAGCAACTATTAAGTCAAAAATTTGCACTAACCTGAAAGGCTTCTGGCACGTTGTGACCAGTTTTGGCAGACGTTTCAATTGATCCACATCCTTTGAGTATTTTGGACACCATCTCCGCTGCATACTCTGGCGTTACCTCACGCTGATTATCTTCATCACATTTATTTCCTACCAGTATCATAGGCAGATGCTCGTCCGTTGCCTTCACTTCATGAATTTCACGGTAAATAGGAATCAGCTCCTCGAGGCTTTGCTTTGAGGTGACGCTACGCAATCAAGAAAAAGTTTGTCATTTTTTAAAAAATTCAATCAAATAAAATGCGCAAAATAGAGTTTCAGATATAAGCAGCAGTAATGAGACAGTACCTGTAGACAAGCATGAATGCATGCCCTTTGGTGATGTTCAGCCGCTGCATGGCCGGAAACTGATGTGAGCCAGTGGTGTCGGTGATTTGCAGCGTGCAGACATTCTTATTGCAGCTGATCACCTGGCGGTAGGTGTCCTCGATCGTTGGAATGTACGAGTCGCGGAATGTGCCTGTTGAATCGGTGTTTGGTTAAGCAGTTAGTAAAGCAGCTCAAGGAAACAACTTTTGTGGATGAGCAAAAAAATTCACGCTAAAATTGAGTAACACTCACCTTTGACAAATCGAAGCACTAGGCTTGATTTGCCAACGCCGCCAGCCCCAAAAACGACGACTCGATAGTCGTTGCTTTGTTCAGGCATTGCGCGGCTCAGGCGAACTGAAGTCTGCTTCTTCGATGATTTATCAATGGTGAATGATGGAATAGAAAACGGTGGTCAATGACAAAAAGAGGTACCGCTGCGGATGCAGTGGCGGTTGCTGTGTTCTATGCAAAGTTTTCAAAGTTCAAATGTGACCAGAACGGGATGGGCCACAAAAGGAGTGCAGAAAGGGCGCCAGAAGCGTCAGCATTCTCATTATTATCTGCGGTTTTAGCAGCAGCAGCAGCAGCAGTCAATTGGAAGCAGTGTTGGGTGTTGGCAAAGCTGTGCTAATAAAAAAGTAAGACTTTTGATGAAATGTGCATCAACTCAAAACAAATAAATGTTGTCAAAAATGATCAAACATTGCGCCTAGCAGACTGATTCAGCTAACTAATAGGCAGATTTTCAGAGCAGTTTAACAGCAAACAAGTACTACTAGGTTTGCGATGCAAGTGGGCGCCAAAATGTAGATCAAGTGCATCTAGCAATGCAAGTGTCGCAAAGTTTTTGCGGTTAAGCGGCCTAAAAGGGAGCGAATACGTTTGCTGTAGCAAAGGCAAGAAAACTAAAGTTTTGTTTCTGAAATCCTTGCATTAATTAAGTTAATGAAGCGTCAAACGGCAAAAACAATTGATAAACGATTAAGAAATTGCAATAGTTGCATAATATCAAACAGTAGCAAAAGACTTATTCAAAGAAGAAGTTTATATTAGTAAAACTTAGTTTAGTTTTATTAATAAAACCAAAAACGTAGTTTTAACAACCAAATTAATAGTTTTTATTTAATGCGGACTGACAAACTTATTTTTTGAATATTTTACCACAAAAATACTACAATAAATTTTTTAAAAAAATTTAATTTAGAGTAAAATCTTTTAATTTAATTAGTTTTTGATAAAAACATATTGTAAAAATTTAACTTCTAAGTGGTTTTTATAAATAAAATTTTTAACAAAACTTAAACATATTTGAAAAGTTTTTACACATAAAAAGGCAAATTTAATAAACAAACTACAATCAACATTTTTCAAATTGTTTAAATTGTCAAGTTTAAAAATACAAAATTAATTATAGTTTGTTCAATTTATCAGTGTTGATTGTTTTTTGTGATTTAAAACTATAACATAAAAAATATTTTGTGTATCTTGATAATACTTGTTAAAGTACTAACAACATGCGTTAATTAAACAATTGATTATGTATAACAACATTAGGTAACTTATGCTGTTTTTATATTTTTAAATCACAAAAATATGATTTTAGTTATTGTTTTACTAGTTTAGTGTTTTATTACACATTTAAGTTTGGCAGATCAAGTTAACATTTTACTCAGTTGTGTGTTGCCTTTCAAATAACAAAACTTTTTGTTTTTTACAAACGTCTTTTGACTAGTTCAAAAACAAAATCTTAAAAATATCAATGTTTTAGAAAATAAAAAAAGTGTGCTTGCTAAAAACTTGTTTTTATGCTATAAAACCATGCGTGAGTGAAACAATTTTTAAACTGTTTTTTAAACTGTGTAGGTGTTATTGACAAAAAACCGAAAAATTACAAACATTTAAAGATTGATTGATTTTATAAATTAGGTTTTAACTTGTTGACTTTTTTATTGCAATAACAAAACAAATTGTGACATTTTTTGTATACAAAAAAGTTAAGCATAAATGAAGCCACTTTAATGCAAGTTTTGCAATTTAAAAAACTCGTCTAACTGCTAAAAACAAAACAATTTTGTAAACTGAACTGACAATGCTGAGGACCTCTTGATTGGATAATACTCAACGTGACACTTTAGCGGCAAACTTATATTTGCTTGTTTTTATTTGCAAAAGTTCAACGACAGGTTCTGAAGCAGTTGGAGAGTGGCAGCAGGCGTCACCGGTAAAAGTACAATTGCACCCATTGCAAACACTGCAAAAATTGCTTTTCACAACAATAGCGGTTCAGTACAGGCGTCCAGTCTTTTATGTACTCAAACCATTCTCAGCAAACCGTCTGTGCTGATTAAAGTTCTGGTCAGTCAGTCAACAGTGCAGCTGCAAGAATGGCAACGTTTTAACAGCAAAATTGACCGTAAAAACTGACAAAAATACGGTTAATTTTTGGTTTATTGCAATTGAATTGTTATTCTCTGAGCTTTTAGTTGTTTGAACTGTGTTTAAGACCGGTCAATAAACGATTAACAAAAAAAACCCTTAAGTTTGCTTTGGTGCAATGATAATTTGCACCTAGTAAATGCTATCAAACTCATTGGGTTGTAGCGTCCAAACAGCAATTTTGTCTATACATCAACAACAACAACACAGTATTATATTAAACTAGAAGGCTTTTTGTACACTCTTACAAACCCACACGCACACACATATTAATATTTGATGACACGGGCAAAAGAGGCAAATGGTCACTCTGATGGAGACACCGACCATATCACTAGGTACACTGCACAACCATGTCATTAGTGTCCATGTTTCCAATGTACAACGGTTTGTACGGCGTTCAGCAGTAGCAGCAATGAAACGGAAACACTGCCAATACTGCCGACATTACCATCTGCAGCAGTGCACCTATCTACACACACCTACAAGCCATGCATGACACAACTGCAAATCAGTAACAGTTTCTCTAATGCTTACTTCAGCAGTGGTTTGCATGTTTTTTATTAATTCAACTGCTTGTGAACAGTGGCGCACTATTATTAACAAAATAAAAAATGATTTTTTTTATTGAATTGATTTAATAATAACTTGTTTTCTGTTACCGCTGTACGAGGTTTGCATTTACAGATCAAGTTAAAACAAATCATGTTAACCATTTAAAGCTATCAAAAATTTTTTAAAATATATAAAGATTTTAAAATGCCCTTAAAACTCTCTTAAATGACCATTAAAACAAAACACATAAAATCTTATAACCTCAAACTACTATTAATTAGATAAAAATTTATGTGAATTTGTTACACATTTAGCAAAACGTTAATTTAAACTAAAAACAAATTTGAAACTTTGTAGAACATGATTATTAAAAAATGTTACAAAAAATAAAGTTAAAAAAATCAACATTTTAATGTCAAGTTTTTAAATTTAAAAATACAACTGTGTTGCTAACATTATCTTTTTAAAATTTGCAATTTCATGCTTTGTTTTAAATAAAAAGCGCAGTTGTAATTAGCATTTATAATTGCATATGCAAAAGTTTTAATTAATTAGCAGTCTATTGCGTGAGCAATGACGTAATAGTACTTAAATTGTATATGTAACCAGATGTTGCAATAATATTTTTAAATACAACATTACACCACTAACAACCCATTTTAAATTGTTCAATTTTGTTAATTTTTATATGTAGTACTCAAACCACTACGTTTTATTTTGTACAAGTTATGCCGCAAGCTATTTGCTTACATAATAAAACATTTGTTTTCTAAAGCGTTTTGGGTTTTTAGCATAAAATACTGTAAATACTTTTAATTATTAAAAAACAATTAACAGTTAACAAACCTGCACAATAAGTATTTATTGACAACGTATTTTGCAAAAATTCTATATATTGTTAAATAAAAACGTTTTTTACATTAAAAAACTGAACTTTTATTAAAGCACAAAAAAGCACAAATGAGACTGTTTCAAGATTGTGTACTGCCAAAAAATAAAAACAAATATCGATTGGCTTGCAAGTGCAATATGGCATAAAAAACAGGTGCTAACTATCAGTTAAATGTCACAAAACATTGAATAAAAATGATCAAATGAACGCATGTTATTAAAAAACAGCAACATTAAAATAGCAGACATACCTGAAAAAAAGTCAAAAAGATCTACTTGAAAAAGACCGTCTAGACCAAATGCAATTAATTTTCTAATTGTAATGCCGCTGCAAAGTATCTTTTAACACAAAAGTATTAAGTCTAATGCAAAGTTGGTTCTTCACACATTAAGTTTTTTCATCGGCAAATCACTTCAAATGTGTCACGATGGCAATGTCTAAGTAGGCTAGACAATTTTAAATGTGTTCAATTTGAAGTGGTAGGATTTGTTATTAATTATAGCAATTAAACACTAATAACAAGCTTAAGTTGTAACGACGAATCATTTGAAGATGGTCAAGCGTTAAAAGCACTCAAAATGTAGTTGCGCAAGTTGACGGGCAAAAATGCAAAGCAGCAGCGGTGCATGTGATTGGAAGAAAAAACAAAAATATTGCGTTCAGCGGCACTTTTTTCTTGGAACTGATGAGCGCGCCGGAGTGATGGCGCCAAAATGTGCGGTAAGTCTTTCGTTTCCTAAAGGACGAAAACAGGAGAAAAAGAGTGTCCCCAGTGCTTCAAAGGAAATGTTTAAAAAACGGTAAACGGCAATTGGCCACACTTGACACTGATGAAAACAGTCGGGGTGACTGAAAATAGAACAACCCGGAAAGAGGTGGTGGTGTTATTGCTGGGGACAGTTGGGTCAATAAGGTGCCAACTGAAGATGGTCAGAAAGTAGGCGATGTTCAGTATTGCTTGCAAAATTGTATCAAGTAAATACTTTGTTGATAATGATCTTTGGAGGTGGTCGCAAACAAAGACATATGAGTGTAAGTGAATTTGTTTGGGTAGTAATTAAAATTATTTTGGCACAGTCGATAGTATTGCCGTCAGCAGAATCAGTTGGTGAATGAAACGGCAGGCAGCAAAGATCTGAATTAAATACCCAACGAGGACGACGACGACGCCGACTACGGCGAGTGTAGGAAATTGACTTGAGAGAGAAAGAGAGAAAGAAAGAGAGATGGGAAAAAAGAGAATGGTCGTAGTAAAGAAGAGATAGTGAAAGTGAGAGAGAAGAATTTGGCGGGCATTTGCTCTTTGCATTGGCTCTCGCTGAGTGGGAGAGAAAAAGCAAGGAGGCTGATGGCAAGGAAATGCACCACGGCAGTTGGTCTCTGGCTCGGGTAGCGGTAGTTTCGGGTCGTTTGCTAGTTTATTGTGTGCCACCGCGACCAGAGCATTTGTGTGCACTCGCACCCGCACACAGAGACAAGCTCAAAAAAAACGCGGGCAAAAATGCGGGAAAAAAGGAAGCAGAGTAGAGGTGAAACAATAAAGGCGCTTAAACTTTGACACACTGTCGCACGTGCTAATTGTGAGTGTCTAAAAAATGGCTGTAATCAGGACCAGCGGCAATAGCTTAACACTAGCTAGCAGAATGAATCTTTGAAAATGACTGTAATAAATTAAACTTATCATTTAGGGAACATTTAGTAAAGTTTAAATATCGATTTGATTGTTATTTTTTACTGACTAATGCAGTTAGTCACCGGCAGCAGAGGTGTAAAAGTTTACATTTTTTTGCTATGGGATTTAAAGAGTTAAAGTAAATCATACATTAAATGGCAGATTAACAATTTTTTTTGATTTTTGAAAATCAAATTGTTTAGCTGTCGACAATTTCATAATGACAATCACAACATTTTAAAAACTAAAATTACTAAATAACATTTAGAAAACTAAAGAAAAAGTTATTTTTTATTTGTGGCTCACTCAGGGTCAAGTTAATGAATAATTGAACAGATAGAATATCACAAAACAAACAATTGCTGGTTTAGGCAATTTAATGCAGTTTGATTAAAGCCTTGCCAACAAAGTAAACAAAAAATGAAAGTAGTCGTACAACAAATGAAAGTTTGCAAAAAGATGAAGACAAGCAATTAATGAAAATGACATTGAGAAAAACAAACAAAAACAATTGCATTGTGTTTGTGGTTAGAAAAAAGGTCAATAAAATTGATGGTTTATATGTGCGCACAAAAAATTGATACTGCAGGAATATCAAACGTAAAAGTGTTTTCATATTTTTCATTTTAAGCATTTCAGTAATATTTTTTCAATCATTTTCAATAAAGTGTTTTTAAAATAAACTATGACAACAAACTGTTTCAAAATACAGCGTTTGAAGTTTAATAGGACACATTTAACAAATGACAAATGTCAAAACTGTAAAAATTGGCTACTGTACTAGCCAATTTACTATTCTATATTTTTAAATCAACAAGATAAAAATGACTAGTACTTGAAAAAGTTAAATTTTAACATACTCAAAAAAGTTTAAACAAAATTGAGATACTCACCTATACACATACAAACAACAAATTTAATCTTTTGAAATTTATTAGTTCGTACAAGCAATAACAAAAAGTTAACACATTTTATCAAAAACTATCAAATTAATTAAAGTTGTAACAACGTAAACTGTTGTAAACTGTAACAATGCTTTTAACTAGTAATATTTTTTGCTGCTGTTAATAAAATTGCTACATTTGTTTGAAATTTTTATTTTTAGTTTTGTTATTATCTGTGGCTGGTAAACATGCCAAATTGCATGCCTTCTCAACAAAATAAAAAATTTTTAAAATAATGATTTTTGAGTACATATGTCCTAAACGAAAATACAAAAAATAAAACAAAGTATACAAAAAAATTTTATCATTATTCAAATGTCAAATAAAATCAAATTTCACAAATACTTTCTGGATCGAATTTCAATTAGTGCACTAAAAACCAATGATTTGCATATTTTTTATGTTTGAGCTGCTTGCACACTGTTTTTCATTAAACACTGTTAACTCAAATCAACAAATAATTTAATAACTTTTGGTAACAGTGCCAAATAAAAGTCAGATAAAAACTAATAAGTTGAAATTTGAAAAACTTAATAAACTAATGCATATTGCTTGTCACAAACTGAAGAGAGGCTGAGTGTGTATTTTAGAAATCAATGAACACCCAATTGATTTAGCAGCACGTAGCAATAGGCAAATTAGGTTATCTATTCACACAGCGGCATCAGCAATGGTGCAATGCTTTTCCGCAAAAGCAACTATTCAAGTGTACTTGTTTTTGCTAGAACTGAAAATGAAACATAAAAAGTAGAGCAGAGGCTTTGTACCGCTGACCTGCAATGTGAAGTACCCACATTTTCACTGAACGTCTGTTTGTGCAGCTAGTCCCCAGTGGAAACTCGCCTTTCTTTTCACTGTCTCTCTTTATCTTTATCTTTCATTTCTTTTTTCAATTTCACTACTTTTTGCTAGGTCACATAGGCTTACTGCAACCAAGTAGTTTTTTGTGCTTTAAGTTGAACAATGCTTGACACAGAAAAAAATCACTAAAACAAAAAGATAGGAAAATGAGCAAAAAACTGGCAAATTGAAAACAGCTTAAAAAGATGAGCACAATCATTCCACTGTTGCTATTTTTCTAAATTGGGCAAGTATTTAGTAGCGTGCTCTGCGTCACCGTTAATTGCATTTACACAACAGCTTATTGCAGCTGAAAACGAACTCACTGCAACCCGGAAATGCAATTCCACTAATTGATGCGACTGAGCTGTTGAGCGGGCACTGAACATCTACTGTTTCAATACGTGTGCCTATTCAATAAACTAGTTCAAATGAAAAGGTTTAATTCAATCAATTTTAATGAAATACATAGAAAATCTAGTAAGCAAACAAAGTTTGTTTTTCAATGGTTTTGTTATTTTAACTCTTGTGCTGCCCATTTGAAATGAAAACCTAATTGTATTAAGTATTTTTTAAAAGCCACTATTTTGATCAAACATAATTGTTGAATAATTTATTACTAATTTGTGATGACATTTAAAAAATTATATTTTGTGAACCAGTTTTGTACTTTGATTCATCAAACAAGAAAACGTTAAAACAGTGTAAAAATCTAATAAATGAAAAACAAAATAAATTTTAAAAAAATGTTAAAATTGAAAAATTGATTGGAAAATACAATGTTATTAAAAATAAAAAACCAATAACAATTTTTAGTTATTGACATCTAAAAATAACTGCGTCAAATTTATTAACAAAATCACAATTTACTCTTAACAATATTTTTTTAAACATGTTAACCTTAAATTGTTTTTCGCTTAGCCATTAGTGTCAAATTTCCAACAAAATATAGAAGCTTTTTGCCAAACTAATTTGGTAAAAAATGCTAAACTTTGTCTTTGTTTATCAAATTGCAAAGAACATTGGGTTGCACTAACTGCGCAAAAGGAACACCAATCGATGTGAGGGTTAAATTTGGGCTGTCGACTGTAATGTATTTGTGGCATGTCAACTGTTTTTGCAGTAAGTGGAGCAACTTCTTCAAATGTCAAACGTACGTGTGCCAATGATGGCGACGTGATCAAAGACAATTCTGTCAGCAGTGTTCAGCAATTCACCAATTGGCGGCATTGTCAGATGAATGCGACGACAGATTGCAAGGCTTCAACACGTTCTTTTCGTTGCCGGAAGAAAAACTTTTTTCCTTCTCCTTCTCTTTCTCCACATCCTTTTTCCCCCTTTAATAGGACCTCTAAGTTTATAACTAATGATGAAGTAATAGTGCAAACGAGTATCACTCAAACAACCGAACACTCTGCTGCAGTTGCACAATTGACCGCCGCATTTTGTCAATTGGCAGGGTTTGGTCAGACGCACACACACACACTTTGTTTTGTTCAGCTGATGGCCTCATTCGCAGCCTTTTCACGGTCACTCTCTGGCGTTGGTATTCATGGTCGAGGACCAGCAGGCAGTGACAGTGACAGTGACGGGGCGACTTCAGCATCAGCAGTTAGTTTGCCAGTAGGCCAAGTGCATCGAAGCACAAGGACGACAAACAAAGCGATGTGTGTTCAGGCTACGGGGGCTCTTCGTAGGCGGCTTAAACTGTCAGCAGAAAAGAAGGACTGCAGACAAACAACTAGGATGAGGAGGAACAAAAAAGTCGGATGAGAAGATCTGTGAGGGTGGGGAGAGAGGAGAGGAGAGGAGGGAAGAGGAAAGGGAATGCTGATTTGCCGATGTGCAGCCGCTATTCACTCAGGGAGGCACTCAGTCAGACAGTCAGCCAGTCAGTCATTGGGCGAATAGTAGTACTACCACTGTTCCCTGTGGTGTCCTGCACCAGTGAAGGATAAAGCAGTAAGGCAGTAATGTGTGTGTGTATGTGTGCCTAGGACGGATGCTGCAGCCAATGCCGATACCGCTGCTGCCGCTGATGTTGTTGATGCTGGTGCCCAGTGAAGCGAACAATCAAGGCCTAAAAAGCTGCCCCCTTTTCAGCTTCACTGTGTGTGAGAGTGTGTGGGCGGCAAGCTGAGAAAGACTGGGATGGAAAGGGGACAAAAGACGTATGTCTTTCTCCTGTTTACCGTTCACTGTTCTCCCTTTTCCCTTCTTTGCTTATTGTTTTCGACTGTAGTGACCGTCAAACTGCAAACGACGGAAAACAAGTCACCAGCGCCGCCGTCGCCGCCGCCACCACCATCATCATCAGCAGTAGTCACTGATGATGATGATGGCGGTTCATAGCAGCAGAGGATGAAAGCTTTGTACTGCGCCACTTTAGTGAGGTCGTTAAGTCATCTTTCTGCACAGACAATGGGTCTCTCTCTCTCTCTCTTTCGCTCTTTCTCTCTCTCTCTCTCTCTCTCTCTCTCTCTCTCTGCACATGGACTCCACATTTATCATGACATTCATCTTCTGCACATCTATTTGCCTTGGCCTTCTTTGCGCCATTTATCATCGTGACAGTGCCAGTCGTCGGGGCACTCGTTGCTGTTCGTCGCTAGACGCGCAGGCAGCCATTCTTGTTCTCATCTTTTTCTTTTTCCTTTGTCGTCGACGTCGTGTCTAGTAATAATAATGATGGTAAAAGTGATGGTGGTGGTGGCGGTGATGACAATCCCTTCTACCGCAAAGCATGGCCACAACCATTTAGTGTTGAATCACAGTCTCTTAGTGTGTGATGCAGCTGCAGCTCGACAGTTCAGTTCAGTGCAATGTAGTGCAGAGAAGCCCCACACTCACCCACAACAGTCTTCAGATTGGGCATTTCTATTGTCATGCTAATGTTCGAGCGCCGATAAATCGCATTGGGAAACTTGGCGACGACGGTGGCGCTGACTGACGTGAGGAGAAAAGAGGGCCGCCGCCGCCACCGCCGCCTGCAACACGATTCACACGATTAATGAAATGCCTTGGCGTTCTCTTTCTTTCAGAAGAAAAATTTAATTTTCTCTGTTCAATTTGGCGGCAACGTGCCTTAGTAGCGGGATTCGTTCTATAAGCTATTTTTTGTTTGGTTTTCTTGTTTCTTTACAATAAAAAAGATAAAATTGAAGGAAACATTGCGTTTTTAATGTTTTTATATTGGTAAACGCACATAAAACCAATCATCTGCCTTTTCAAACTAACTTTAAAAAAAATATTGTGTTTTGAAGATTAAAATCAATTTAATTGTTGTTTTGCGTGCGCAACTACGTGCAAAACTTAATGATAGAAAAAGTTGAGATAAAATGCAACTAGAACTGTGCAACAACAAAAACAATTTTAATGGTGTGTTAAGCTTTTACATAGTGAGACTGGGTTTAAAAAAGAAAAAAGTAAAACAAGTATTAGAAAGCTGTTTGTGAATTATGGTGCTGATGCTTGTAAAGTAATTAAAGGGGGATTCTGGCAGAGGTTTTGGAAGAAAAGGCTCAACTAGGGAAAAAAGTTGCCTGGAAATGACAAGAGTCGATTTATAACCTAGACCATTAATCTCGGCAACGGCAATTCAGGTAAATGCTTGTGCTTGTGTACAACAAATTGAATACTTTTTTCTGCAGTTTAGTACTCATCTAGTGGAGCTTTACTAGTCTGCCTACCAATTTACCTTGCATGCCTTTCTCCCTTTTTAACCAAAATGGCTTTTAGGTGGTAGTGAAAAGAAAGTTGTGTGCAAGAGAATGTACGTCATCAGAATGTTTCCTGTTGTCTTCTCTCGGTATTGTCTCAAGTAGAGCTAAATAAAAACACTGCACTGCTTTCCCCTGCACTGTATGTCATTATGCAAGTGGCGTGGCAGTGTCCAGTTACAGCCAACTGGCTGATTAGCGGAACAGTGCACTGCAAACTGCTAGGGTTGTGTGTGTCAGTGCACTGAGGCGTCAGCGGGAGAAAAGGGAAAAAGGGCTGCAGGAGGACTGGTCGTACAATCAAGGCAAGCTACCACCGACACAGAGTAACATTTCTGGTGCACTTCACGTAAAGTACAAGTGCGGTACGGTGTGCAACGCAAAAAGGAAAGCCTGAGCTCACTGAGTTTGCTGTGCAGCCCTTATCAAGCGTCGGCCACTGCCTTCACCAGCTTTGCCAGCCTGTCTGCCTGCAGCTGCAGCTTCCCGTCCGCTGACAATTAGTGTCCATTGTTTGACCATTTGCACGGTCGCTAATCAGTGCTCGCCGGTGACGCAGGCAAACAATGGGCCAGAGGGGTTGAATGAAAAGAAAAAGTGGGAAAAGGGAACAAAAAGGGAATCTGGGTGGTCATCGCGGGAGCGCGCGGCGTGGCCAGTGAACAAAAACAGTCTAGTTAGTTAGCTTCAATGGTGAACATGTGTTGCCCTACTGCTACTATTACTACCACTACCGGTGCCTCATTCATTGTTCTTTTGGCTCTGGTCAGCCTGTCGGAAGGAAGGGAAGCCATCACCCGGCGAATAATTGCCCACAGTGCCAGGCATTGAGGACGGGAACATGCACACACGCACACACAAATGCTTTCCCTCTCATATCATATCAGGTAAAATGCACACACATGCAAGCGCCGCCGCCGCCGACACGGCAAGCACATAAAGCCCACTTACTGATCAACTATCTCCGTGTGTAGACCGACAGTGGACTAAAAGAATGGACTGACCTAGTGAAGAGGAAGATGACTGGGTGGGGCTGAAAATGAGTGTCTGGCGGGCAGCGCAGTTTGCATATAAACAAACAAAGCACTTCAATTGGCTTGCTGGCAAAGCTTAATTTAACCTGATTACTGCTGCTGCTGTTGCTGCAAATAGCGGTCGTTCGCTGAGTGCCACTTGAACTGTTTTTCTCCTTTTGCTGCTGGTGCTGCTGTTGCTTTTCACAGTTGAGTGCGTTGGTGTGTCTGGCTGGGTCTGTGCAACAGTAGATTAGTGTCCTATGTAGTGGCCGACTGCAGTATGACACACAGCTAATTAGTGGCCGCAGCTGTAGCACTGATGACCAGTGGTGACTCTGGTAGTAGTAGTAGTAGTAGGACACTAGGTCATCTGGGGTGAACAAACAAGCTGGGTAATGCAAACACACAAAGCTTACTTTTCGTTTTGACAAATTACTAGGGGTTATTATTACTTAAAAAAGCCATTGTGTTTTTCTTTTCAACTTATTTATTGCAGTTAATTAGACGTGGTATTTTCTTTTCCCAAGCCAGAGGCGGCACAAAACTGTTTCCACCTGTGCTCTCTCAGAAAAAAAGTTGTGATTTAATTAATCGACTGCACTGGCAACTTTTATCTGACTGGCGGTTATAGACGTCTTTTGATAGAGAAAGGCGGATATACCTTTGCTGACTAAAAGACGGTGGTACTCTGCCACTAAATGTCAGTGCATCGCAATTGCCGGTAGCAATTGCCATTGTGTCTGTTTGCCTTTTCACTTTGCCGGCCGCTTTCTTTCTACCACTGCTAACTGTGTCAGTGTGTGTTTGCCAACCTTTATTTTGCAATGTCAATGCTGATTACTTCTGGCATTATTCTGCATTGTACAATTGTGGCAATGCTGTGCCTGATAAGTCAGGTCGCCCGGACGCCATTCTAATGACGACTGGCTCAAATCAGTATACCCTGCCTTGCACTCAACTAGAGCTCGAGCTTTTTTTGTTATTTGCTTTATAAGTAGTAATAACAAAGACGGTAATAGTGGTAGTAGCAGTAGTATTAGCTCTCTAGAAGCTTAACCAGGCAATGGTAAAACACTTTTTTGGGCAATGAATTAAAATGAACACTTGCCTGGTAAAGTACAACAAAAGTGGCAGTAGTAGCGTATTAATAATAAAAGCAGACAGACAAGCGCCCCTGACTATGACTCTTTAGAAAGTTACTGATTGCAATTGGGCGCCAGACTACAACTGCCAACTGGCAGACTTCGCTAGTCCAGTGGATCCTATCAGCTTTGGCAGTGCGTCTGTGTCTGATCAGTGAGGTGGATTACAAACACACACAGAGTCAGCGGCAAACCGATTAAGGCGTCTGCAGAAGCAGCAGCAACAGCAACACTGCCGTCATCGCTTCCGTCCACTGACCGTGAGCTGCACTGGCCACTGGCCACTGCAATTGCCAATTCAATTGCAGGCTGGTTTGCTCTTGTTTTTGCTGCTGCTGCTGTTTTCTCCCCCTCTGCAGGTTTGTAGGCCTCTTCTTCATCAACCAGCATGTGTGTTTGTTTTGTCTGCTTGTACAGCCAGCACACAATAAGGATTAGCACTTGCCGACTGACTGATTATGCTCACAGCGCTTTTTTCCTCCCTGCTCCCGAGAAAAACGACAAAGGGCGGCCAAACTGGCAAAACTAACTTGGGAGGGAGGGGGAGGAAAGGACGAGCACTAGCTAAATTGTCGTTTTCCGCCTTATTTCTAGGCGGCTCAACGCTTTTTTCTCGACTAAATATGATTAAGACAAATGTAGCAAATTCAAGTGTAAATGCAACACAGCAGCAAATGGCATAGTTGCTTGGAAAAAAGCACAATTTAGTCGGAGCCTGCTGACGCCGTTGCCGCCTCCGTTGCCGTCAACTGCACTGACAGTCTCTAATGGTAATTAAGGCGCAAAGGCCAATTAAAGTGAGAGCGGCCGACTGGCACTGAGAGCAAAGGCAGCTGCTGCTGGCAAAAGGAGACTAACTGAACGACTGGCGGAAAGAGGCAGACGGAGGAAAAAGCAACCAGGGAAAGTCGACTTTTGTCGCACAGCAAGTGCAGATCTAATAGCGCAGATCTTTTTGCCGGCTGCACACACACAGAGAAAGAGAAAGTTGTGCCACTTGGCCAATGCTTTTTGCCTGCCCCTGCTTTTCTCTCAATGAAATGAGTGCTGTGCTGCACTGTCAACTGCTGTTGCCGTGAGTGAGTGAGCGAGTGAGTGAGTTGTGAATGAACGACAGCAGCAGCATCAGCATCAGTGGCAACAACGACAGCGGCAAAAACGGCAACCAAAGCATTGGTAATAGCAGCAACGGCAGCAGCAGCAGCATCATCATCATCAGCAGCAGCAGCAACAGCAGTGCGAGACTACCAATGAAAGACATCCGTTGGCGTCACACTGTAGCCAAATGTACTAGTGCCAGAAATCTTGGCAAAGAAAAGAGTGAGAGAGAACGACAAAGTTGCAGAGAAAGACAGTACGCCGACGCTGACGTAGCCCTTCTTCCTGCTTTATCTCTTTTTCTATGTCTCTCTTGTTCACCATTTTACTGACGTTGCTTTGTTTAGTGAGGCAGTAGTAGTCAAAGTAGTAGAAGTAGTGGAATTAGGCCTGCTGCTGCAGCAGCAGTTTTGCTGGTGGCACGCGCGACATTGATCACCGCCGGACAGTGAACGGCACGGCACGGGCGATCGATTAACGAAATCGCCGTCAATTGGTGCACACTGCAGCAATTACCAGGCTGATTTTGCTGCGGCTGCTATTCGAATAAAAAATTGTGGTCGGCTATCTCCCTTTGTGTGTGAACTGTCTTGTGAAAGGCATGACCACTAAATGAACATCAGGGCAGAGAAGAGCATTAAAGCTGACAAGGTTGACTTTTCACCGATCAATAGAAGAGTGAACAGTGAACAATGAGAGTGAGTCAGTGAGCGCTCAGTTTGACTGACTGTCTGTCTGTTTTTTGTTTGTCCGACTGTTTGAGTGAGAAAATGCGTCAGTGTGTTTGATTGGGCACGAGCCAGCGGTTTCAGTGAAAAAAAACCGCAAACGTCTGTGATTTGATTGCAAAGTGGAAAGGCAATTAGGATGTTGAAAAAAATGGTAACGAAAAAGTTGTTTAATTACTGACTAAAGCCTTTTAAGGAAAAAGGAATGAAAAGTGTTGAGCATCTTGTCATTACTCATCAACTGACATCTCTGTTTTCAATATCTGTCTTAAACAGATTTTAAAATAATTTAGTGGATTTTCAAGGTTATGCTCTCATTAGGCATCAGCGAGGCACACAGCACACGCACGACAACAGCTTGTTTCAATGACATTCTTTTTTTCTTTCTTTTGGCCATGTCGCATAAGACAGCTGTGCTAATCAATTGAAGGGAAGCAGATGAGAGCCAAACAAAAAGAACTGTCAGTGGCAGTGACCGAGTGACTTTGGCGGCAGTGACACAGAGCGAGCTGAGTGTTCCCAACTGCAGCCCTAACTTGCCAGACATTACTAATTCTATTAGCAGAAGTAGAAGTGCACTGCGGCCATAAACCAAAACTTCTTCTTAGATGGGCAAGAGAGTACAGACGAATGGCAATTGGCAATGGCAAGTGCACCGCTTCCTGCTTACTTCCCCTCCCTCACACTATTTTTATTCCTTCTTATTTTCATTCTCTCTTCTTTCACATTGCCCGGTCGCGCGTTCACAATCGATCTCTAAAACACATTCGTTTGCACAACTGCAACAGCAGCAGAAGCAAAAGCAATTCAGCGCCACTTTTCTTTCTGGAGGGCAAAAGAACGTGGCCGTGCGCGGCAAAGATTGCCCTCGCACTGCCGCAACCGACACTTTCTTAGCCCATTGTGCTTTGCCATACTTTATATAGTTTTTTCTGCCAAGTAAGTTGCAAGTTGGACGGGCCTTTGGTAACACTGAAACCGGTCCCTCACTTTGCGTCCGGCCGTCTTTAGGCTAAAGAAGGGCTTACAAGAGACATTTAGCGCCATCAAAGGCGAAAATCGATTATCGATCTGATTGCCTACTAAAAAAGTGTATACGAACACTAAAACGGCCAGTCGATTCAACTTTTTTCGGTTAAGAAAAAATAATCAAAAAGAAAATTGCCAAAGTATATGAAAATGTTTTATTTTTCAAACGTTCCCTAGTGAGAAAAAACGGGATATTGAACATGGCCAAATAGTTTTCTGTGTCACAGTTTAATTTTTCATTTTTTAATGATAGTGTGGTGCCATGTTATAAAAATGACTTTTTATTAAAATAGTTTTTGTGAAATGGTCATAAAAACCTGTCGCTTAAACAATTTACAAAAATCAATATTGAGCTAGTTTGTTGTTTAAATTTTAAATTTTATTTTTTTGAATGCGTTTTAAAAAAACATTAAAAATAGTCAAAGTTTTACATTTACAACATTTAAACTGTAAAAAAACACTAACCAAAAAACAAAAAACACAAAAATAATAAAAAATAAAAGCAATGTGTGTGCAAATGAGTTTTAAAAAAACTTAAAAACTAGCAAAAACAAGAAAAGTGTTCAAAAAAGTGAATATTTGCCCGCCAAACAGAAATGGCAGCAAAAAACAACGGCAGAATCTGTGTCCATTGGATGAAATTGGCAAGTGTACCAAGTGAAGTGCAGTCAAGCAAGCGATAACGAGCGGTTTGACTGCCTGTCACAAAAACGAAAAGAAAGTCTGCCAATCAGATAGTGAAGATATTGCACAGAACTTTTATCCTTTTTAGGCAAATCGATGCAAATGACGTTTCCTACAATGAAAACTTTGCACTGGCAATCACTAAAACGCTGATTGTTTGACGCCGATTGTAAAATGTATTTATATTTGTAATGATAACTGCAAGTTTTTACTGTTTTTAAAACTACTGAATGTTGGCTTTCCAACAAAACATTTTGAATAAATTTTTGTCAGTGCTCTAGCTCAACCATTTTTTTGTAAAAAATGACAAATAAAAAATTGCTATATTTGAACAATAATTAAAAAAATGCATTTTTATATTGATTTTGCGTTTTTTAAACAAATTATTTTTATTAATTAAAATACAATTATCGTAACCTGAAAAGCAAAAAACAACAGTTTAATAAAACCAATTTGCGATAAAATAAATGGATTGATTGATGCAAACTATTTGCAACAGCTTTTTTAAACATCCATCAGTGTGTGCGTAAACGCCAAAACAAGTTTGCCAATGCTTAATTTTGTTTTACTAAGAAAATATTAGATGTCGTTAAAAAGTGAATGACCAAAACAGATGCTTGTAGGAATATCAACAAAAAAACAATGAAAAAAGTATGGACAGTGCACATTAACCAAAATGAAACATGAAAGCCTAGCAAAAAAATTAATTAAAACTAAACAAAATAATACAACGGAAACGTAATTTGAAACGCTTACAAAAACAAAACTTTATATTTTTTAAAAACTCTGTTTTGTGTATTCTGGTTTTAAAATCAAGATTTTCCTGATTGAATTCACCGTTATAAAAGAACAAGCAAGTTTTATTCACCCACTCATGTTTTTCCTTACTCTCTTTCTTTTTAAAAAACCGATTGTTTGTAAAATCGATCAATTATTAAGTTAAATGGCAGCTTGACAGAGAAAAGTGAAAACACAATTGGACAGCTAGCCAACAGTAGTACCTCTAACCGTGCTTTGCTTTACTTTCTGTTTTGCTTTGTGGGATTGCAAACAGTTGGCTTTTGTGTGTGTGTTGGCGTTTCAGCCATTCTTGGTAAGGGCTAAACTGACGACAAAGCCAAGTCGATGATGATGATGAAGAGGATGATGGCGCACACTGCCAGGCCTCATTTGGCAGAGGCAGAGGCCTGTTTGACTGTGTGTGCTGTGCTGTGCGTTGTTGACAGTGGCAAACGCCTGTTGTTCCGACTGGACAGGCAATTGGAAATGAAACAGAAACGACCGCCAGTTGTGGCGGAAATTAGCCCGAATTTGTCCAAACGTCTCAATGGACGTGGTTTGTGTGAAGCCTGGTGGATGTGTACGGGGCCAGTGTGACATTTGCAGTGTGACAGTGCCACACCAAAAAGTGCACAGCACTGCTTTGCCATCAGGCAAAAATTAACGGCCCCATTTTCACTTTTGATTACTGCCACCATTCGCCCACATCGTTTGCCAGTGTGTGGATTGACTTTTACATTTACTCCGAACCGAACTGAACCAAAAACTAAACAGCCACGATGAAGTAGATTTAATAAAAGTCAAAAAGGGAGAGGCAAGCTGTTTCCTTGGAAAGCAGCAATGTACTTGCGACCAATGTGGCAATCTTCTTAGCATACTAATTGAGCGGAAATAAAAGTCTACTTGTTCAATTAGGCGACTTGCTGAGTTTGTTTGACAAATGAGCAGAATTTAAAATTTTAGTAAAAAAATATTAACTGGAGTTTTGTTATTAATAAAAGGTATTTCAAAGTAAGTTTAGTTAGATAGCGCAATACTCGTAAAACTTCTTTTTCTTGAGAATTGACATTTACCACGATTGTGTGTACTGCCTAATTGGCACGCGCCGTGTTCTTGTGCTTTTGAAACTGATTTTAGCTTTTTAACTTTTTTTCTTCCAAATTTTGGTTTTATACAGCGATACAGCGCAAAAACAATCTAAAAGTGGCAGTTGACTGGCAAACAAAGCACTACAACAAAGCACTAATGGGCTCTTGGTTGGGCTGGCAATTGCGGCGGTCAGCTAATCAGCGGCTCATTTATTATTGATTGATTTCAGAAAAAAAATAAAAAACTGATGAGAGTAGCAATAAAAATGTAGAAAACAGCTAGCTAGATAAAAGAGCCAATAAATGAACAAAGAAAATTGCCTTTTGCGGTGTTTGAAAATTGCGTGATAACAGTGTAATGAAGAGTAAAAAAGAGTTGCTATTGCAAAATTGGAACATTTTCCTTTTGTTTTTGCTGGTCTGACAGTCAGCCAGTCATGCTATTTGTGGTGAAACTTGCAATGTGGTAACAAAAATTGTAGTTGTTGGCAATTGAATTACCAACAAAATCTTCTACAACTAGCTTCATTTGTTACGTGCGCTGTCTCAAGCTAGCAACTTTTGCAATTGGCACACTGCTTATTTAGGTGTTTCAAATAATAGAACTTTTTTTTATTGTTGTTTACTTTTTGAAGTGTAACAGTCAACAAAAACTATAGCATTAAAAAAATATAAAAAATATAAAATAGCACTTCTGCCAAAAACAACAAATTTTGGTGAAGTTTTTAATGTGGCAATGCTTAGATTTTTTTAATACTTTAACATCCGATTAACTGAATGCGCGAATGATGTGAATGAAATGCAAACTTATTTAGTATTACATAGGCAACTTTTTTCATCATCCAGTTAAAATTGTCTGCATCATCATTTAACCTTTAAACGCATCAAGCGAATAGTTATTCAAACAAATTGCACTCAACGACAATGACATTGAAAAAGGTTGGGCTGGCATTTGCTTCACTACATCTGCACATTAAGGCGTCGGTGTATGTAAATTAAATTTCTATTTGTTTGCAAAAGGACAGAGAAGGAAAAAAGGATAAAAAGTGGAAAAACTGTGTTTCGTAGAAGAAAAAGAGAAATGAAGCAAATTACTAGTTCTGCCTAGTCGACACTGTCTCTTTTTGCCTATGTACGTTGTGGTTTTGCGTTAATTGAACGAATGTGCGCATACAAACAAAATTAAAATTGATTATAGTCGAAAGTGGGGGCCGCTTCTGGGTTCCTCTTTGCGGCAAATGACTGACTCAGACTGCCGCAGCAAATGAGCAACAAAAACAACAGCAGCAACAGCAGCAGGAGAATGGCGTGCCTTGCCAACAACTTTCCTGCCAGCTCAGGAGGACAATCACTCAGTAGAGCAGTCAGTCACAGTAACTGAGTGAGTGTGTGAGTGTGTGTGTGCATGTGGCTAAGTTTGCACAAAAGTGGCGCCTTTAACTGATAACGTCCCTGATGATGATGATGATGAGGATGAGGATGATAATAACAATGGCAAAGATGATGCTGCACATTTAGGGAAGAGAAACGCTCACTAATCGCGGCAACTGCTAGATTGTTGCAAACTGCTTTGTTTTGACTGTTGCCGCCTTGCTTGCTGCTGTTGTACCCCACTTCATTACTTTTTAGCGTAACTACTTCTGATGTGTTTCTAAGGCCCAAACCTGATTTGATTGAGTTTCTAGTCTGTTGTTGTTGTTGCCGTCGGTTGTTTGGCATGGCAACAACAACAACAACAACAGCAACGTTCCTCAATTTTGAACCCTCGTTTCTGGACCTAGTGCTTGTCAAAACCAGGATTTCAGTGATGCGCCCATAAACACACACACACACACACACAAGGAACTGCATTCTTTTGCAGGAGAAAAGAAAAGAAAATGAAACACTGCAATCTCCGCCATTGAGTAGGAGCAATTTGAATCATCCATCACTGTCAGCAAATCTCTGCCGCCAAACTCGGAAACTTGGACTGCCATTCTCCTCTTGCCAGTCCATTGCGCCAGCACGTTGTCGCGGCCTAGTGAACCGAGAAATGGCCCCATTTGAAAGACATTCACACACAGTGCGCGCGTGAATAGAGCAGCAGCAACGTCCCTCATTTTCTTGTAATGCCTTCACTAAAGGGCCAGAGCATCGAGCACAGAGTTTGCATCCGTCTTCCTGAGCCGTCTTCACACTGAGACTGAAACGACAAGACGGAACCAAAAATGTCCAATTGAGCTTGCATAATGCTTTATGTTTTCATTACCTAATATGACTGGCATACCTGACTGATAACAACAGGGAGATAATGGCAGAACAGGACAAAGTGACAGGGACTGCAGCAAATACGATGGCTGCTGCCATTTCAATAAAGGAAGATAAATTGCCTTTTCACAACAAACACATAGCCAAGCAAGAGATACAAAAGTGAAATTCAAAGGAAAAAGTGTCTTCCTCAATGGTGTCTCTGGTGAAACCGACAAAAGTCTCTGCTAAACAAGTTGACATTGAACGAGAGAGCCCACAGAAAGTGGCAACTATCAAGAGACAGCGAAATTGTTGCCAGGTAGTGTTTTTTTATTTGCTGCTCTCTTTGGCGTCGTTGTTTAGCATAGTTGTGAAGATATTGTGCTAAACTACCTGTTTAGTTATGTAATCGACAATGGCTAGGTAAAAAGAAATAGTGGTAAATGACTACAATGGCAAACAGGCAGTAAACAGAACAGTTTACAAAAGAAACTGATAAAAATAAAAACAGGTAAACAGTCAAGTGGCAAAGCAAACAACTGCCTTTTGCAATGACAGTAGAGGCGACAGTATCATTCTTGTCAAACGTATAAAAATTTTTTTTATATAAAAAAGTATAAAAAAGTATAATTTAATAAAACTTGATCATAAATAGAAACTGAATTTTTTTTATGAAAATGCAAAATTCATGTGATTTAGTAACTAATTGGTTTCTCTGCCCATTCACACACAGCTATCAAGACGCTAATAACGGCAATAAAATACAATTGCTTGACAATCATTGCCAATTGAAGTTTTGCCTATTTATAGCAAAAACGTCGTAGTTTATACTGCTAAACATTCTGTGCTTTATGTGATGTCTTTCATTGCCAAAGTACCAATAATTTGTGGCACTAATTTGGTTGACTGTGTCAATGAATGGCAATCTAGAAAAAGGACTTCTTGAGAATGCCTGTGCAATTAACTGTGCGACAAATGTCTTAGCACGCTGCACTGTTAGCCACTTTAGGTTTGGGCAGTTGGCATCGAGTGAGCTCATTAATGAAAAAGAACAAGTTTGATCATTATTGGCTGCCAAATGGCAAGTTTATATTTAGCCAGAAAGAACTTGAGGACACTTGTGTCAAAAAAGCTAAAAAATGAAACAATTGTGCATTGAAGAAAAATAAACTAGTGTAATGAGAATGAAATTAAGTGTTATACTGTCCACTTATCGAGCCAATTTCAAACTCACAATTGCTACCAAAAAATCAAGTTTTTTAATGAGGAAACAGCCGAATTGGCGCAGTTCTAGTACAATTTAAAGTACCTCTTCAGACAAGTGTTTATTTTGCTATGCCAATTTGCAACAACCGGTCTAAAGTGGCTTCGCCAAATCACGTGCTTTTGGTTGGCATATTTCAGCGATGTCTGCAGTAGTTGGCAGTTTTATGTTTGCACTTGCACAACAAAATGAAAATAATGACCCAGTTATTGTTGTTGTTGTTGCTGTTATTACAGTTATTGTCGTTACCTGAAAGGCTTTGCCAAAGTAATGCCAGCCTAGTTTTTTTAACCAAACAATCTTTGCACAACACTTGTTAACGTGAAAATAAGTAATGCACAGAAAACCGTGTTGGCCGGCGGGGTAAAGCGGGACACATTTAATAAAACGACTACGACAGCTTAACTGTGTGCGTTTTCATTTTATGTAATGAAAAAGCACCCACTTATAAACCTCAACCCTTCACTGCAGTGCATTGACTCCGCACTTTTGTTCACTTGGAGGATACTTGGCACGTCTAGGCAAAGAGTGCACACCGTTCACTACCGCATCCTGATCAATAATAAATGCCTTTTCACTTTTGGCTCCCTTTGCTAAAAAAGGTTTTGTTTGTTCACTTTTTCATTCATTCATTCACTCACTACCCATTCTCTGCCACTTCTCAGCTTTGCCTTTCTCTGCCGCTGTCACTGACCTAATGACCGAATAACCTCTTCTTTTGCTCGTTAGTGTCTGCCTGTGTTTAGATTGGCCGTACCGTAATCGGTAGGTCGAGAGCGCCGAGAACGATGCCCCTTTCCGTCTGTGTGTCTCTTGAACTGAAGGGGGCAATGCTTGGTGGCCAACTCAATGAATTGTGTTTTGTTGTTGTTCCTCCTGCCAGCTATCATTGCTTTTTCCTCTATCAGTTTGTTTGTGTATTGCTGCCTGGTTGTGTGTATGTTTGTGTGTGAGCTGTCCACCAAAACGGAGCTTCACGCATTGCCCGTTTACTAATGTTTTTTTTATTTTTTTATTTAGCTGTTGCATTTGGCGTTCATGTGCAACTAAATTGCTAAATTTTTTTGCATGCAAAGCAAACACGACAAAATATTTGGTTCATTATAAAAAAATAAATTAATTGAAAATTTTTTCTAGATGGTTAAAAATGTCAAATTAATATTTTAAGTGTGTAGTGTTGCATTAAATAAAAAATGTTAACAAACTGTGATAAAATTATTGAACTTTACATGTTTAAAGTAAAAACAAATAAATAAAACTTTAGAAATAGTAGTTTATAGCAAAATATCAAAAAAATTAATTTGTTTGCTCAAAATTTTTAAAATTTAAATTATAATATATATTATTAGTTACTAGCACTTTTAACTAAAAAAATGTGTACATAAATTTTTTGCTTAATTTGTACTAATGCGTATTTTTTAAACAATATAAATTTTTGTTTTTTATGTTTAGAATAATAAACAAATTTACTAAAAATACAAAGTTAAAAATAATAATCTTGTTTAAAATGTATATTACCGCAGTTTAACTAAACATCTTTTCACTAAAAAATTTTAAACATAAATAAACAAGGTAAACATTAATTTTCTAATAATCGCATTAAATGATGAAAAGATGACAACAGATTAAAACACTCTAAAAGTAATGCAAAAAGTGTTTAACTTAATATTTAAAGTAAATGAACACAAAAGATGCATTGATTTAAGTATAATAATCAAAAAGATTATTGTAAAATAATTTATTAAATTTACAAAAATAAAAAAGAAGCTTTAGCAGCTAAAATTCATATTAAAATTTATTTTGTTTTTTTGAATTCAATTTCTAAAACAAGATACAACAACATTTTTTTAGTTAATGGACAAACGGTACAAAAATTTTATGCAAAAAAAATGTTTTTTAAACAACTAAAAAATTTACTGTTTTAATCAACTCTCAATAATCAAAACTTAATTTTTTATATTTGTGTGTTGATGCGGATAATTAAACAAATCAATTGAGCCAAGCACAGAAATAGCTTTTTGCATACCATCTAACCGTTGTCCGACAATGGCCATTCAAAGAAAAGCTTTGTTTGTGTGTGCACTTGGCACATTTAGGTAAAAACAAGATTGTGGGCGTCTAGTGTGTGTCTGTGTTTGTGTATTTTCATAGTCGTGAATGGCAAAGGTGACCGCTGAAAATGTTCATTGCCAGACTTGGCGGTCATTGTCAATGGCAGTAGTGCCCAAAAGGGAATATTGGCACTGTCACTTGATTAAGGCCAGACAAGGAGACAGGCGGCGCTGCACTCAGCGTAATGCATTGTTTAC